>JAEEGF010530321.1_pt1 | contig 25086 bp, 23 predicted proteins | sample 9134171 | NCBI WGS metagenome assembly JAEEGF01 (sample SAMN16246542, study PRJNA631951) | gut metagenome | biome: gut microbiome; feature: rumen; material: AP-attached | host: Bos | place: Iran: Karaj | collected 2018-10 | reverse complement strand
AATAATGAATTTAACTGTTTCGTTGTTCACTCCGCAGTTCAATTACCGAGACTTTTTTCTTAGCCTTCCGATAATTTCTGCCGAGTGCCCACACAGATTGTCTAAACTGTTTGTTAAAGAACTTCGCTGAGCTTTACCCTGTCAGCGAATGCGTATTTTAGAGTTTTTTTGAAACCCGTCAACACTTTTTTTGAATTTTTTTTGAATCTTCTCGTGACCGTCCTCGGTAAAACGCCATTCAGAGCTTATAGCACAAGGCTTTGACAGAAATTAATATTTTTTTGTCTTTTAAGCCGCAATCCTCCGAATCCGGCTCACATTGGCCTATGTGTCCTGCTGCCGGCCCCGGAATCGCAGCTTTTTCCGCGCGTTGCTTCATTTCAGAATTTGCTGTCGCCCTGTTCGGTCTTTGCAGCGTCAGAGGAACGACAGATAAAGTCCGGCATAGGGCCCCCGAATCCGGGTTGCCGCAGTCAGGCTTCCGGAATAATCCTCCCGGAGATACAGATAACGGTAACCCGCCACGGCGCCTCCGGAAACCAGCGTGCCCCCGAAATTCCAGTCCGCCCCCAGAAGACCGTCAAACAGCTTCTGATGGTTATGAGGCAGAGCCGCTGCCTCAGCCTCGCCGCCAAGGGAAAGTCCGGTTCCCGGAACATCCAGGAACAAACGGCCGTAAACAAAGGGCTTGACATGGGTGAAGGAAATCCGCTCGCCGGCCTTCCGGTAACTCATGTCCCCGGCCTTGGCGCCGATGCCCAGTCTCAGTGAAACCGGTGTGAGATCAATCGCATTCCAGTAACCGATAACATCCAGGTGATTCTGCTTTGAGCGCATGCCCCCTGCGGTGTCGTGGTACAGCGTGCCTCTGAGCCTGATATTCGGAAGCACGGTAACGGCATGCTGGGCCTCTCCCCAGACAAAAAGACCTCCCGGCGCCACCCCATAGGCTGCGCGCCCGGTGTGCCAGGATCCCCCGGTATCAGAAGTCATCTCGCTGTCCGCCGCCCAGTAAGCCGCCCCGACGTTGAAATCTGCAAGGCCGGCCTCCGCGCCGCACCCGAAAACAAGGCCGGAAAACGCCAAAGCAGCTCTTATGACGGCGCCTCCTCTCATGCTTGCTCCTTTTCTCATGCCAGTTCTGTGTCCCCTGTTAATTCCTTTATTTTGCATAGCTGTACCTGTTTTTTGTATTTCCTGCCCCAAACCCCTTGTTCCTCTTCCGGCAAACTCCGCGGCAGCATAAAAAATCCCTCCGCCTGATAACGGAAGGATTTCTGCATTTGTCACGGATGCCGCCATGGCGCCGGTTGGACTGATTAGCTTAAAACCAGTTTGGCGTTGTCATCAAGATCCACGCTGACCTCTCTGTCTGAAGCCAGTTCGCCCTTGAGCACCGCCTCGGCCAGCGGGTTCTCAATATAGGTCTGAATAGCTCTTCTGAGCGGCCGGGCTCCGAATACCGGGTCATATCCGATATCGGCAATTCTGTCCAGAAGATGATCCGGGAACCTGATTTCACAGCCGTTCTGAGCCAGTCTCTTTATGAGAACATCCAGCTGAATCCGGGCAATATTCTTGATATGCTCCTTGCCGAGAGGATGGAATACCACCGTCTCATCAATACGATTCAGAAATTCCGGCTTAAAGCGGGTCTGCAAAAGCTCCATAAGATCCGCCTTTATTTCAGCGTACTCCTTATGCCCCGTCTCCTCCTGAATAATATCAGATCCCAGATTGGAGGTCATGATGATCACGGTATTCTTAAAGTCCACCGTGCGTCCCTGGCCGTCTGTCAGTCTGCCGTCGTCCAGCACCTGCAGCAGGATATTGAAAATATCCGGGTGAGCCTTCTCGATTTCATCAAGAAGAATCACGCTGTAGGGTCTCCGCCGCACTGCCTCGGTAAGATAGCCGCCCTCGTCATAGCCCACATATCCCGGAGGAGCTCCCACCAGACGGGACACGCTGTGCTTTTCCATGAATTCGCTCATATCGATGCGCACCATGGCATTGACCGTATCGAACATGAATTCCGCCAGAGCTTTGCAAAGCTCGGTCTTGCCGACACCGGTAGGCCCCATGAACAGGAAGGATCCGATGGGTCTCTGAGGATCCCCGAGACCGGCGCGGCTTCTCCTGATGGCATTGGCTATGGCATTGACGGCTTCCTCCTGTCCGATAACCCGCTGATGGAGATTTTCCTCCATATGCAACAGCTTCTGTCTTTCGCCCTCCAGCATCTTAGAGACCGGAATTCCGGTAGCCCGGGACACCACCTCAGCGATTTCATTTTCCGAAACCTTATTCCGAAGGAGCTTCGGGCCGCCGTCCTGCTTGATCTTCTCGCTCTCGGCAATCTGTCTCTCCAGATTGGGGATGGTCTCATATCTCAGCTTGGACGCGTCATCATAGCGGACATTGCGCATGGCCACCTCATACTGATAGCGGGCAGAATCCAGCTCCTCCTTGAGATGCTGCACTCCGGTAAGTCCGGCCTTTTCCGCCTTCCAGATACCGGCAAGCTTATTGAGCTCCTCTTCCTTGGCGGCAATGTCGGCGTCAATGGCCTGAAGGCGCTTCTTGCTGGCCTCGTCAGACTCCCGGGAAACTGCCTGACGCTCCATCTTAAGCTGAATCAGCTTATGCTCCAGGACATCCAGAGGCTCCGGCTTGGAATCCATCTGCAGCCTGATGCTGGCGGCCGCTTCGTCAATAAGGTCAATGGCTTTGTCGGGAAGCTGCCGGTCAGTAATATAGCGATTTGACAGGGTAGCCGCCGCCACAATGGCCGGGTCAGTGATCTGCACGTGATGATGGAGCTCGTACTTTTCCTTGAGTCCCCGCAGGATGGCAATGGTGTTCTCCACAGAGGGCTCGCCCACAAACACCTTCTGGAACCGTCTTTCCAGAGCGGCATCCTTCTCGATATACTTGCGGTACTCGTCCAGAGTGGTGGCTCCCATGCAGTGCAAAGCGCCCCGGGCCAAAGCCGGCTTCAGCATATTTCCGGCATCCATGGAGCCCTCGGCCTTTCCGGCTCCCACCAAAGTATGCAGCTCATCGATAAAGAGGATAATGTTGCCGCTCTCCTTTTCCAGCGCATTAAGCACTGACTTCAGCCGTTCCTCAAAGTCGCCGCGGTACTTGGCTCCTGCCAGAAGAGCGCCCATGTCCAGAGACAGCACTCTTTTCTTCTTAAGGCCCTCAGGCACCTCGCCCTTGACGATGCGCTGGGCCAGACCTTCGCAAATGGCCGTCTTGCCCACGCCCGGCTCGCCGATAAGCACCGGATTGTTCTTGGTTCTTCTCTGGAGCACCTGCATGGTACGGCGGATCTCGTCATCGCGGCCAATCACCGGATCCAGCTTGCCCTTTTCCGCCAGAGCGGTAACATCCACCGTATATTTGCTCAGGGCCTGCCGGGTGCTTTCGGATTCGGCGGAATTAACATTCTCACCGCCGCGGATCTTCTCTATGGCCTCATCAATGCGAGCGGCGGTGACATTGCATTTCTTAAGAATGGTCTGCACGTCGTAGTCATTATCAAAAGCCGCCTTCACAAAAAATTCCGTGGAAATGTAGCCGTCATTGGCCTTCTGTGCCAGCCGGTCGCAGACATTGAGCACCTTGATGGAGGAGTTTGACAGCTGAATGTCCCCGCCGGCGCCCCGCACCGTGGGAAGGGACTTGATCTTCTCGTTTAAGAGAATATCAACAGCCTTGGGATCGGCTCCCGCCAGAGTCATCAGGGGAGCAGTAGTGCCGCCCTCCTGATTCAAAAGAGCGCTCATAATATGCAAGGGCTCGATCATCTGCTGGTCATTGCCAATCACCAGTGACTGAGCATCCGAAAGAGCTTGCTGAAACTGATTCGTTAATCTGTCCTGTCTCATAATCACTTACCTCGCAAAACCTTAATCTTCTGATTAATAAGTAAGGCTTTAAGACAAAAATTCAAGTAATGGCACAGTTTTTTTTACAGCGGAAATTACCGGGGGCAGAGATTGGAAAAATGAAGAAAAAGATGATGAAAAATGATGATGAAGAATAGAAACCGGCTTAAGAAACCGCAGGAAAATTGCCCTGCGGCAAAGGCCGGCCCGGGAAGTCAGGTTCTCATAATGATGCCGGCCATCCGGCCCGTAATCCTGTCTCTCCTATAGGAAAAAAAGCGCTCCCCGTCCGCAAAGGTGTCGTGCCCGGTATCCCGGATATCAGCAACCCCGCATTTCCGGAGAATATGAGCGGCAATGCCGGGAAGGTCTGCCAGGAGCTTGCCGGGGCAGGAATTATCCGGAACAAAATACTCCGCGGCATCGGGATAGCGTTCCAGAAAGAGTTCTCTTACCTCGGAACCGATTTGAAAGGAGGTTCGGCGAATGCCGGGGCCGATGACCGCTGCAAGAGGGCCGGTATGGGAAGCCGCGGCCAGGGCATTTTCCAGAATGCCTCCCTGAAGCCCCCGCCAGCCGCAGTGAACCGCTGCCGCAAAGGAAGCGTTTTTCGCCGCCAGAAGCACCGGGAGACAGTCCGCCGTCATGACCGCAAGAGCCCTGCCGGGGAGTCTGGTATATTCCGCATCAGCCTCCTCTGGCGCGGCAGCGGATGAATTATCGGTGATTTCCAGCGCTTTAACTGAATGAGTCTGACGCATCCAGAAGATCTCCGCGCCTCCGGGGAGGAGCGCCTTAACTCTTCTTCTGTTCTCCCGGACATGCTCCGGGGTATCGCCCACATGATCCCCCAGATTGAGACTGTGCCAGGGAGCCTGGCTCACCCCGCCGGTTCTCATGGTAAAAAAGGCCCGGATGCCGGGAATATCCTGAAAAACCGGGATCACCGGCGGAAGCTCCGCGGTACGTCCGTTTTCGTCATGCGTCATCACCAGACAATATCCTCCGGATGATCGGCGGTATCCTTTCTCAGGGCCTCCAGAAGCTGCGCCATATCCTCGGGTATTTCCGATGAAAATGACAGCTGTTCTCCGGTAAAGGGATGCAAAAACTCCAGAATCACCGCATGAAGAGCCTGTCTCGGGAAGGTGCTTATATATCTGGTAAACTCCTCCGAGGCTCCGGGAATCTGCCGGGATCTTTTGCCGGCATAGAGGGGATCCCCTACCAGAGGATGCCTGATATGAGCCATATGCACTCTGATCTGATGGGTTCTTCCGGTTTCCAGCCTGAGTCTGAGTCTGGTATGGGCCCGGAATTTTTCCATGATCCGGTAGTGGGTTACCGCTTCCTTGCCCAGGCCTTCGGGCTTCACCGCCATCATGATCCGGTTCTGCGCGCTTCTGCCGATGGGCTCGTCCACCGTGCCTCCGGCGGTCATATGTCCGCTGACCACCGCCTCATATTCCCGCACCACGTCATGACGGGAAATCATCTTCACCAGGCGATGCACCGCCGCAATGGTTTTGGCCACCACCATGAGACCGGAGGTATCCTTGTCCAGGCGATGCACAATGCCGGCCCGGGGAAGTTCGGCGCTTTCAGGATAGCGGAACAGAATCCCGTTCATGAGAGTGCCGCCGGGACAGCCGGCTCCGGGATGCACCGTAAGTCCCGCGGGCTTGTCGATGATCATGAGGTGCTCGTCCTCGAAAATCACCTTAATGGGAATATCCTCCGCCTGAAAATAATCATTGTCCGAAACCGCCGCGGAGACAATAACCTCCTGTCCGGCCATTACCGGAGTCCGGGGCGTCTTTACCGGAACCTCATCCACGGTTACCAGTCCCTGCTCGATCCAGTTCTTAAGCTGGCTTCTGGAATAATCGGGAAACATCAGGGCCAGCGCTTTGTCCAGCCGTTCCCCGTGAAGCTCCTCGGTGATTTCATCTGAAAGCTCTATAGTCTGCGCCATTTCCGTCTTCCTCCGTGCTCCTCCGTCCTCGCCCCGGCCTCCGCCAGGCAGCCATGCCGGTATTAAAATACTCAGGACAGAGTCTGATGCCCGTGAATTTACCCCGGCAGTTTCGGTACATTATACCGGCGCCGCTTAAAAAGCAAAACAAGGCTCACGGTTTAATCTTTCATCTCCAAACTGCGTCAAAGGTGCAAAACTCCGGCATTTTGTGTATTATTACCCCGGAAGGAAGCATGTTCATCGGCATGGATGCGTCACAGAAGGCGCCTCCCTGCAAGACTGCTTGCTCCCGGAGACACCACGAGGTTCACATGTTTGGCAAATTTATCAAATACGGCATGCTCCCGCTGACTGCGCTGTGGCTTGCCGCATGTTCATCGGTTAACAAGGACGTTGTTCCAGACAAGGAGCCGGAAGAGCTTTACATGAAGGCGTACGAATCCCTGGCGGAAGAGAACTACGGTCAGGCCAAGGATTATCTGGAGGCCATCGACAGCCGTTATCCCTTCGGCCCCTACGCCCATCAGGTGCAGATGGATCTCATCTACACCTACTACAAGGATCGGGAAAATGATCTGGCCATGGCGGAGATTGACAAGTTTCTGCGGCTGAACCCGCAGGATCCCAATGTCGACTACGTGCTGTACATGCGGGGCCTGACAAACATGCAGAAGGCCACCAACCGCATGCTGAACCTTCTTTTCATCGACACCTACGACCGGGACATCAGCAATCTGGAGCAGGCCTTCCGGGATTTCCGGCTGTTAATCGCCAAGTTCCCGAAAAGCCTTTATGCGGCCGATGCCTACGCCCGCATGGTCTACATCAGAGATACCATGGCCCGGCACGAATACGCCGTGGCCGACTTTTACTACCGGAAGGGAGCTTATCTTTCCAGCGCCAGAAGATGCCAGTATATTCTGAAGAACTTCCGGGACACGGAAACCCTTGAGGATGCCCTGACTCTTCTGGAAAAGAACTACCGGAACCTTAAGCTTCCGGAACTGGCCGATCGCACGAAGCAGTTCAAAAACATGAACCTCCGCTGAACGGGGGCGTCAGGCTGCCGTCTTGGCGCCCAAAACTGAAAACCCCGGGATCTCCCGGGGTTTTTGCTGTCTCGCCGTCTTCTGCTTTATTTCGGGTTTTGCAACAGGTCTCAGGACTCCCGCACAATGCCGTTGGGAAGCAGAATAAGCTTGCCCACGGCATGGCCGCTCCCGATAACGGAATGCGCCCGGCTGCCGTCCCGGAGATAAAAGCTTTCGGAAATATGCACCCGGAGCTCCCCCCGGGCCAGCATGTCCAGAAGATTGCGGAGCTCGTCATTGTTCGGCTTCACTACCATCCCCAGCACCTCGGAGGAAAGATTGGAGGCCGCCAGCTTAACCGACTGATAGGTGGCCGTGGGCACGGAAACCATGCGGGTCTTAAGCTTCAGGAGGGAGAGACAGTTAATGCCGCTCTGACCGCCCACCAGATCCAGCACCATGTCGGCCTCGCTCTGCCAGTGCATGTAGGAATCCTCCTCATAGGATTCCACCTCGTCCGCGCCCAGATCCTTCACAAAATCAAAGTTTTTCGGGGATGAGATGGCCAGCACCCGGGCTCCGGCCTTCTTGGCCAGCTGCACCGCCAGATGCCCCACTCCTCCGGAGGCTCCGGAAATAACCACGGTTTCCCCGGCCCGGAGGCGGCCCACATCAAAAAGCGCCTGATAGGCAGTGAGACCGGCCAGAGGAAGCGCTCCTGCGGCCTTTACGGAGCAGCCCCGGGGGATCTTCACCAGTTCGGCGATCTTAAAATTGTTTTCCGAGCTGTAGGCTCCGCCGTCCATGGGGAATCCCACCAGACCGGCCACGAGCTCCCCTTTCCGAAAATCCTGCCGTCCCCGGACAATCTCTCCGGCCATGTCAAAGCCGATAACCCAGGGAAAGCGCTCGCCGCGGCTCTTGGCGGCAAAGCTGGAGCCCTGGCGGATCTTGGTATCAATAACATTAACTCCGGCGGCCAGAACCTTTACCCGCGCCTGATCGTCCGCCGGGGGCGGCAGAGGATTATCCTCCGCAAATTGCAGCCTGTTGATTCCGCCGTAACCTGTAATCTGTAGTACCGACATCAATATTCTCTCTCTGAAAGACATGTTCAAGGACGGAGGATCTCGCCTCGGGTTCCGGAGCTTTTATCCGCCGCTCCGGGGCACGCTGCCGGTCTTGCCGGAGCCGGGAGTCCTCAGTTCTGTCCTTATCATTTTCTGCCGGCATTATAACACTGATTGCGTCTCTCTATGGGAAAGGGCCGGTTTGCCTTATAATGCGCGCTGTCTCTGTTTGCAAACCATTTACCCGCTGAGAACCCGCCATGGCACAGGAATTCATTTACAACCCTCCCCGGGATCCCTTTCTGGAAATCCTTTATGAAGATGACGCCATTGTGGTAGTCAACAAGCCCTCGGGACTCCTGAGCGTGCCCGGACGGGATCCCCGCTATCATGACAGCATCCTCTCCAGAGTGCGGGAAAGAGCTCCGGAGGCTCAGGCCGCCCACCGGCTGGACATGGCCACCTCCGGCATCATGGCAGTGCCGAAGAACAGCCGGGTATCGGGCATTCTGGGAAAGCAGTTCCAGAAACGGAGCACCCTCAAAATTTATTACGCCTGGGTTTACGGCGTTCCCGAAAGTCCCGAGGGGGTTATAAAGCTGCCCCTCATCACTGATATTGCGAACCGCCCCTACCAGATTGTGGATTTTGCCAACGGACGGGAGGCTATCACCCAGTATGCGGTGATCCACACGGAGGCGGACCGGAGCCGCAGCCTCGTAAGACTGCACCCCCTGACCGGGAGATCCCATCAGCTCCGGGTGCACATGAAGGAAATCGGCCATCCCATTCTGGGGGATCCCCTTTACGCTTCGGAGGAAATCAGGGATCTGGCCCCGCATCTCCTGCTCCACGCCTGGTCTCTGACCTTTTATCATCCGGTATCCAACCAGAAAATGACCTTCCGGCATGATCCCCCCTTTCCGGTGCCGGTAAAGCTTTTTTAGCTATTCCTGCCGGATTGCCTGCAGTAATCCGGCAGACTTCTGTCTCCTCTGTCCTTCTCTTTTCCGCCCCTCTGTTTGTCCTGGCTGCCTGTCCTCTGCCGTTTTTCCTGCCTGGTGTTTTCCGGACGATCCCGCGATTATGAAAAATCACCGCCATAGTTCCCCGGTAAATCGAAAAACAATACCCGTTTTACGTGATAATTATGTATACTGAAGATAATGTCTTAACCCTTAAGAGATGCTGAGGCCTGCCATGAACGAAAATTTCAGCTTTGCCATTGCCTATGACTTTGACGGCACCCTGAGTCCCGGAAACATGCAGGAGTACTCCTTTATTCCCGCGCTGGGATTTCAGGATCCCGGGGATTTCTGGGCTCTTACGAAACAGTGTCCGGAGGATACGGATCAGACCCTGGGCTATCTCTTCACCATGCTAAAGGAGGCCCGGAAGCGGGGCATCCGGGTTACCCGGGAGTATCTCAAATCCTGCGGCAGGGACATTAAGCTTTTCCCCGGGGTAGACAGCTGGTTTGACCGCATCAGCGCCTATGGCCGAACAAAGAACATCACGGTTTCCCATTACATCATTTCCACCGGCACCCGGGAAATTATCGAGGGCTCCCCCATTGCCGGCTACTTCAAAAAAATATTCGCCTCCAGTTTCCTTTACGATGCGGCCGGAGATGCCATCTGGCCCGGCACCGCCATTAACTACACCTCCAAAACCCAGTACCTTTTTCGGATCAACAAGGGGGCTCTGGACGAAAGCAATGATGAACTGGTTAATGCCTTCGTTCCGGACGAGGAGCGGGTGGTGCCTTTTCACTACATGCTTTACATCGGTGACGGAGCCACGGACATCCCCTGCTTCCGGGTGCTGACCAATGCCGGGGGCTCGGCAGTGGCGGTGTATGATGAGAGCAATCCCCGCACCCGTGAGCAGGTGGAAAAGATCGCCCTGGGGGGCAACCGGGTTTCCCTGATCTTCAATGCGGACTACCGGGAAAACAGTCCGGTGGATCTGGCGGTAAAGGCTATTCTGGATCGGGCCCGGGCCGTTCATGACATTCATGTTCTGAAGGAAAAGGTGAAAACAGAATTCGGTCTGCGCCAGAAAACGACGGATCCGGGAACGCGGGATCTCTGTTCCGGATCCCGCCGTTAAAACCGGATTAACCTCCCGGAGGAAGGCCGTTTTCGGTAAAATAACTGCCGGGGATCCTGTTTCCGCCGGGAACAGGCCGTGATCCGGAATCTTTTTCCAAGGATAAGCTTTACTTTCAGGAACACTCATGGACATCATCAGAATATTAGACCCGGAGGCTCATACCAAGCACCCGGATATGATTTTTCCCGAACCGGAATTCCCCCATGTCTGGGATCGTCTGTATCATACCACCCAGGAGGAGCTGGCGGACAGGGCCCGGGGCTACCAGATTCTGGTCATAAACAAGCTCCGCATCACCGCGGAAATTCTTGACCGGCTCCCGGATCTCCGGATGATTGCCATGTTTGCCACCGGCTACAACAATATCGATGTCCCGGCCTGCCAAAGCCATGGCGTGGCTCTGGCCAATATCCGGGGCTACGGCACGGAATCCGTGGCCGAGCATGCCCTGGGGCTTTTGATCACTCTGGCCCGGAATACCGTAAGATACCGGGAAAGCGTCCGGGATCTCACCTGGAGCCGCCAGAGCAATTTCTGTCTCATGGATTATCCCATTACGGATCTCTTCCGGAAAAAGCTCCTTATTATCGGCTGCGGCGCCATCGGGAAAAGATTAGCGGAAATCTGCCAGCGTGGCTTTGACATGGAAATCCTCATTTCCGAGAGAAAGGGGGCTTCGGAGTGCCGTCCCGGGAGAATTCCCTTTGCTGCGGGACTTCAGGAAGCGGACTTTGTCAGCATAAACTGTCCCTTTCTTCCGGAAACCCGCGGTCTCATCGGAGAAAAGGAGCTCAGTTTAATGAAGCCCGGCGCCTTTCTCATCAACACCGGCCGCGGCGGCATTGTAAACGAGACGGATCTCGCCCGGGCTCTTCAGGAAAACCGTCTCGGGGGTGCCGGACTGGACACCCTGGAAAAGGAACCCCCGGCTCCGGATAACCCGCTTATTCCGCTCCTCAGTACCCGGAACCTTATTATTACGCCTCATGCCGCCTGGCTGGGAGACATTGCCAAAAGAAACATCGGAGGCGAGCTCGTGAAAAACATGGAAGCCTTTGTCCGGGGCGAGAAAAGAAACCGGATCGTCTGAAACTGAATTCAGAATCCGAATTATCAAATAGTCCGGCCTTGACAGCTGCCGGATGCATCCTCCAAAAAACAGGCCCCGAAATCCGGGGCCGCTTTCTTATTTGTTAAGATGCTTTTTCAGAAGGTCGTAGGCCTGCTGAATATTCTGCGCCTTCTCCGTATAGGAGCGCATCATTTCCTCAGACACTCCCTGAGCCTGCAGCCGGTCAGGATGGTACTTCCGCATCATGCGGTGATAGGCCTTTTTAACGGTCTCGAAATCAGAGCCTTCGGGAACGCCGATTACCTTGTAGGCATTTTCAATGTCGTCATGAGGCACATAGGAGCTCTGCCCGCCGGCTCCTTGCCGGTAGAAGCGATCCTGAGAGGTAAAGCCGCCGGCGTTGTTAAAGAAGCTCTTGAACTGCGCAATGGCCTGGGCCTGCCGAATGAGCCGCTCCATAACAAAGGTGGCCACATGAAGATTGTAGGTCACGCTGGCCAGCCGGGAATACCCCCCGGGCTGCATCACGCCGTCCGCAAAAAGAACTTCGATGAGAAATTCAATAAGCCGGTGCTTGAAGACCCGTCCGTCATGCACGGCAGTTCTGATGGCCTTGCAGTCAGCCACCGGATCATAGCCTTCTGCCTTCCCTTTCTCAAATTCCTGAAGAAGCTCCGCCCTCATGGCAGAATCCGAGGTCAGGGCACTGATATATTCATTAACCTTGGCAATATGCTCGGAGCTGATCTTGCCCTCGCCGGCAGCCACATAGCCGGCCAGTCTGAAGGTTCCGGTCTGGAGAACCCGCCGCTCCTCCGCCGTGAGCTTCCGGGGGCCGTACCAGGGATTAAGCTGTCTTTCCTTCTGGTAGGCATAGATAAAAAGCACCAGAGAAGAAGGAATGCCAATGAGGAACAGAAAAATCCCCACCAGAAACCACGGGGAGAAAATCAGCATGACTATCTGAAAATAGCCGCACAGTATCAGAACAGCCGCCAGGATCCGAATGCCATGTCCTAAAAATACCCGAAGAAATTCCGGCATTATCTGTCCTCCTCTGCGCTCTTAAGATCGGCGTTCTCCAGCCGGGATCTTAACCGTTCATCCAGGTTTTTAAGGCGCTCCGGCGTTCCCACATCGCACCAGAAGGCGGAGGTGATCTCCCCGGTCAGGCGCCCCTCCCGGATAAGCTTCTGAAAAAACGGTCTCAGGGGCGCCCGGACATCGGGAATCTCCCGGAAAAAATCCGTGCGGTACACCGCAATGCCGCTGAAGGTATATTCTGGAACATCCTGCACCCGTCCTGACTCATCCAGTGAAAAGTCCCCTTTCGGATGGTGCGGCGGATTGGATACAAGCACGAGATGACCGGCCCGATCCTCCATGGGAAGATCAATGAGGCTCCCGAAATCATACTCGGTGTAAACATCACCGTTAACCGCCAGAATGGGATCCTCTCCCAAAAGAGGCAGGGCATGTCTGAGACCGCCCAGGGTTTCCAGTCCCCCGGGCTCTTCCGGAGAATACTCAATCCGGGCTCCGTAACGGCTCCCGTCTCCCAGAAAAGATTCAATCTTTTCTCCCAGCCAGGCATGGTTAATGACGATATGACGAATGCCCAGACTCACCAGCCGCTCAATATGATAAACCATAAGCGGCTTCCCCCCGGCCATAAGGAGCGGCTTCGGGGTGGTGTCGGTCAGAGGGCGCATTCTTTCCCCGCGGCCGGCGGCAAGAATCATGGCTGTATGCATACATTCTCCGTTGTTAATTTCTGCCGTATTCGGTATCCCGGAGCAAATCCATGAGGGGCGTAAGCTCCTCATGCCGGGAAACGCAGCTTCTGATGTACCTCATCACCCGGGGGATATCCCCGAGATAGCCGGGCTTGCCGTCCCGGAGGAACAGTCTCCGGAAAATCCCGATGCATTTCACATGACGCTGCAGCATGGTGAAATCGCACCATTTCCGAAAGAGCTCCGGGGATACCCCGGAAATCAGGCCGGAATCCCGGTACATATTGTAAGCCCGGGAGAGAATCCGCTCCCGGAGTTCTTCCGGCATCTCGTAATAGCAGTCCCCGATAAGAGAGATGAGATCATAGGTCAGGGGCCCCCTGACCATGTCCTGAAAATCCACCACCGCAAGGGAGCCCTCCGGAAGCAGCATAATGTTCCGGCTGTGATAGTCCCGGTGCACGGCAATAACCGGCTGCTCCAGAAAGGCCTGCGACCAGAGATCCTTCATCCGGTTAAAGGTCTTTAATTCCTCGCCATTAAGAGGACGGCCCTCCCCCTTCTCGAAATACCACTCAAGACAGATCCCGGCCTCGCGATCCAGAAAAGCCTGATCATAGGGCGGGAGATCAGAGCAGGGGATCCTTGCCATGTTTCCCAGAAGATCCGTTGCCTTTTCGTAAAGGAGAGCCTCGTTGTCCGGATTCCGGGCCCGGGCCAGGGTGGTGTTTCCCAGATCCGAAACCAGAAGAAAACCCTGCTGCAAATCTGCCGCAAAAACCACCGGAGCACTTACGCCGCCCGCATTGAGAAGACGGCTCAGCTTAATAAACTCTGTGTTCTTTTCCGTTTCCGGCGGCGCATCCATAAGAATGCCCTGCCGGCAGCGGTAAAATTTCCGGAATGAGGCATCGCCGCTCACCATAACAAGAGGATCCGCATCCTTAGGATAAAGACCGCGGTACCAGGCCTCCAGGGCCCGGAATCTTTCAGTTGTCTCCATTATATTTTCCTGAATAACAAATCCCATACTCCATGCCCCAGCCGCTGTCCCCGGGCCTCAAATTTGGTGAGAGGCCGGTAATCTGGCCGCGGCGCATAGCCGCCGGCGGGATCCATGTTGACAATTCTGGCATCAGCACGCTGCACCTCCAGCATCTGCTCCGCATAGGGCTCCCAGTCCGTCGCCATATGAATAACGCCCCCGGAAGCAAGCTTGGGAATCACCAGATCCAGAAACTCCGGCTTCACGAGACGGCGTTTGTTGTGCCGGGCCTTGTGCCAGGGGTCCGGAAAATAAAGCTGCAGCCTGTCAATGGCTCCGTCGGGAATCATATTGCCCAGCACATCCACGGCGTCATAGTGAATCACCCGGAGATTGGTCAGTCCCGCTTCATGAGCTCCCATAATGCAGGCCCCGACTCCCGGAGTATGCACCTCGATGCCGATAAAGTCCCGGCCGGGATCCCGGGCGGCCATTTCCACCAGAGATTTGCCCATGCCGAAGCCGATCTCCAGAGCCAGAGGGGCCTTTCTCCCGAATACCGCCGGGAGATCCAGAAGACGGTTTTCATAATCAATGCCGTAATCCTTCCAAAAGGAGGTCAGGGCATGCTCCTGACCGGCGGTAAGGCGGCCCTCCCGCACCACAAAGCTTTTAATGCGCCGGCTGCGATAATCAGGCGCGGCATCCGCAGAGGACAGCCGGTGCTTAATGTAGGAGCCGTTTTCATCAAGCTCCCGCACTACGACTTCGGCACTTCCTGCTTCCGGCGGCAGCCCCGAGGATGCTATCTCAGCCGCTAAACTGTCAGTGTCATGAGAAACTCCGGCTCTTTCCATTTGCTCTTTCTCCTGAGCTTCTCCGCTGCTGTTTTCAGACATGTTCTGTTCCCATTAACCGGTAAAGCTGAAAAAGGCTCTATCCACAGATAAATGGATAAAGCCTCATAAATTTCCTGTTCCTCCTGAATGCCGTCAGATCAGGTTCAAAGCCCCCATCTCCGCTCTGATCTCATTCTTGGTTTCCTGAGAAAGCGGCATGATCGGGAGACGGCACTCCTCGGTGCAAAGTCCCAGAAGCGAGCAGGCATATTTGGCCCCTGCCGGACTGGGCTCCTTGAACATAAGCTTGTGCAGGCGGGTCAGGCGATCCTGTTTTTCTCTGGCAGCGGCATAATCTCCTTTGAGGCAGAGCTCCTGCACCTCATGCACCAGCCGGGGAGCGACATTGGCGGTAACCGAAATCACGCCGGTGCCGCCGGCCACATCATAGCTCACTGCGGTGGCGTCCTCGCCGGAGAGCCAGATAAAGTCCTTCTTTTTAACCTTGAGTCTCTCAACCCAGGGACGGGCCAGATCCCCGGTAGCATCCTTGATGCCGATGATCCGGGGGAGCTCCGCCAGACGGGCCACGGTGTCAGGCTGAATGTTTACCACGGCTCTGCCCGGCACGTTGTACAGAATAATGGGGATATCTGTGGCATCATGCACCATCTTGAAATGAGCATAAAGGCCGTCCTGATTAGGACGGTTATAGTAGCCGGCAATGTGCAGGGTGGCATCGGCGCCGAAGCGTTCCGCAGCTTTGGTATACTCAATGGCCTCCACCGGATTGTTGGAGCCGGCGCCGGCGATAATGGCGCATTTGCCCCGGGCCACTTCGGCAGTAATCTCGAGAACCCGAAAATGTTCAGCATGAGACAGCGTCGGACATTCCCCGGTGGTGCCCACCGGCACTATGCCGTCAGTGCCCTGCTCCACATGCCAGGCAACCATGCGGCGCAGCGCCTCTTCATCAAGCTTTCCGTCCTTGAACGGCGTAACCAGAGCTACAATTGAACCTTGAATCATTTTTTAATCCTCGCAAAACACGCTCTTTCCATCCGCGTTAATTATAGCAAAAAGGGAGAACCTGTCCCCCTTTCTTTTTTTCAGCCAGGTATTCCGGCTGTTTCAGGCATTCCGGTTATTCCGGCTGTTGCTGCTTTGCCTGCTTTTTAGCTGTCGGACGCAGAGTCGGGAACAGAATGACATCGCGGATGGTGTGGCTGTTAGTGAACAGCATCACCAGCCGGTCAATGCCGATGCCCTCGCCGGCAGTGGGCGGGAGACCGTGCTCCAGAGCGGTGATAAAGTCGCCGTCATAGTACATGGCTTCATCATCCCCGGCATTCTTCTGCTCCACCTGGGCTCTGAACCGGGCGGCCTGATCCTCGGCATCGTTAAGCTCGGAGAAGGCATTCCCCAGCTCCCGGCCGGCAATGTAGAACTCAAAGCGATCCGTATAGTCGGGGTTCTCATCGTTGCGGCGGGCCAGAGGAGAAATCTCAAAGGGATACTGGGTAATGAAGGTCGGATTAATGAGCTTGTCCTCCACAGTCTCCTCAAAAATCGCGGAAACCAGATGTCCCAGCTTCCAGGTGCTGAGAATTTCCACATGGAGCTTTTCCACAATGGCTTTGGCCTTATCAAAATCCTCCAGATCCTCGGGCTTGATCCAGCTGTTGTAACGGAGAATGGCCTCCTTCATGGTCAGCCGGTCGAAGGGCTTCCCGAAGTCGATGTCAAAGCCTTCCTCGCCTTCCCGGGCATAATGAATTTTGGTGGCGCCCAGAATCCGGCTGGCCAGAGTCTTCAGGAGATCCTCGGTAAGGTCAATGAGATCGTTGAAGTCATGATAGGCCATGTAGAATTCCATCATGGTGAATTCCGGATTGTGGCGCACGTCAATGCCCTCGTTCCGGAAATTCCGGTTAATCTCGAAGACTCTTTCAAAGCCGCCTACCACGAGGCGCTTCAGGAAGAGCTCCGGAGCGATGCGGAGATACATGTCCATGTCCAGGGCATTATGGTGCGTGATAAACGGCCGGGCCGAGGCTCCTCCCGGAATGGTCTGCATCATGGGGGTCTCCACCTCCATAAAGAGGTGATCCGTCATGTATCTGCGGATTTCCTGAATGATGCGGGATCTCATGATAAAGGTGTTCCGGGACTTCTCATTGGCAATGAGATCCAGATATCTCTGGCGGCAGCGGGCCTCCTGATCCTGAAGTCCCTTAAACTTCTCGGGGAGAGGACGGAGAGCCTTGGTAAGCAGTCTGATATTGGAGAGATGCACGGAAAGCTCGCCGGTTTTGGTCTTGAACACATAACCCTCGGCTCCCACGATATCCCCCAGATCCAGCTTTTTGAAGACGTCCTGATAAACCCCCTCGGGCAGCGCGTCCCGGGCGGCATAGATCTGAATGCGGCCGCCCATGTCCTGAATGCTGCCGAAGGAAGCCTTGCCCATGATGCGCCGGGCCACCAGACGGCCGGCAATCTTCACCTGATGCTTCTCGGCCTCAAGAGTCTCATTGTCCAGGGCGTCATACTTCTCGTGTATCTGGGAGGATATATGATCTCTTCTGAAATCATTCGGGAAGGCATTGCCCTCCTGACGCAGCTTCTCCAGCTTCTCATGACGGACATTAAGCTCGTTTGTAAGATCCTGTTCCTGATTTTCCATAATATTTTCTCACTGTTTAAAGACCTGCCTTGAGGCTCTCTTCGATAAAACCCTTCAAATCCCCGTTCAGCACTGACTGCGTATCGCTGACCTCATAATTGGTTCTGAGATCCTTGATGCGGGAGTCGTCCAGCACATAGGAACGAATCTGACTCCCCCAGCCGATATCCGCCTTGGAATCCTCCAGGGCCTGCTTCTCGGCCTGCTTCTTCCGGAGCTCCAGCTCATAGAGCTTGGCCCGGAGCTGCTTCATGGCCTGATCCCGGTTCTGAAACTGGGAGCGTTCGTTCTGACAGGAAACCACGGTATTGGTGGGAATGTGGGTAATGCGCACTGCGGAATCAGTCTTGTTGATATGCTGACCGCCGGCTCCCGAGGAGCGGAATACGTCAATGCGGAGATCTGCGGGATTGATTTCAATATTGATGTTATCCTCTACATCCGGATAAACAAAGGCGGAGCAGAAGGAGGTATGCCGCCGGTTCCCGGAGTCAAAGGGAGATTTTCTGACCAGGCGGTGCACCCCGGTTTCCGTGCGGAACCAGCCGTAGGCATGATCTCCGGAAAACTTTATGGTCGCGGATTTGATGCCGGCCACATCCCCTTCGGAAAGCTCGATGATTTCGCTTTTGAAGCCGTTCTTTTCCGCAAACTTAAGATACATTCTCATGACCATGCTGGCCCAGTCCTGGGCCTCGGTGCCGCCGGATCCCGACTGAATGTCCATATAGCAGTCCCGGGCATCGTTTTCTCCGGAAAACATTCTCTGAAACTCCAGCTCGGCCAGGCGTTCCTCCAGCTTCTTCATCTCGGCTTCGGTCTCGTCATAGGAAGCCTGAGCATCCTCCGGATTGTCATTCTCCTCGTCCCGGGTCATCTGAATGAGATCTGCGGTGTCCTGCAAGCCCTGATCGATAGCCCCGAACATATCCAGACAGGCATCCAGAGATATTTTCTCCTTGCTGAGCTCCTGAAATTTCTCCCGGTCATTCCAGACCGAGGGATCCGCCAGAAGAGCATTAACCTCCTCCTGACGTTCCTTCTTCACATCAACGTCAAAGATACCCCCTGAGCACGTCAGCGCGCGCTCTGAGAGCTGACAAACGGTTTTCCTGAGCCGATATTTCCAGCATTTTGCTTATTCCTGAAGATTGCTGACTGCCAGAGCAGACAGGTATTTCCGATAACATAAAACAGGAGCGGATTATATCATGAATTCCCGGTGATTTCAGAGGTAATTCCATTCCCCTGTCTCACCCTTTATCAGCCTCTTCTCAGCCTCTTCTCAGCCTCTTCTCAGCCTCTTCTCAGCCTTTTCTCAGTCTCATCTCGCCTCTTCCTCGCCCCGCGTCTCTTCCGCGCCGGGATTTTATCCCCCTGCTTGCCGGACTGATTTTGATGTATAATCTGACAAATTCTGATTATCAGCATCCCGGGGCGTTATCCAGACGCCTCCGGATCTGTCCGGATTCTGTCCGGGGCTCAGGTTCTCTGGATAACACACGAGGATTATTATGTTAAGCGAAGATATAACAAATTCCGTAGCTCTGGCTCTCCGGGAGGATCTCGGCGGCGAGGCTGATCCCTCCCGGGATCTTACCGCTCAGCTGATTCCGGCTGATCACGTGAACCACGCCCGGGTTATCACCAGAGAGGCCGGCATATTCTGCGGCAAGGCCTGGGTGGAAGAGGTTTTCCATCAGCTGGGGGATCTCGTCAGGGTCACCTGGAAGGTCAAGGACGGCGATCATGTTACTCCGGGCATGGAGCTCTTTTCCCTGGACGGCAATGCCAGAATCATGCTGACCGCCGAAAGAACCGCTCTTAATTTCGTGCAGACTTTATCCGGCGTCGCCACCGTGGTGTCCGAATACGTGAAGGAAATCGCCGGCACCGGCTGCGCTCTTCTGGATACCAGAAAAACCATTCCGGGACTCCGCACCGCCCTTAAGTACGCCGTAACGGCCGGCGGCGGTCATAATCACCGCATGGGTCTTTTTGATGCCTATCTCATCAAGGAAAACCACATTATGGCCTGCGGGGGCATCATGGCAGCGGTGGAAACCGCCCGGAAGCTTTCCCCCAACAAGATGGTGGAGGTTGAGGTAGAAAACCTTGACGAGCTTCGGGAGGCTCTGGAAGCCAAAAGCGACATCATCATGCTGGACAATTTCGATCTCCCCCTGATGGAGGAGGCCGTGAAGATTACCGAGCACAAGGCTAAGCTTGAGATATCCGGCAATGTCAGCCTGGCAACCATCAGGCGCTATGCCGAAACCGGCGTGGATTTCATTTCCGTGGGAGCGCTTACCAAAAATGTTCAGGCCATGGATCTTTCCATGCGTATTGAACTCTCTCCGCCGCGGGCCGTGTAATTGTGATAAAAATGCAAATTTTCAGGACAAAGAAATGCCACAGCGAAGGATTTTTTCGTATAATTCAGGCGAGGATTTGTCCCTGCGATTTTTGCAGAAATAACAGCATCCGGCAGGAATCAGACAGAATCAAGCAACATAAGTGAGTTTATAGCATGTTTTTCAAGGTCGTTATCTACACAGTTCTGGTACTGGCGCTTTTGGTATCCATGGGACAGCTGAACTATGCCACGTCTCTTTACAAAACAGCGGACAATGCCTTCGAGTTTATTTTTCCGAGATGGGACTGGGGGCATCCGTGGTTCTATGTTTTTGCCGATGAGCACGGCTTCAGCATGACTGCTCCCGATGATCTTGAATTCCGTTACTTTACTGAAAAGTACAACGAAGCTCTTAAGGTCATGGAAGAGGAATGCAAGGCCGGCCCTGACAGCGAAAGCTGCATTACCGCCGAATCTGCTGCCGAGGATCTCAAGGACAAGCTGCAGGATGCTTCGGAAAAGCTTGAGGACATCATGGAAGAAAAGGGCGACGAGGTAAAGCTTTCCCGCAAATACGAGCGTCCGAAGTTTGAATTCTGAAGATTCCTGATGGTCTCTTGCTGAGATTTTCGGATAGCACCTGAAAAAAGCCTGAAATTACGTTTCAGGCTTTTTTTCTGCTCCGGTAAAAATCCCGGCCCTGAGGATACGGCAGTAATTGCGACCGGGCATTTCGGGAGAGCGGGAGAGTCATCCCCCTTGACGAAGAAGGCTTAACCCCCGCTATTCGGAATGGTAGCAGTAACGCGCTCTTCTGGTAGGTCTGGTGAGGAGCTCATAAGGAATGGTGCCAACTCTCTCCGCCAGAGTCTCCACGGAAATATGCCGGCCCCAGAGCTCCGCCGTATCTCCCGGAGCCGCCTTAAGATCCGGTCCCAGCTCGGCAAACATCATGTCCATGCAGACATGCCCGACAGTATGAACCACGGCGCCGTTCAGATATACCGGAGAGCCGTTGGGCATGGATCTCGGATAACCGTCAGCATAGCCGGCTCCCAGCACGGCTATTCTTGTCGGCCGATCGGCCACCCAGGAGGCTCCGTAGCCCACGGCATCTCCGGGTTTAAGATCTCTCACCGCATAAACCACCGTCCGGAAGGTCATAACCGGTTCAAGTCCGAAGTCGGTTCCCCTTTTTCCCAGGGTAGGGGAAATGCCGTACTGGATAATGCCCGGACGCACAAACGCGGTACAGGTTTCCGGATAGTAGAGAATCCCCGCCGAATTGGCAAGACAGAGGGGCCCCTCCGCAAAACGGCTCATCCGCTTAAAGGCGGCCAGCTGGCTCTCGTGATATGCCTTAAGAGCGGCTTCATCAGAGCAGGAAAGATGGGCCATCATCCCCACCGGATGCGCAAAGCCGGGGAAGGCGCGGATTTCCGCCATGGCTCTTTCCGCTTCATCCTCATTAAAGCCCAGCCGCTGCATGCCGATATTAACCTGACACCATACCCGGAGGCGGATTTCAGGACGGGACTTACAGAAAGCTTTAAGCTCCTCCAGCATGGCGAAGCTATGAACTGTTACCGAAATATCCTGCCGCGCCACCTCGTCCAGATCCCCGGCGGAGGCGCAGCCCCCCAGCATAATTATGGGCTTTTTAATTCCCGCCTCCCGGAGCTCCAGAGCTTCCTCCAGCCGGGCTACGGCATATCCGGCGGCATATTCGTCCATGGCGCGGGCGCAGGCCACGCTGCCATGTCCGTAGGCATTGGCCTTCACCACCGCAATAATCCTGCTTTGGGGAGCCTTTCCGGCAATTAACGCCATATTGCGCTTCAATGCGGCTAAATCTATATCAACAGCCACGGTTTCCATTTATAAATCCTCAGTTCTCAGCGCTTCTGAAACGCCTGTTTGGTAATTGACCATCCGCCTGCGAGCAGTCCCGCGTTATCCCGTCTGCCCGCCCCCGGCAGGAGCGGCATCATCCCCGGAAAACTCTTTAAACCCCGGGAGGAGGCTCCGGCCCCCCGCTGAACTCCACGGTTTCAAACCGGGAATACTCATGCAGGAACACCATGGGCACTATGCCCACGGGACCGTTTCTCTGCTTTCCGATAATAATTTCCGCCTTGCCGATCTGGGAAGGATCATCCTTCTTGTCATCATCCATTTCCGGCCGGTGAATGAACATAATAACATCCGCATCCTGTTCAATGGCGCCGGATTCCCGGAGGTCGGCATTCCCCGGCCGCTTGTCCTTGCGCCCGGTTACGCCGCGGTTAACCTGAGCCATGGCAATCACCGGCACGTCCAGTTCCCGGGCCAGCATCTTCAGGCTCTTGGAGCATTCCGCCACCTCCTGGGTGCGGGAATTGGCATCATATCCGGGAATATGCATGTATTGGAGGTAGTCCACCATAATCATGCTGATGCCGCCCTTTTCCTGCTTCAGTCTGCGAGCCCGGGAACGAATATCGGCCGGGGTGAGTCCCTGAGTGTCATCAATGTAAATGCAGTCAGGCCGCTCCTTGAGAAGGGTTTGCCCCACCCCGATAAGATTAACCCAGTCATCATCATCAAGGTTGGAGTTGCGGATTTTGGTCTGATCCACGTGAGCCATGGCGGCCAGCAGTCTCGCGGCAATCTGGTCGGCAGGCATTTCCAGAGAAAAAACCAGCACCGGAAAATGCACCTCCGGATTCATGGCTACGTTCTGCACCAGATTCATGCCGAAGGTGGTTTTGCCGACGCCGGGACGGGCTCCGATGACAATAAGATCGCTTTTATGAAACCCGGAAAGATACTGATCCAGAAACTTGTAGCCGGTAGAGATTCCGGTAATCCCCGCCAGATTGTTTTTCTGATTCTCCCGGAGAGTTTCCAGAAGATCCATGGTCACCCGGGTAATGGAAACCGGCCCCCCGCCCTTATGCAGAGAAGTCTCCGAGATCTGAAAAATCTTCTGCTCCGCGGCATTGAGGATATCCCCGATGGAGCGGCCCCGGGGCACATACACATCCTCTTGGATTTCCTCGCAGGCTTTAAGAAGCATTCTGGCCCGGGACTTATTCACAATGGTATGGGCATAAGCCACGGCGTCGATGGTGTCGGGAACTGCCTGATAAAGCTGCAGAAGATAGGCCTGACCGCCGGCCTTCTCCAGGGTCTGGGAGTTTTCCAGAGCCTCCTGCAGCGAGATGGTATCAATAACGCGGTTATTGTTGTCCAGACTCAGCATGGCCTTGTAGATAAGCTGATGTCTGGGATCGTAGAAATCCTCGGCGCTTAGCACGCCGGAGGCCGCATCAAGTTTTGCGGGGTTGATGAGAATACTGCCCAGAAAGGCCTTTTCAGCTTCAAAGGAATACGGCGTTGTGCGTTCCGTGTCCTCCTTGCGAGGTTTTCTGGCTTTGACGATGTTCCCAGCGGAACCTCCCTCCGGGGCGCTTAAACTCTTCTTTGCATAATCAAGCACATCAACCATGATTAATCTCCGGAGAATATGATGCTGCGGCAGTCCTGCCAATTATATAAAAAACAGCCCGGAATAAACAGATCGCCGCACCGGAGATGCGGATCATGACACTCAGCGAAAAAGGCATTGCCTGACAAAACCAGAGGATGAGATGCGTAATGGGAAAAGCTGGAACGATGCAGAACATGATGGCGCACCCTGAAGGACTCGAACCTTCAACCGCTCGGTTCGTAGCCGAGTACTCTATCCAGTTGAGCTAAGGGTGCATGCACAGAAAAGCGCTGGCGCACCCTGAAGGACTCGAACCTTCAACCGCTCGGTTCGTAGCCGAGTACTCTATCCAGTTGAGCTAAGGGTGCGCTGACGAGCTGGCGGTGTGAAAGGGATTCGAACCCTTGATGCCCTTTTGGGGCATACTCCCTTAGCAGGGGAGCACCTTCGGCCTCTCGGTCATCACACCGCAACTAATTGCTCGTTGCGGGGCTAATTTTACTTAATAATAAATATCTGTCAATAGCAAAGCCAAAAAAAATCCAAATTAAACCTTTTTTCCCGGGGAGAGGCCGTAATTCGCTCATTTTCTGACCAGTCCTCGGGCAGAGAAAGCTAAAGCGGCGGCAGGAAGGCAAAAAAAGCAAGGCATAAAAAAAGGCGCCGCCATGTTCCGGTTGCGCCTTTATTCTGAGATCCGGCCTCTTTCAGCCTTCAGGTCTGCGGGGTTTTCCCCCGGGGCCGGGGATCAGCAATTATTCGTTAACAATCTTGTCCAGCAGGGTATCTACAGTAGCGCAGGCCTCAGCGGAGGAGCACTTGCCGGAAATGGCAACAATGTCCTTGCCGTCATCTACAACGAATACCTGCACGTCATCAGGGCAGCTGCCCAGGTGGTATGCCGGATACTGGCCGATGGTGGATTCAGAAACATCACCGCAGCCCAGATCCTTGGCAGCAGCCTCGGCAACGTCCTTGATGGGAGCAGAGCCAGACTTGCCGGCAGCGGTTACGTTCATGGCTACGCCAGCTGACTTTTCAGCAAAGGTGATGGAATTGTCATTCTGCTCAACAACTTCCCAGTCGGCAAAGGCAGAAGCTGACAGAGTCAGGGCAACAGCTGCAACAAGTAACTTTTTCATATGTCATCCTTAAATTAGTCAAAAAGAAAAAACAACAGCCGTGCCAATAATACCACAATTACTGCCACAGCCCGCTGAAAGAATTTAATCCCCGGCCGCATCCTGAGGCTTTTCCGGAACTTTTTCGAGATCATTGTCCTGAGCCGGATCCTTTTTGCCGGCGATTTCCTGACGCTGCACGGAGACGCTGCGCGGGGCTTCCACGCCAATGCGCACCTGATTTCCCTTAACGGAAATCACGGTAATCCTGACATTGTCCCCGACAATGATGGATTCTCCCTGTCTTCTTGTCAGAATCAGCATATTTCAACTCCGCCAAAACAAGAGCGTTAAATCGGATGCTCCGGACTCCGGAACTCTGCTGCTCAAAAAACATTCGCTCCGGTAATTACAAATAATATCTGCTTTTATCAGAAAAGTAAAAAACAATTCCATCACATCACGATACTCTAAATCCAAATCTGCTATTATGGAATATTGAAAGCGCCTCGCCAAACATCAAGGGGCAAACATCAAGGAGAATAAAGCTATCCCCGCCGTTTAGCAAAGTTTAGAATAAAACTAGGTTGATAGGAAGGACGTAGTTTTTAGACGGACGGTTGGCAGGGGTGGGGGGCTAGCCCCCCACCCCTGCCAAAACGGCCGAAAAAGATCTCCTTCCGCCTCCCCCTCTGGCTTAAAAGCCCTCTCCTCATAGATATGTCTCAT
>JAEEGF011205183.1_pt1 | contig 25107 bp, 21 predicted proteins | sample 9134171 | NCBI WGS metagenome assembly JAEEGF01 (sample SAMN16246542, study PRJNA631951) | gut metagenome | biome: gut microbiome; feature: rumen; material: AP-attached | host: Bos | place: Iran: Karaj | collected 2018-10 | reverse complement strand
GTCAGCAAAACTTCTCCAAAGCAGTTTACGGCTCTGAAGAACCCGACGGTCTTGGCTACAGCGGCAACGAACTGGAAGGGAAAGTGATTATGGGCAACACCTTCGACTATCCGTACGTCCATGGAGAGAGCATCAAATCAGTTGGCAACCACTCATTCACCTCCATGAGCGAGTCGGCATTTCTCTCTTCTTCCGACGCCACCTCAGGCATAAAGGTGATAGACATGATTTATGGTGTCCAGACCCAGTTCAACAGTCAAACCGCCGACCGTCTGCGCGACTTCAAGCAGAAAGGTGGAAAAATCATCCTGAGCGGTGCCAACCTACTGAAGAGTGGCAAATTCAATTTCGACGTGTCGCTTCCTTCGCCAACCGACTCCATGCAAGTATCTCCCGTGCTGACCTGCGCTTCCGGTGAGTTTGAGATTTGGCGTGAGATGAACAGTGAGAGCTACTGCGTTCCCGAACCAGAAATCGTTGTCAGCAACCAGCCGTATGAACTACTTGCCTTCTATTCCGACGGGAGCAGCGCCGCCATTCTCGTTCCCGGCATGGCCTTCATGGGCTTTCCGCTTGAAGCAGTGAAAAGTGAATCGGTCCGCACCACATTGATGCGTGCAGCCCTCAAACGCTAAAGACTGTAGCCCAGCATCCGTCCTTATCCACTCATCTAAAAAAACTGAAAACAGTATATCCAAACAATCCACCCCCTGCTATCATGGCAAAAAAGGAATATCAGTTGACCGATTGGCTTCCCACCACAAAGAAAGAAGCGGTGCTCCGCGGATGGGACACCCTGGATGTGGTGTTGTTCAGCGGCGACGCCTACGTGGACCATCCTTCATTCGGAGTGGCTGTAATTGGTCGTCTGCTTGAAAGCATGGGGTTTCGCGTAGGCATCGTTCCCCAACCCGACTGGCACGGCGACTTCCGTGACTTCAAGAAATTCGGTCGTCCCCGCCTGTTTTTCGGCATCGCCCCCGGATGCATGGACTCGATGGTGAACAAATACACCGCAGCCCGCCGTCTGCGCAGCGAAGACGCCTACTCTCCCGACGGCCGTCACGACCTCCGGCCAGAATATCCCACCATCGTATATACCCAGATCTTGAAATCGCTCTACCCCGACGTGCCTGTGGTGCTGGGCGGCATAGAAGCATCATTGCGCCGTCTGACCCATTACGACTATTGGAGCGACAAACTTCGCAAAAGTATCTTGATTGACAGTGGTGCCGACCTGCTGATTTATGGCATGGGCGAGAAACCGATAGAGTCGTTAGTGGGTTTGCTGGCCGATGCTGATTCAGAGATTGACGTGCGGCTCTTTCGCAATCTGCTCCTGCGCCATCCTCAGCAACAGACCGCCATGCTGCTGACCGAGAAAGAGATTCCGAGAGGCATCCGCGAAGACGACATCGTGCTTCACAGTCATGAAGAATGTCTGCGCGACAAACGGAGTCAGGCAGAAAACTTCCGCCATATTGAGGAGGAATCGAACAAATATCAGGCCAGGCGCATCCTTCAGCGCTGTGGAGAGCGCTATGTGGTGGTCTATCCTCCTTATCAGCCCATGAGCCAGCATGACCTTGACCGCTCTTTCGACCTTCCCTACACCCGCCAGCCCCATCCCAAATATAAAGGCAAGCGCATACCCGCCTATGAGATGATCAAATTCTCGGTGAACCTTCACCGCGGTTGTTTCGGAGGCTGCGCATTCTGTACTATTTCAGCCCATCAGGGCAAATTCATCACCTCACGCAGCAAGGAAAGCATTCTACGTGAAGTGAAGGCCGTGACCCAGATGCCCGATTTCAAAGGCTACTTGAGCGACCTTGGCGGTCCGAGCGCCAACATGTATGCCATGCATGGAAAGAATCAAGATCTATGCCACCGCTGCGCCCGTCCTTCGTGCATCCATCCTAAGGTGTGCAAGAATCTGAACACCGACCACAGCGCCCTGCTCGATATCTACCGGAGCGTGGACGCTCTCCCCGGCGTGAAGAAAAGCTTCATCGGCAGCGGAGTGCGCTACGACCTCATCCTCCACGACACAGGCGATGAACGTATCAATTCCGTAAATCAAAAATACGCAAAAGAGTTGATTGTCAACCACGTGAGTGGCCGATTAAAAGTTGCTCCAGAGCATACGAGCGAGAAGGTGCTCCAACTGATGCGGAAGCCTTCGTTCTCCCTCTTCTACGAATTCAAGCAACTGTTCGACGAAATCAACCGCGACCACCATCTTCGCGAGCAATTGATTCCATATTTCATCAGCAGCCATCCGGGATGCACGACTGCGGACATGGCGGAACTGGCCGTCATCACCAAGCGACTTGACTTCCGCCTGGAACAGGTTCAGGATTTCACTCCCACCCCGATGACCATCAGCAGCGAGATGTGGTACACAGGGCTTGACCCCTACACCCTTCAACCCGTCTTCTCCGCCAAAAGCGCAGACGAGAAGCAGAAGCAACGGATGTTCTTCTTCTGGTACAAACGCGAAGAACGGCAACGGATTATCCGAGAGTTGCACAGGATTGGCCGCGAAGACCTTCTAAAGAAATTAGGCATCAGATAGGCAAAAAGCATCAAATTCAATTGACGGAAAACATATCATGACATACGGAGCTTTTCCACCCCTTCATACATCATCACAGCATCCCCACACATGGAAAACAAAGAACTGGCATTAGCTTGGAAATTCATTGAAGACACCGACGTGAGCGTGTTTCTGACCGGCAAGGCAGGAACAGGCAAGACCACCTTTCTCAGAAAAGTGAAAGAAGAAATGCCGAAACGCATGGTTGTGGTGGCACCTACCGGCGTTGCGGCAATCAACGCCAACGGTGTGACCATGCATTCTTTTTTCCAGCTGCCCATCGGCATCCACGTTCCAGGTCAGGTAGAGAAAGAGCGCCACAACTACTTCACAATGAGCAAGGAAAAGAAAAACATTCTCCGCACGCTCGACCTGCTGATCATCGATGAGATCAGTATGGTGCGCTGCGACCTGCTGGATGCCGTGGACCAAGTGCTGCGCAAATACAAAGACCGTTACAAGCCCTTCGGCGGAGTCCAGCTGCTGATGATTGGCGACCTTCAGCAGTTAGCCCCCGTGGCCAACGAGCAGGAGTGGTCGGTGCTGCGTGACTATTACGACACCCCCTATTTCTTCAGCAGTAAAGCCCTTCAGCAAACTCCTTATATAACTATTGAGCTTCAGAAGATATACCGCCAGGAAGACGACCATTTCATTTCTCTGTTATCAAATATACGAGAAGGCCGCCTTGACCAAGCCACAGTGGCAAGCCTCAACCAGCGATACATTCCCGGCTTCACCATTCCTGCCGACTCGGACTATATCCGCCTGACCACCCACAATTATAGGGCTCAGCAGTACAACCAACAACAGTTGGACTCCCTCGACAGCACTCCCCACCGTTTCCGTTGCCAGGTGAGCGGCACGTTTCCCGAGACATCCTATCCCGCCGACAGCGAGTTGGTGTTGAAGGTAGGTGCCCAGGTGATGTACATCAAAAACGATAGTTCGGTGCCCGCCCGCTATTACAATGGAAAAATAGGCAAGGTGATGGGTTTCAATGCGAACGGAATCTTGGTTCAGAGCGTTGGCGAGAACACGATGGTGAACGTGGAGCCAGCCGTTTGGGAGAACACCGAATATGAGATTGACCCCGAGACGAAAGAAATCAGGGAGCACGTAGTGGGCAACTTCACGCAATATCCTTTGCGCCTAGCCTGGTCCATCACCATCCACAAAAGTCAGGGTTTGACATTCGACCATGCCGTGCTCGACATCAACCAAAGCTTTGCCCATGGTCAGGTGTATGTGGCACTAAGCCGATGCCGCACCCTTGAGGGCTTGGTTCTCTCCAATCCCCTCTACACCAAAAGCCTGCATCAGGACGAGCAGGTGAGCGAATACATCCACCGGGAGTTGGCTTCCGCTCCTCAATCTTACAGCCGGTTGGAGGAATACCGTTTCCGCTACCATCAACGGTTGCTCGATGAGCAATTTGATTTTCTCCCCCTTCAGAGCTACGTGGGCGACATGAGCCGCCTCTTTCATGAATATCTCTACAAGAACTATCCAGTATTGTGCCAGGAATGGGAGTCAGCTGAGAAAGAAGTGAAAGAAAAGATGAGCGATGTGGCGTTGAAATTCAAGTCACAATACATCCAGTTGCTTGCGGAAAATGGAAACGACTTGACCAATGCTCATCTTCAAGAGCGCATCCACAAGGCCGCCGACTATTTCTTCAAAAACCTGTGTGACCTGCTGGCTGAACTCCACACGGAAAGCAAAGACATCGCCATCGTGAACAAACAGGTGAAGAAACGCTACGACAACGCCTATGACCGCTTCTCGCTGGAATACAACCTGAAAGTGCACACACTGCTCGGTCTGACCCGCCATCCATTCACGGCGAGCGACTACCTGCATGACAAATCAAGAGCGCTCATCCCTGACGCAGACTTGAAAAAAGGAAGTAGCCGGCGCAAGTCTGGCACATCGCAGAGTTCCAAGCCAAAACGTCAGAAAGGCGAGACCTACACAGAAACCCTGCGTTTGTTCCGTTCGGGCAAAACCTACAACGAAATAGCCGAAGAGCGTTTTCTCACGCCCGGCACCATCTTCAGCCATCTGATGCGTTTCGTGGCCGACAACACCCTCGAGCTGCATGAAGTATTGATTCCATCGCACATCGAGTTTGTGAAATCCCTGTTTGAGCAGCATGGACAGCCCGAGCGCATCTCTGATTATCTGAAACTTCTTCCGAAAGAAATTTGCAGCAGCGAATACTACAAGATTGCCTACCTGCTGGGCTACAAGGACAAGGAGTGAGCGGTCTGTAAGTTCTCCCCCTCCACATAATCTTATATGACACATAACGATTTATCGGTCAAGATAGTGGAAAAATGAAAAGAATTTATTAACTTTGCAACAGAAAAAGAACTCCGGGGTGCTGATGCCACGCTGGCAAAGGCTGAGATTATACCCATAGAACCTGATGCGGGTAATGCCGTCGTAGGAAATAGAAGTAGAATCAAAAGATATCATCAAGCGCATATCAGCCCCGGATGACTGCCTGAGCAGTTTCCGGGCTTTTTTGTTTCCCCTTCTATCAGGCTTTTTCCATCTAAATTTTTCAGGCAGGGAATACTATTTAATGGCAAACATACTCATATAAAAAGGAAAGATATGACAATTCAAATCAACAACACCCCGACAGAGACCTCAGCTGCGACCCTCCAGGCACTGGCAATCGAACTGAACCTCCCGGAAAAAGGCGTGGCGGTGGCCGTGAACAACACGATGATTCCCCGTACTGACTGGGAAAGCCACACACTTGAGGAAGGAGCACAGGTAGTCATCATCAAAGCCGCCTGCGGAGGATAATATGCTGCAGTTCATATCCCATCACACAGAGCGGTTCAGCTATCTGGACTCTGTCCGTATGGCTCTTGAGGGCGGTTGCCGCTGGATTCAGCTCCGCATGAAAGACGCAACCGACGAAGAAGTTCGCCCCATCGCTCTCCAATGTCTTGAGTTGTGCCGCGGCTGTGGCGCCACTTTCATCATTGACGACCGCGTGAATTTGGTGAAAGAAATCGGTGCCGACGGGGTTCACCTCGGCAAGAACGACATGCCGATAGCAGAAGCCCGCCAGCTGCTCGGCCGCGAATTCATCATCGGCGGCACAGCCAACACCTTTGCTGACGTGGAGTCGCACTACCGAAATTCCGCCGACTACATCGGCTGCGGTCCATTCCGTTTCACGACAACCAAAGCAAAACTCTCGCCCATACTTGGTCTTGACGGCTACCGAGAGATTGTCGGTCGGATGCGGTCGGCAGGCATTTACCTCCCCATCGTGGCCATTGGCGGCATCACCGCTTCCGACATCCCCTCAATCCTTTCCACCGGTGTGAGCGGGATAGCCATCAGCGGAGAGGTGCTCCGCGCCGAAAACCCATCATTGAAAATGCAAGAAATACTAAAAATCATAGCTCATGAGCAAACTAATCATTGCAGGCCGTGAATTCAACTCACGCCTCTTCCTTGGAACAGGAAAATTCAGTAATAACGACTTGATGTCGAAAGCCATCGAAGCCTCTCAGACCGAGATGGTGACTGTGGCGATGAAACGCGTGGAGCTCGACGACTCCCAAGACGACCTTCTAACCCACATCACCCGTTTTGACAAAATCCAGCTGTTGCCCAACACCTCAGGTGTGCGCAACGCAGAAGAAGCCGTGTTTGCCGCCCAGATGGCCCGCGAAGCATTCGGTACGAACTGGCTGAAACTGGAGATTCATCCTGACCCACGCTATCTGCTCCCCGACTCCGTTGAGACCCTCAAAGCCACCGAGCAGTTGGTGAAGTTGGGATTCGTGGTGCTCCCTTACTGCCAAGCCGACCCTACACTTTGCAAGCACCTTGAAGAAGCTGGAGCCGCCACGGTGATGCCATTAGCCGCCCCAATCGGCACGAATAAAGGGTTGCGGATGAAAGATTTCCTCCAAATCATCATTGAGCAGGCCACCGTACCTGTGGTGGTGGACGCCGGCATCGGAGCCCCAAGCCATGCTGCCGAAGCGATGGAAATGGGTGCCGACTGCTGTCTTGTGAACACCGCTATAGCCGTGGCGGGCGACCCGGTGGCTATGGCCGATGCCTTCCGCCAAGCCGTCATTGCCGGCCGTCAGGCTTACGAAGCAGGCCTGGGTGCCATCGTGGACCATGCTGAAGCCTCAAGCCCATTGACCGCATTCCTCAACGATTAAGGGTTCTTAAAAATCATTGAACATCACAGAGTGGCCATTCTTCAGAGCCACCCTCAAACCACACAATATAATATGCCACAAGACAACAAAGCATACGCCAAGCGCGAGAAGGCCTACCTGCCAGGAAAGCTTTTCCCATTTCTGCGCGTCGGCATGACTAAAGTGAACCTCACCCCAACCGTCACAAAAGATGCGGAAGGAAAGATCCACACCGAGAAGAACGACCCTGTCTATATTTACGACACAAGCGGTCCGTTCTCTGACCCTAACATAGCCGTAGATTTGAAGAAAGGCCTGCCCCGCCTCCGTGCTCCATGGATAGCCGAGCGTGGCGACACAGAGCAGCTTGCGGAAGTTAGTTCCGCATACGGCCGTCAGCGCCTTTCGGACCACTCGCTCGACCACTTGCGGTTTGAGCACATCCAACTGCCGCTCCGTGCGAAAAGCGGAAAGGCAATCACCCAAATGGCCTACGCCAAGGCAGGCATTGTCACCCCCGAGATGGAATATGTGGCCATCCGTGAGAACATGAACTGCGAGGCACTCGGCATTCCTTCGCATATCACCCCTGAGTTTGTGCGTGATGAGATTGCCCGTGGCCGTGCTGTCCTTCCAGCCAACATCAACCACCCTGAGAGTGAGCCGATGATCATCGGCCGCAATTTTGCGGTGAAAATCAACACCAACATCGGCAATTCCGCCACCACCTCTTCTATTGAGGAGGAAGTGGACAAGGCTGTGTGGTCGTGCAAATGGGGCGGCGACACGCTGATGGACCTATCTACTGGTGCGAACATACATGAGACTCGTGAATGGATTATCCGCAACTGTCCTGTCCCAGTGGGTACAGTGCCAATTTATCAGGCATTGGAGAAAGTGGATGGGAAAGTGGAGGACCTGACTTGGGAAATCTACAAAGACACGCTCATTGAGCAATGTGAGCAGGGTGTGGACTACTTCACCATCCATGCCGGTATCCGCCGCGAGAACGTGCATCTGGCCGACAGCCGACTGTGCGGAATCGTGAGCCGCGGCGGCAGCATCATGAGCAAATGGTGCCTAATCCACGACCGCGAGAGTTTTCTTTATGAACATTTCGACGACATCTGCGACATCGTGGCACAATACGACGTTGCCCTTTCGCTTGGAGATGGCCTCCGTCCCGGCTGCATCGCCGACGCCAACGACGCGGCACAATTCGCCGAGCTTGACACAATGGGCGAGTTGGTGACACGCGCCTGGGCAAAGAATGTGCAGGCATTCATCGAAGGCCCGGGTCATGTTCCGATGCAAAAGATCCGCGAGAACATGGAGCGTCAGCTTGACCACTGCCATGAAGCGCCGTTCTACACGCTCGGTCCGGTGGTGACCGACATCGCTCCTGGCTACGACCATATCACCAGTGCCATCGGCGGTGCTCAGATTGCATGGTTGGGCACGGCTATGCTCTGCTATGTGACTCCGAAAGAGCACCTTGCCCTACCAAATAAGGAAGACGTCCGCACTGGAGTGGTGACCTACAAGATTGCCGCCCACGCCGCCGACCTGGCCAAAGGGCATCCTGGTGCGATGGTGCGCGACAATGCGTTGTCGAAAGCCCGCTTCGACTTCCGTTGGCGCGACCAGTTCCATCTTTCACTCGACCCAGAGCGTTCGCTTCAATATTTTGAGGAAGCCGGTCACACAGACGGTGAATACTGCACGATGTGCGGACCGAACTTCTGTGCCGCCAAGCTGACCCACGACCTCCGCAAATTGAAGAAATGAGCATGGCGTTGACAGACCTCCAGAAAGCGCGCTATGAGCGCCAGCTGCTGCTCGACGGTTTCGACGAGTCGTCGCAGCAGCGCCTGTTGCGCTCCAAAGTGTTGCTGATTGGAGCCGGCGGCCTCGGTTCCCCCGTGGCTTTCTATCTTGGGGCTGCAGGCATCGGGACCTTAGGCGTGATGGACGCTGACGAGGTGAGCATCAGCAACCTGCAACGTCAGATTATGTACACCACTCCTGACATCGGGCAGAAGAAAGTGGAATTGCTTTCTCAGCGTGTCCATCAGTTGAATCCGGACGTGAACATCATCACCTACCCTTTCTTCCTTGACAAAGAAAACGCAGCAGAATTAGTCAGTGGCTATGACTTCGTCATCGACGCCACCGACAATTTCGCTTCGAAATATTTGATCAACGACACCTGCCTTTCTTTTGGAAAAGCCTTCACGATGGGCGGTATCCACGGCTATAGCTGGCAGCTGATGACTCACATACCAGGTTCATCATGCTACCGCTGTATCTTTCCAGAGGTTCCCGCCAGTCCTTCTCAACACCCAAACCCCGTGCTTGGCACCGTGGCAGGGATGATGGGCACATTCCAGGCCACCGAATGTATCAAATATCTGACTGGAACCGGCGGTCTGCTCACCGACCGCCTGCTGACATTCGACACCCTGTCAATGGAAAGTCAAACCCTACATTTCCACCGCAATGAACATTGCATTTGCAATTATCAATAATTCAATATGTTTTCAGACGAATTAAAAAACATCAGTTGGAAGGAGACAACCGAACGAATCGCCTCCATGACCGACAACGACGTTCGCCGCGCGCTTTCGAAAAGCCACTGCGACGTGAACGACTTCATGGCACTATTGTCGCCTGCAGCCACCCCCTATCTTGAGACGATGGCCCGCCTCTCACGGAAATACACCGAAGAGCGGTTCGGCAAGACCATGTCGATGTTCATCCCGCTCTACATCACCAATTCATGCTCGAATTCCTGCGTCTATTGCGGTTTCCACCGTGAGAACCCGATGGCAAGGACCATCCTCACTCCAGAGCAGATAGAAGACGAATACCGCGCCATCAAGCAATTGGCTCCCTTTGAGAACATCCTGCTGGTGACTGGTGAGAATCCTGCCAAAGCAGGCGTTCCATATCTGGCGAAAGCCATTGACATTGCCAAACGTTATTTCTCAAACATCAAGATTGAGGTGATGCCCCTCTCTGCAGAAGACTACCGAGAGCTGACCCATCATGGTCTGAATGGCGTGATTTGCTTTCAGGAGACCTATAACCGCGAACACTACCAGCTGTATCACCCCCGCGGGATGAAGAGCCGTTTTGAATGGCGTTGCGACGGCTTTGACCGGATGGGTCAGGCTGGCGTCCACTCCATCGGCATGGGCGTGTTGATTGGCTTGGAAAAAGAGTGGCGCACCGACGTGACGATGATGGCCTATCACCTCCGCTATCTCCAGAAGCATTACTGGCGCACGAAATACTCCATCAATTTCCCACGCATGCGTCCTGCCCAAAACGAAGGTTTCCAGCCCAACTGCCTGATGAGCGACCGTGAGCTGGCTCAGGCCACCTTCGCGATGCGCATCTTCGACCACGACGTGGACATCTCCTACTCCACCCGCGAGCCATCTTACATCCGCGACAACATGTGCACACTCGGCGTGACGACGATGTCGGCTGAGAGCAAGGTGAATCCAGGTGGTTACCACACCTATCCTCAGGCATTGGAGCAGTTCACCGTGAGCGATGAGCGTACCGCCGCTGAGATCAACCGCCGATTGAAAGAGCTGGGTCGTGAGCCGGTGTGGAAAGACTGGGACGCCTCGTTCGACCTTTTTGGAAAGCATGCAGGATGATTATCGTTTTGACCCTTCCCCAATTCTTTGCCGGTGAGTCGGACCAATTGATCCAACTGCTTGAAAGCGGCAAAGCCGACCTGATCCATCTCCGCAAGCCAGGCAGTTCGCATGACGAATTTGAAGCGCTGATCCGTCAGTTGCCCTCTTCGCTTTACGACCGCCTTGTGACCCACGACCATTTCGACCTGGCAGAGAAGTATGGCCTTCACGGCGTTCACCTCAACAGTCGTCATCCCGCGGAACCAGAATGTTGGACAGGAGCCGTCAGCATTTCGTGCCACTCCTTCAAGGAGTTGGCTGAATGCCGTCGCCACCCGTATGCCTATATGAGCCTTTCGCCCATTTTCGACAGCATTTCCAAACCTGGCTATCATTCGGCTTTCCGCCGGGAAGAACTGGAGTCAGCCCATCGGGAAGGCCTGATTGACCAACGCGTGATGGCATTGGGAGGTGTGACCTTCTCAAAAATAAAAGAAGTAATGAACCTTGGCTTCGGTGGAGCCATGATACTTGGAGACGCATGGAAATCGTGTTAAGCATAGCCGGAAGTGATCCCTCTTCAGGCGCCGGCATCCAGCAAGACTTGAAAACGCTGACAGCCATGGGCTGTTATGGTGCAACCGTCATCACAGCATTGACATCTCAGAACACCATGGGTGTGCAGGATGTCTATGCCGTTCCCGCCAACGTGGTGTCATCCCAATTGGAATCAGTGTTGAGCGACCTCTCCGTCGCCGCAGTGAAAATTGGTCAGATTCCCAACATAGGAGTAGCAGAGGCGATTGTAGCGCATCTCTCCCGTCTGCAAGCACAGCGAGACGTTCCTATCGTTTACGACCCCGTGATGGTATCGACGAGCGGCCGTCGGCTGATGGAAGCATCTTGTGTGTCGTATGTGAGCGAACATCTTTTTCCGCTCTGCACTCTCGTTACGCCCAACATACCAGAGGCTTCATCTCTCAGTGGGCGTGAGCTTCAAACCGTTGAGGACATTGACGCAGCCGGCCTTTTGCTGGTCAACCGCCACCGAACCGCTTTTCTATTGAAGGGAGGCCATTTGGAAGGAAGTGAGATGACCGACCGCCTTTACCTTGCCAACGGCAGTATCCACGCCTTTGCCACACACAAGGTGGACAGCAAAAACCTCCACGGCACAGGTTGCACCCTCTCATCAGCCATCGCCGCAGGACTTGCAAAAAAACAGCCATTGACCAAAGCAATTGAGAGTGCAAAAAACGCAATCAGCCACGCCATTCTTCGTGGCAAGGACCTTCACATCGGACATGGGAACGGACCAGTTTGGGTGGAATAGGCATTATCTGCTTTGTGAATGTAAAATCAGTCTGAGAATTGTCATCATCCACCTAATTACCTCTACTTTACACCTCTCATCATACCAACAAACGGGGGCTTCTCAATGCTGAGAAGCCCCCGTTTGTTATTATCATGCTGGAAATTCACATTTCCACTTATCCTTTATTCATCGGAGAGCAACACTGCGAAGCTGCGCTGTTGTCCAGCCGGAGTCTTTCCATAAATCCAAAGTGTCTGCTCCTCTGAGTTTTGTGCCGACTTGAAGAGTTTCTCCACATCAGCCACGGTGCGTACCGACTGGTTGTTGATCTTGAGGATGATGAACTTCTCCGGCACACCGGCATCCTTGAGGCGTCCGCTGTTGAGCTTGTTGACCTGCACGCCATAAGAAAGGTTGTAGTCTTTCTTCTGCGCCTCAGTCAGTTCCTTGAACTCAGCTCCCAGCACATCAATCTTCTGAGGAGTAACCACCTTGGTGGTTCCCTTAGCATTGCGGAAAGTGATTTTCGCAGTCTTCTCCTTTTTGTCGCGCAGGAAAGTGACCGTAGCCGTCTCACCCGGGCTGTATTTCGTGGTAGCCTCCTGGAGCTCAGACATCTTGGTGATTTTCTTATCGCCAAGGGCAGTGATGACGTCACCCTCCTTCAATCCAGCAGCCGCAGCAGCACCATCTTCAAGCACCTCAGCCACATAGACACCGTCGTTGGTTCCAAACTCCTTGTCAAACTTCTCATCTTTAGCCTTCTGAGCGTCGATATAGTTGTGGAGATCCATACCAGATACACCGAGGAGGGCACGCTGTACAGTTCCGAACTTCTGCAGGTCGTTGACCACCTTCTTCATGATAGAAACCGGGATGGCAAATCCATAGCCAGTGAAAGAACCAGTCTGGCTGTAGAGCATGGCGTTGATACCAACCAGCTCACCCCTTGCATTGACGAGTGCACCACCTGAGTTACCTTGGTTGATGGCGGCATCAGTCTGGATGAAGGACTCAATTCCATTCTGTGAAGCGCCCACCTGGCGAGCCTTGGCACTGATGATACCTGCTGTGACGGTGGAAGTGAGGTTGAACGGGTTTCCGATGGCCAGTACCCACTCTCCCACTTTCAGTGCGTCTGAATCACCGATGATGATAGCCGGCAGGTCAGTGGCATCAATCTTGATAAGTGCGAGATCAGTGGTAGCATCAAGTCCGATGACTCTTGCCTTATACTCACGGTTGTCGTTGAGAGTGACCATAATTTCCTCCGCACCTTCAACCACATGGTTGTTTGTCACAATATATCCATCGTCAGAGATTATGACTCCCGAACCTGCACCTTGCCTCTTAGGAGTCTGAATCTGACGTTTCTGGCTTCCTCCATTACCTCTTCCAAAGAAATCTCCGAAGAAATCCTCAAATGGATCATAATAGTCCACGGTTTGTGTTTTGCCACCTATAGTGACCTTCACATACACCACAGCCGGACATGCTTTTTCAGCGGCCTCAGTGAGGTCAACCGGCTGAACAGGCGAATCCTTATGCACCGACTCCTTATAGATGGTGTCCGTGAACTTGATTTTCGAACTGGTCAGTTCCTTGTTTTCGTTCATTAAGAGCTTATCCACCCATGAAATGGCAAACGCTCCCGTTAATCCTGACACAATAGCAACGGCGATCAGAACGCCATAGAATCTTTTAAATGCCTGCTTCATGTTTTTAAGATTTTGTTTTTAATATTTATTTTTAGTTGTTGTTTTATCAATTATAATTATTAAATTTGTTAAAATCGTAACCGATTTAACTTTTCGACTGCTAAATTATAGCAAAGTTTAAACATAAACAAATATTTCACAAAAATTAAATAATCCGTTTGATATTGTTTAACGTTTTCGGTTTATCGTTTAACGTTTCGGGGGAGTGGTTTTAACATTCACACCACAAACTGTTTCAAAAAATGTTCCACTGTGAAGAATCAGACAAAAAGTCAGATAAAAAGCCCTCACAAGGGAGGGCTTTTCTATTTCAAACAAACTGATTTCACACATCACTCGACTGCAGAAACAGGCTTAAATTCCTGCATGACATTCAAACGATTTCCTTTGAGGCTGACAGTAAAGAAATGCGGTCGTCTGTCAACATGGTTCTGTGAGTACTTCTTATGAGAATGGAGGCACATGAGTGTCCTCCCCTCAAAATCATGGAAAATCATACCATGCCCGAAATTAGGCGGTGTGATGGGTTCTGGTTCTTGGAGCCATGGCCCGTCGAGAGAGTTCGTCATGGAATACGCCACACCTTGTGTATAAACGTCTCCCACCCAGCTGGTCCAAATCATTCCGATTCGTCCGTTTGACGTCTTGAATACAAACGGTCCGTCGGTCACCATGTTGGGTTTAAAAGAATTGTCGTCAGTGGTTTCCCTGCTCCATGGCGACTCGCTTGCCCTGAACAGAATCTTGCTTTTCCCGATGGTTCCTGACAAGTCGTCTTTCAGCTGAATCTTCTCCACAGTCCCATCCCTGTTCTGCAGCCATTCGTGGCAAAACAGCATGTATGGTTTGTTGTCGCTGTCAATCCAGAGCGTAGCATCAAGCGTAGGCATGTCGGCAGGCAGATAGGTAGGGTCGGCCATCGGCTTATACGGTCCCTCCGGCTTGTCAGCCACAAGCACATGGCAAGCCCTTCTAGGGATGATGTTTCCCGCCACGGTGTCGATTTTGACCTCCTGATTGGTGAATGTGGCAAAAAAATAGTATTTGTCGTTGTACTCATGAATTTCCGCCGCCCACACCATCGGTCTGGGTCCCATCCAGGAATCCGGGTCGATTTCGAAAGGAAGGAAAGGTCCTTCCCACATTGCCAGGTCCTTACTTTTCCAGAGCATTCCTCCCGTTCCAGTCATGTAGTACGTCTTCGTCTTTGTGTCGGCGAACACGAAAGGGTCGCTGAGCCGGATGGAGTCGGTCGGCACATTAGTCTGTGGTTGTCTGCGGTGTTCATAGTCCTGTGCGTGCAGACTGACTGCAAACAGCAAAGAAATGAAAAAGGAGATGTACTTCATAGGTTTCGATATGACATTGGTTAAACAATTCATTAGACTAATCTTTCTCTGTTGTTGCCCTCTCCATATCCCTACGCTGGTGGCGGTTGGACAGACTGAGGACGATGGTTCACTTCAGAGTCGGTTGACAGAGTTGATTCCCTTGATTTCCTTGAGATTCTTGATGAGGTCATCGACCTCCCCCGTATTTTTCACCATGAGCTGAATGGTGCAATTGAAGATGTCGTTGTCGCACTCCACCACGAGTTTTTTCATATTGACATTGTGCTGTGTTGAGATCACCTTCGTGATGTCGTTGAGCATGGCGATTCGGTCGAGTCCCTGGATTTGTATTTTTGCGAGGAAAGTGTTGACACCACTGAGGTTCCACCTTGCCTCCACGATTCTATTTCCATGGTTGGCCTTGAGCCTGTCGGCAATCCTACAGTTGACTTTATGGATGGTGATTTGCTTCTTCTCATTGATGTATCCCATCACCAAGTCACCCGGAATCGGTTTACAGCAATCGGCGAGCACATACTTTCCGTTGAGTGCCTCGTCGTCGATGACGATGCCTTTCTTCTTGTTTATTTTCTCCTCCGTTTTCGGAGTGCTTTGCTGCTGGTCCTGCCCACTCTTCTTTTTGGTGAAAGGGAAAAGGCGTTTCCATCCGCCACCTCCGCCTCCCGCTTTTTTCTTCACGGCATCCACTTCCTTGCTTCCAAGTTGGATGCTTCCCTCTGCAATATTGAGGTAGAGTTGCTGCACATTGTCAAGATGATGGAGCTTGCAGATTTTCTCCACGCCTACAGAATTGTAAGGCAGTTCCTCCTTCTCAAAGAAAGCTTTGACGGCATCCTCTCCTGCTTTTCTCTTTTTATTCTCCTCTTTTCTAAGAATGACATGGATCTTGTTCGTGGCCTTGGCCGTCGTGGCCATTTTCAACCATTCCTTCTTTACCTTGAGCGTGTTGGCAGCAAGAATCTCCACCTGGTCGCCACTATTGAGCTTATGGCTCACCGCCACAAGTTTATGATTCACCTTTGCTCCAATGCAATGGCTTCCGAGAATGGAATGGGTGGAAAAGGCAAAGTCGAGCACAGTGCTTCCTGCCGGAAGTGTCTTTAGCTCTCCCTTAGGGGTGAAGACAAAAATCTCCGAGGCGAAAAGATTAAGCTTGATGGTGTCGAGGAAGTCCATGGCATCGGGCTGCGGGTCGTCGAGCAACTCCTTGATTGTGGTAAGCCATTTCTCAAGTTCCGTTTCCGCCTCCCCTTCCGATAGGTTTTCGTCACCGTCCTTATATTTCCAGTGCGCCGCCACACCTTTCTCAGCAATCTCATCCATTTTCCTGGACCGGATCTGCACTTCAATCCACTCACCCTGTTTCGACATGAGAGTGACGTGGAGCGCCTTATATCCATTAGCTTTAGGATGAGTCACCCAGTCCCTGAGCCTGTCGGGATGCGACCTGTAGAAGTTGCACATGGTGACGTAGATATTGAAACATTCCTGCAGCACATTCTTTTCGTCTTTCGGTTCAAAGATGATTCTGACGGCGAGAATATCGAAGACCTCCTCAAACTCCACATTCTTGGTTTTCATCTTCTTCCAGATGGAATATGGTGTTTTGATCCTGGCCTTGATTTCATGCTGTATGCCCATACGGTTGAGTTCAGCAGAGATAGGCTTTGTGAACTCATCGAACACGGTGTTTCGGTGTTCTTCAGTGTCCTTGAGCTTAGCCACGATGGCATCATACTCCTGCGGATGCTCATAATGGAAACTGAGGTTCTCCAACTCGTTCTTGATTCTGTTGAGTCCGAGCCGGTGAGCCAGGGGGGCATAGATATAGAGTGTTTCTCCTGCGATTTTATACTGCTTGTTTTTCGGTTGCGATCCGAGTGTCCTCATGTTGTGCAATCTGTCGGCAATTTTGATAAGGATCACCCTGATATCGTCGTTCATGGTCAGCAAGAGCTTCTTGAAGTTCTCTGCCTGTGCCGACGCATTCTCGCCGAAAATTCCACCTGCGATTTTCGTAAGTCCGTCAACGATTTGTGCGATTTTCGGTCCGAACATGTTCTCTATGTCCTCCACGGTGTAGTCGGTGTCTTCCACCACATCGTGAAGCAGAGCGGCACAAATCGAGGTGCTTCCAAGTCCGATTTCTGAGCACACAATCTGTGCCACCGTAATCGGGTGCATAATATACGGTTCACCAGAAAGCCTTCTCACTCCCCTATGTGCAAACTTGGCAAAGTTGAAAGCCTTCTGGATGATATCAGTTTTTTTTCTATGTTTCGTTTCGAGGTATGCCTTCACCAATTTCTGGTAGGCTTCTTCCACCATTTGTTCCTCAGCATCCTCTTGCTGTTTCTCCTTGTAATCGTCGTCCATAGGCAGAAACCCGAATTAAATGTTCTGTGTTTATCTACGGCGTTTGTAGTAATATCCGCTGCGTCTTTTTCCGTAAGAATTGGATTCGTTCATGGCATAGCTGACAGAAGAGGTGTATGCGCTGGCAGAAATCTCGTCCTGGCGTTCAGCAAAGTTCACAGCCGCCTGTGCAGGGAGTGTGACAGCGTAGTTGGCCGGTACGATGTCCTGTCGGAACTGCGGATTGAGAGCCTTGATTTGGTCGAGGGAAACCCCACACTCCGTAGCCACTTTTGAGAGTCTGACATTGTTCTTCACCACCACGGTGTCGGCCTGTTCCGGAAGAGAGGCTCTCATCGGAGAGATTCCATGCTCACAATAGTAGTTCATGATGTAAGTGGCTCCCACAAATGCCGGTACATATCCTCTTGTTTCTCTCGGCAGGTAGTTGTAGATGTCCCAGAATGTTTTTCCCTCTCGTCCGCCAGCCCTGGCAAGCGCCTTCTGCACGGCACCTTCTCCGCAGTTGTAACCTGCTATGGCAAGGCTCCAGTCGCCGAACCTGTTATAGAGGTCTCTGAGATATCTGCAAGCAGCATCGGTGGATTTCACTGGATCCCTTCTTTCATCCACGAGTGTGTTGATTACTAATCCGTATCTTTTTCCGGTTGACGGAATGAACTGCCAGAGTCCGGCAGCTCCTGCTGGTGAGGTGGCTCCAGGTCGGAGTGCCGACTCAATAACTGGCAGGAATTCCAGCTCGTAAGGGAGGTTGTATTTCTCGAGTGCGTTTTCGAAGATTGGCCGGTAGAAGTTCATAGCTGCAAGCATGACACTCACCGAGCGTTTCATTTGATTTGCATATTTGTTGATGTACGGCTTGGTGATGCTGTTGAGTGGGAGTTCCATTGTCGTCTGGATTCTCTTCAAACGCTGCTCGATGGTGAGGTCGCTGGCATCTCCATTGCTTCTCACGCCATAGTTAGGCGTATTCTCCTTCAAGTAAGTCCTGTTATTGTAGTCTTGCATAAGGACTTCTCTTGTCGGTGCCATTGTGGCAGGCATCTCGGCATTCTGTGCCGCATATTGATTTTCGTACTGATTGTAGTTTTCGTTGTCTTGCGCAACAGCCAAACTGGTTGTGGTTAGAACTGCGAATGCAGTCAGTGAAAGAAATTTTCTCATAAAAATAATTATTTTATCACCACGCCCCTTGTTATGGACGCGTATGCTATGTGTTAGTTGTCAGAATTGTTCTGATTTCAAAATCAGAATGCGAATGCGCACTTCACTCCGTAGGAGTTGCCATTATGCATGGCAGTGGCGCTGTCGTGGATGATGGAAGGCCTAACCTTCATACTGAGGTCTCGGCTGATGTCGAAACTGGAAAGTTCCGCATCGACGTATGCGTCGATGATGGAAAGTGCATAAACTCCAATTGTGCAGAAAATGCTGAGGTCGCGATACCTTCGGTAATAATCCTTCTTTTTCTTGAAGAGCGTTTGGAGCCGTTCTGCATTTGCGCTGACATCATAATTGATCGGCAGGAAATTCTCGTAGCTCTTGGTTTCCGGGTTAGAATCCGTTATATCGATAAACGCCCTAGCATAATCATGATACATGGTGTTGTTCCAACTCAAAGCGTAAAGGCATCCCAAGAATCCCCCGTAGATGATTGGCAGCTTCCAGTATTTCTTATTGTAGATCTGTCCTCCTCCCGGAATGACAATCGCCATCCACAATGCTTTTTTCGGGTCAGGAATCCACCTATCCGTGTTAATGGTGAGAGAAGAATTCACCAGCGTGTCGGTTGGTTGCAGGAGAATCATTCCCATTCCCACTGAATCCTGCTGAACGAGGATTGTATCTTCTTTTTGCTGCCCCCCTATAACAAGAACGCTGTCTTGCAGTTGAATGTTGTGGGCGGCATCTGTATTTTTGGATTCTTTAACATCTTGCCGTTGAGGGTCAGCAACGACCATCTTTCTGGCATTGTCCTCGCGATGTCTCTGCGCTGCGGGTACAGTGTTGTTTTGCGCCTGAATCTCCATGCCCATCATCATTGCCATGACAGCACACAGAAGGTATTTGCAGCAAACAGATTTCATCGTCATTTATTCAGTTATTGCGTTATTCGGCCGATAGTCGGCATACGCTATTCAAGTCAGTTTCTCAATGATTTTGGAGGCTTGTTCGATGGAATCGAACGAGATGGTGATTTTTCCCTTTCCTTTGGCGTCTGCCACCACCACTGCCTTTGTGTTAAGGGCTTTTTGGATTTGCTCCGCCATCTGTCGCGTCATTTGCGCCGTTCCATCGTCCTCTTGTTTTTTCTTTCCTTCGGTCGTGTTCTTTTCTTTCTTCACCATCTGTTCCACCATCCTGACCGAAAGCCCTTTGTTGACAGTCTCGTTGTAGGCCTTAACCTGTTTCTTCGGGTCGTCGATGGCAAGTAGCGCCCTGGCGTGTCCAGTATCGATGAGACCGTTTCTGAGTCCAATCTGCACTGGTGCCGGCAGTTTGAGGAGTCGGAGGAAATTGGCCACTGTAGCCCTTTTCTTTCCCACCTTCTCTGCCAGCTTCTCCTGAGTGAGGCCGTATTGTTCAATCAGCTGCTGGTATGCCAATGCGATTTCAATGGCATTGAGATCCTGACGCTGGATATTCTCCACAAGGGCCATTTCCATGAGGTTCTCATCGTCCACCGTCTTGATATATGCCGGTATGGCCTTGAGTTTTGCCCTCATCGACGCCCTCCATCTTCTTTCCCCAGCGATAATCTGATATTTCCCATTGTTGAGTTTCCTCAGCGTGATAGGCTGGATGATACCGATTTCGGCAATGGAGTCGGCGAGTTCCTGCAGCGCCTCCTCATTGAACTCGCGTCTTGGCTGATTCGGATTCGCCTCGATCAGTTCGATATCCACCTCATTGATGGTATCCGACCCGTTGGTCACCACATCTTCCGTCGAGATGAGTGCATCGAGTCCTCTTCCGAGCGCAGAAAATTTTTTCTTGACAGCCATTATTTTGTTTTTTTATATTTACTTATTCTTTTCGATGAGTTCTTTCGCCAATGCGAGATAGTTTTTCGCTCCTGTTGATGTAACATCATAAAGGATACATGGAATACCATGACTTGGCGCCTCGCTCAGCTTTACGTTGCGCTGGATCACGGTTCTGAACACGAGCTCCTTGAAATGGCGCTTCACCTCATCATAGATTTGGTTGGCCAACCTGAGACGTGAGTCGAACATCGTGAGCAGAAATCCTTCAATCTCAAGTCGTGGATTGATTTTCGACTTGATGATTTTGATGGTCTGCAGCAGTTTTGTGATTCCTTCAAGTGCGAAATACTCACATTGCACGGGGATAATGACCGAATCAGCGGCAGCGAGTGCGTTGGTGGTGATCAATCCAAGTGATGGTGAGCAGTCGATGAGGATGTAATCATATTCTGCTGTGAGTGCCTTGAGCATATTCTTGATGACCATTTCCCTGTTGTTGAGATTGATCATCTCCACTTCCGCTCCCACAAGATTGATATGGCTTGGAATGATATCAAGTCCTTTTAGGTCTGTGGTGTAGATAGCCTCATGAGGATCGATAGCCTTCTCGTTCTTATTGGCTTCGGCGAGTACGGTGCTGATGATGCAGTCATAGATAGAGGTTTCCACCTGTTGAATATCGACACCGAGTCCAGAAGAGGCGTTGGCTTGTGGGTCAGCATCGATGACGAGCACTTTCTTGTCCATCGTGGCGAGAGAAGCCGCCAGATTGATTGTCGTCGTCGTTTTCCCCACTCCACCTTTTTGGTTTGCCAATGCAATAATCCTACACATAATATCAATTTAAAATCCAAAAAGGGTGAATCTTCACCCAACTTCCTACATATATTCTTATCAATTCTTTAAGATAATGCAAAGATACGATTTTTTGGCGGGATATGTAGCCTTTTTATATTTTTTTAATACGTGGGGTGGTCAGAAAAAGAGCAGGCGCAGTTCATGCCGCACCCGCTTATTTCGTGTTGGTATATCCCAAATCCCTAAGTAACTGAATGATTTTGTCACGGATATCCCCCTGAAGTATGATCAGCCCATCCTTGGAAGAGCCACCCACGCCACATTTTGTCTTTAACATTTTTTCAAGTTTACCCCTGTCGGCATCTGTTCCAACGAATCCCTTCACGATGGTGGCAACTTTCCCACCCCGTCCTTTCTTTTCGATGGTCACACGGAGTTTCTGTTGCCCAGGCGGCAAAGTTTCCTGCTCTTGCGGCTCATCATACTCATAATTATAATCTTGGTTGGTGGAGAAAACCACGCCCAACCGGTCTTTCCAGTCGTTCATCATATTGAGAAGAATTGATATTCGAGAAAAGGTAAATAAAAAAGGGACAGAACAAAGTTCCATCCCTCACAGCCTTCTGGAGTAGTCGGGGCAGCGTGACTCGAACACGCGACCGCCTGGTCCCAAACCAGGAACGCTACCAACTGCGCTATACCCCGTGATGATTTTCCAAAAAGTGATTGCGTCGGGGCAGCGTGACTCGAACACGCGACCGCCTGGTCCCAAACCAGGAACGCTACCAACTGCGCTATACCCCGTGCATTTTCTCTGAGGCAGGAGGCCTCAAATCCGAAAAGCGTTGCAAAGGTACACTTTTTTTGCGACATGACAAAAGAAAATAGAAAAAAAGTTTCTTCCGTCCGTGATGCATGCTTCAGAATCAGGAAAAAGAAGCGTGTTGTATCAAAAAAAAGGGTGCCGCAGAAGCGGCACCCATGCTTAGTGTATGTGTATTGTTGAAATTACTTGAGTTCAACAACGGCACGACGGTTGAGGTTGAATGGCTCGATGTCGTGAACACCACCCTTGTAAACCTTCTCGATCTTGCTTGCAGGAACGCCGAGCTCGATGAGCTTGTCAGCAACCACGTCAGCACGACCCTCAGAGAGTCTCTGGTTGATTTCAGGAGTACCGGTGTCAGAGTCGGCAGAACCAGTAACGACAACCTTGTTGCCATTAGCCTTAGCTACGTCAGCAACAGCCTGGAGGTTCACAACGTCCTTCTCAGACTTGATCTCTGTAGAGTTCTTGTCGAAGAATACAGAAGTAGCAGCAGAACCGATCACGCGGGCTGGAGGTGCTGGAGGAGTTGGTCTGTCCTCAAGCTCCTTGATTCTCTTCTGGAGGCGAGCGATCTCAGCCTGCAGACGAGCGTTCTCCTGACGGAGTTTGTTGAGTTCAGCCTCGAGCTCATCGATACGAGCCTGCTTAGCTCTGAGGAGAGCGTCAACCTCTGCCTGAGAGTAAGCCTTGTCCCAGTTAGTCTTACCAAGGTTGATACCTACACCGAGTTCAGCGGAGAGGATACCGTGGTGCTTAGCAGGGTCAGTAGCAGTTGGAGTAGCTTTACCCCACTCGCCAGCAGTAAATGTGTAAGTAGTCCAAGTGTAAGTGAGATCGAGGTAGATGTTAGCGCGCTTGCCGAGCTTCCAAGTGTTCTCGATACCAGTGCGGAGAGCTGGAGTGTACTGACGGATGTCGAATGCACGGAGGAAACCAGCACCAGCGAACGGAATGAAGTTCCAAACACGGTTCTCGTTGTAACCACAGATGATGTTGCTGAGGTTGATCAAAGCGTCAGCAGAAACAGCACCGTAGCCACCGCCGTCCTTAGTAGGAACCCACTTGAAGGTCTCGTGACCGTTGTATACCTGCATAGCACCGTTCTTGTAGTTCTGGTGATCAGAGTTGATCAAACCATTCTCCCACTGTACCTTAGCACGGAGAGCGATCTCAGGAGAGAACCACTTACCAATAGCGAGGTTTACACCGAAAGATTTTCCGTTAGGGAAAACTTCCTTAAGCCAATCCTGAGTGTACTCTGGGTTCTGGAGAGACATGTCAACGCCCACCTGAACAAACCAGTTGCTCCAGAAAGGATTGAGTGCTACAGTGTTCTGTGCGTTTACTGTAGCAGTTCCAAGGCTAGCAAAAGCCAGCGCAATCATAAACTTTTTCATAAACACTTTTTTGAATAAAACAATAAATTATAAACTTTGTTGTCTCTTTTCTATTTCTCTTTCATCTTAATTCACGTTAAATAGCCCCTTTTTCAAAGAGAAAAAGGCGAAATTAACCTAAAATCACTGCAAATTTAGTATTTTCTTGGAATATAAGCACCATATAATTCAAAAAAAAATCAATTTTTTAACATTTCCGGTGTTTTTTTTTATAATTTGATTGTAAAAGGAGTTGAAACAGGCATTATTTTCTTAAAAATCCTTATTTTTAGGGCTAAAAATTCAGATTGAAAGGAATCAAATCGTCAATAGTGATGACAGTTGCTCAGAAAAGCCGTTCGATGTAGTTGCTATCGACATCCGCCCACACAATTTTTCCGTCAGGGGTTCTGACCGGCAGGCCTGCATCGTCCAATTTCCTGACAAGCGACCTCATCTCATTGAGATTGAGTTTCTGTCCGTATGCCACAGCCGTGTTCTGCGCCATAGCTAAAGCCATTTTCTCCTGTATGTTCTGCCGCATCGCATTCTTATTCTCCATAGCGGCAAAGAGCAGGTTGTGGAGCAGCGTGTCGTAGTCGGTCGATTCCAGTCCCGGAGGAATGGCATTGAGCGAATAGGCGCCATTTCCAAGCGAGGTGAGTTCAAACCCCACCGCCTTGATTTCCTCTTCCACATTCTCGAGCGCCGCCACTTCCGCCTTGGAAAGCTGAATGATTTCAGGGAAGAGCATTCCCTGCGCCACATTTCCCTGATTGTCTATCCGCTGGATATAGTCGCGGAAGAGCACGCACACATGCGCCCTATGCTGGTCGAAAATTCTGAGTCCGTTGTTCTCCACACACACAATAAATTTATCGTTGAGCTGGAACATTTCTTTCGAATCATCCAGTCGGTCTTCGTGCCAGTCTGTCTTTTCCTGATCAGGAGCCTCATCCTGCATGTTCCAGATAGACTTTTGCTCAGGCACCTGCCTGGAGAGCGCTCCCTGCAGGATTACTTCATGGGATTCGGCACCACCATCCGTTTTTTCCTGCGGATATAGTTTTTGCCAATCGTAGAGCGGCCTTTGGCTTTCCTCCCTTTTGCCGCTATTAAACGGATTGAAGGTGGTGTTTCTGTTAGGTTGCATTCTCACTACACTCCCGTCGTTAGGCATTGCCGGGATATTGATATCGTCCTCTTTTCTGTCGAAGTCGATGACAGGGACCTTATTGAACTTTCCGATGGCCTCCCTGACGACGGCATTGATGACCTGCCAGATAATCTGCTCGTTTTCGAATTTGATTTCCGTTTTTGTAGGGTGGACATTGACATCGATGTTTTGCGGATCAACGTGCAGATAAATGAAGTAGTTGGGGTGCTCTCCCTGGGGAATGATGTTATCGTATGCCCTTTCCACAGCCGCATGGAAATACTGATGCTTCATGAACCGTCCGTTAACGAAAAAGAACTGCTTTGCACCTTTCCGTTTCGCATCCTCCGGCTTTCCCACGAATCCAGTGACACTGACAAGCGAGGTTTCCGTCTGCACAGGCAGGAGCGTGTCGGCGAGCCTTGCACCATAAACATCTGCTATCCGTTGCTTCAGATTGGACTTGGCGAGCCGGAATACCGGCGTATCATTGTGGGTGAGGAGAAATTTCAGTTCGGGATAGACGAGCACGATTCTCTCAAAGTCCTGCACGATGTTGTTGAGTTCCGTCTGTGTCTTTTTGAGAAACTTGCGCCTCACGGGGATATTGAAGAAAAGGTTGCGGACCGCGATGTTCGTCCCTTTCGGGCAAGCCACAGGTTTATGTTCCACCACCTTTGCCCCATCAATTTGCAGGAGTGTGCCCACTTCATCCTCACTTCTCCGGGTCTTCATCTCCACCTGTGCCACAGCGGCGATAG
>JAEEGF011120300.1_pt1 | contig 25109 bp, 14 predicted proteins | sample 9134171 | NCBI WGS metagenome assembly JAEEGF01 (sample SAMN16246542, study PRJNA631951) | gut metagenome | biome: gut microbiome; feature: rumen; material: AP-attached | host: Bos | place: Iran: Karaj | collected 2018-10 | reverse complement strand
CAGCCTGCAGGCGACCAGCCGGGCCAGCCCCCCTTCGGCGGCTCCACCCAGTATGCGGGCCAGACGGCGGCAGGCGCCGGCGCCGGCGCAGCCTGGAGCTCCCTGCGTGGCCAGCAGGCGCCTGAGGCAGGCTTCGGCCAGCCGAACATTCCGCCGGACTTCAACGCCGAAGAGTTCCTGCGAGGCGCCAAGATGGCCTACACCCGCATGCAGGCCGCCTGGGACCGCCGCGACATCGCGACCATAGCCCAGTTCGCCACGCCCGCCGTGGTGCAGGAGCTCGAGCGCCAGAAGGCTGAGGATCCCAATCCCAGCCAGACCCAGATCCTGCTCGTCAACGCCAGCCTCCAGTCCGTGGAGGAGTTTGGCGACAAGGACCGCGCGGCCGTCTACTTCGACGTTGTCATGCGTGAAGATCCCAACCAGGAGCAGCCCACCCACGCCCGCGAAATCTGGACCTTCGTGCGCCAGCACCAGACCGGCAACTGGCAGCTCGACGGCCTGCAGCAGGTTGAATAGCGCCCTGGCATCCCTTCTTTTTCCCTCCGGCGCCGGCTCCGGCCGGCGCCTTTTCGTCTCTGCAGACAGGCGCCACGCGCCGAGGCCCTCCATGAAGGATTCCATCCAGAACGGCGACCACCTCTATCAGCTCATGGACATGACCATCGAGGAGGCCCGCCCCGACTACGCCCGCGTCTCCATGCCCATCTCCCTGCCCATCGTCAACGGCATGGGGGTCGCCCACGGCGGCGCCCTCTTCACGCTGGCCGACATCGCCTTCGGGGCGGCCTCCAACTGCGAGGAGGAAACCGGCACCGTGACCCTGTCGACCAGCATCCAGTTCCTGGCGCCGGGCCGCAAGGGGCCCTTCACGGCCGAGGCCAGGCTCGTGCGCGGAGGCCGGCGCATCGTGACCTACGACGTGGACGTGCGCGATGCGGACGGCACCCTGCTGGTCCACGCCGTCACCCAGGGCATGAAGACGGACCGGCCCTTCAAGGTCGTGAAGTAGCAAAACCACTTGCAGAAGCCCAACAAATGAAAAACTAGAAGATTTTTCATCATAGAAAAGAGAATTATAAACGTTTTGTGCATTTTTATTTAGATATTTTTCTATTTCAAATTCAATAAAATATAGTTCTTGATTGTAGTAAGATTTTTGCGAAAATTTAAGCAATATGAAAGTTGCTCTATTCGACAACATGGGCAGGCTAATCCTGTGGGCTGGCTGCAGGAGCCTTGCCAGTGCAGGCAAAACAGGCTAGAAATTTTTTCTGTGGGGACGTTTCGTCACCGGTGTGGCGCCCAGTCTTCAAAACTGGCGGCAGGCTGAGAGGTCTGCGGTAGGTTCGACCCCTATGCGTCTCCGCCACACAGCAAGATCATGCCCTCTGCACGGCTTCCCAGCTGTCCAGAGGGCTTTTCCATAGCAGGCGAAGGCTCCTCCGCGAGCCCGCTCCGCCCCAGGAGATACCCGTGAAAAAGACAGGCATTGTACTCGCCATCGTGTTTGCGCTCATCCTCGCCGGCCTTGCTGCCGGAGGCTTCGTCCTCAAGAACCGCATCGAGGAGTGCGCCCTGGAAAGCCTCAAGACCGCCATCGGTCCAGACGCCGAAACCGCGGTGGGCGAGATCTCCTTCTCCTTCCTCGACAGGACCGTCACGGCCAAGGACTGGCGATCCCGCAGGGATCTGCCCGAAGGGCCCGTCTCCATTCAGGCCTCGGAAGTGAAGGCCGTCCTTGCGCCGCGCGCCGCCCTCGCCAGCATCCCCAGCATAGGATCCCAGCTCTACAAGGGCACCGACGTGGTTCCCGTCTTCGACCGCTTCACCTTCTACGGCCTCAAGGGCGCGAGCGGCCCGGTGTCCTTCGAGTCGGAGGCCGCGCAGGCGGACAGAGTGCGCATGACCTACGACCTGCTCAAGAAGCGCTTTGCCGGCGTGGAACCGGATCCCCTTGAGAACGCCGAAGGCACCTGGACCGATCAGATCTCCGTGCGCAGGCTCCGCTTCCTCACGCCGGACGGCAACCTTTCCAGCCGCGAGCTCAAGCTTTCCGGCATCCACGGCCTCGCTCTGGATCGCATCGCCATGGACAGCGTGGAAGTGACCGCCGACGGCAGCACGGTCTTTGCCTGCCGGGAGTTCTCCACCGAGAAGATTTCCGTCTCCGCAAGCCTGTACCGCAAGATTCAGGAGCTCTCCAGCAGCAAGGATCCGGGCCTTGCCGAGCTGCTCGGCCTCCTCGCCGAGTTCAAGAAGAGCGGTCCGCTCGTGAGCCGGCTGAAGCTCGACGGCCTCCAGATGCCTGCCGACGCCGACTGCCTCGTCGAGACCGAGGAGATCGCCTTCGACTGGAAGAGCGTGGATCCCCTCAATCTGGAGCTGCACCTGCGCGGGCTGAAGGTTCCGGCAAAGCTCGCCACCAAGAACGGCGTGACCCTGCGCGGCCTCGACAGCGTCGAGATCGACGCCGATCTTTCCTCCTCGGGCCTTGCCACCTCCCGCCAGCAGGGCTTCGTGCGCATCAGGAACCTCTTCGAGCTCCAGTACGACGCCACCTACATCGCGCCCTCCAGCGCCGTGAAGGACGTGCACCTGCAGCTGAAGGACTACGCCCTGCTCGCCCAGGCCGCCGTTAACGTCACGCCGGACGGCATGGCCGCCGCCATGATGCTCAAGGCCGGCGCCCAGGCCATGTGCCTCGGCGATCCTGTGGACCGCAAGGGGCAGTGCGCCAAGCTTGCCGAATTCATCGACGCGCCCGGCACCATCACCCTCGACACTCCCAAGGGCCTCGCCATCCCCACGGACAAGATCGCGCAAGACCTGTCGAGCGGCCGCTTCGGCAGCCTCTTCACCGTGCGCGTCCAGCCCGGTGGCAGGACCCTCGACCAGCTCATCCGCGAACTGCCCCGCTAAATCCGGCAGGGAGGAACAGCCGTGCGCACGCTTACGCTCAGGCGAGGCGAGGAACGCCGCCTTCGGGCCGGCCACCTCTGGATCTTCTCCAACGAAATCGACGTCAAAAAGACGCCGCTCAAGGACTTCGCGCCCGGCGAAGAGGCGACGGTCAGGGACAGCCGGGGCATTGCCCTCGGCTCCGCCTGCGTGAGCCCGGGCTCGCTCATCTGCGCGCGCCTCTACGCCCGCAAACCGGACGTGCCCCTCGACGCTGAGCTCCTCCGCCAGCGCCTTGCCCAGGCCCTGCAGCTCCGCGAACGCCTCTTCGACGCCCCCTTCTACCGCCTGGCCTACGGCGAGGGCGACTTTCTGCCGGGCCTTGTCATCGACCGCTTCGGCTCCCACCTCGCCCTGCAGGTGACGACGGCCGGCATGGAGGTGCGCAAGGACCTTGTCCGCCAGGCGCTGGAGGATCTCATCCATCCCTCGTCCCTTGCCTGGGACAATGCCGTGCGCGCCAGGGAGCTCGAGCAGCTCTCTCTGGATCCCGTCCAAGAGGGGGCCTGCCCCAACGAGCTCGAGGTGCCGGAAGGCGGCTGCAGCTACCTTGCCCCCTGCCTCGGCGGCCAGAAGACGGGCTGGTACTACGACCAGCGTCCCAACCGCGCCATGGCGGCCGCCTTCTGCAGGCAGATCCCGGACGCCGATGTGCTGGACGCCTTCTCCTACGTGGGTGGCTTCGGCGTGGCCTGCGGACGAGCAGGCGCCAGGACCTGCGTCTTTGCCGACGCCTCCGAGCAGGCCCTCGGCTACTGCAGCCGCAACCTGGAGCGCAACGCGCCCCGGACGGCCTGCGAGACCCTTGCCGGCGACGCCTTCGAGACGCTGGGCAGGCTGCGCGCCGACGGCCGACGCTTTGATCTCGTCAGCATCGATCCGCCCGCCTTCATCAAGCGTCGCAAGGACATGAAGGGGGGGCTTGCCGCCTATGCGCGCATCAACCAGCTGGCCCTAGGCCTCGTCAGGGACGGCGGCGTCCTCGTCTCCAGCTCCTGCTCCCAGCACCTCGCCATGGAGGATCTGAGGGCTGCCGTCGCCCGCGCCACGGCCAAGGCCGGCGCCCATGCGAGGCTGCTTTTTGCCGGCGGTCAGGGGCCGGACCACCCCGTCCACTGCGCCATGCCGGAAACGGCCTACCTCAAGTGCCTCGCCGTGCAGATCTCGCGCTAGACATCTCCGGCGAGAGGCTGGCCCTTTGCCCGCCGCGCCGGCCGTTCCGGCTTCTGGCGTTTTCGCCCCCTTCGCAGTACACTGACTGAACCGACCACTGCCCACAGGAGCGCACGCATGTCAGACAGCAACGACTCAGCCAACGCCGCCTCCGGCCAGCTGCCGGAGATCACCTTCTCCACCTTCATCCTGTCCCTGGCCTCTTCGGCGCTCGTGCATCTCGGGGAAGTCCCCAATCCCGAGACCGGGGCGATGTCGCCGGATCCGGAACTTGCCAAGCACAGCATCGATACTCTGGCCATGCTGAAGCAGAAGACCAAGGAAGGCCTGACGCCGGACGAAGCAAGCATGCTGGACAGCCTGCTCTACGAACTGAAGATGAAGTACGTCTGCTTCGCCAAGAAATAGAGCTAACATACTGAAATCATTCAGCTTCTTTTCGCCATATTGCATCAATTGAGGCTGTAGCACTGCGCTGAGCCCCCGGCAGGGGATGGGCGTACGCCTTCAGCGTGATCTGGGGACTGGCATGTCCCAGATTGGCGGACACGGCAGCTATGTCGGCACCGGCGACCAGTCGCTCCGAGGCAACCTTCAGTCTTCAGCGCTTCCGGCACATACCGCAGGGCCAGGCCGTCCTGGTTCACGGCCACCAGCGCCGATTCCGCGTCCTTGTATTTCCTCCGCATGTAGCCTCACCGGCGGGCACAAGCCCGCCTTTCCCCTACATGGAGCGGGAAGCATGCATGGAACAAGGGACGGGAAGATCCCTGCGTTTGAAAGGAGAAGGCGCGACTGCCACAGCATGACGAGATGCCCTCTCAGCGACGAGTTTCTGCTTCGCGATGAGGAGCTCTTCCGTCACGGCATGCAGGGGTGCAGATCATTTCTTCGTCCTGCCCGACAGCTAGGAACATAGAAACCAGCCACTCGTTAGACAGAAAGTCAACCGCTCTCCAGGCGGAGCGGAGAGGAGGATCGCAGGGGGGCGATTGAACAGACACCTTCGCTCGATGCCGAAGGCACCCGCTCCATTGCTTATCACTCTGCTTCAGGATAATTATATTCATTTCAGATAATGCGGGCGTCCGATCCCTGCCTGCTACGCGTGAAGCAGGGGGTGCCGGAAGCTTGCGAAAAAGGACGCCAAGGCGACATGACCTATTCCATTATCGGCATACTGGCCATCATCATTCTGGCCATCATCAACAAGGACGTGCTCTGGAACAGCGAAAGGACCTGCGCCCAGACGCCGGCGCTGCGCTACTACCGCCTTTTCCTGCTGTGCGTCTTGGCCTACTGCAGCACCGACGCGGCCTGGGGTCTGCTTGGCCAGTATGGCATGACGACGGCGCTCTTCTTCGACACCTCGGTCTACTTTCTGGCCATGGCCGCCCTGGTCCTGTTTTGGACGCGCTACGTCGCCGCCTATTTAGAAGAGCGCAACCTCTTCGGCACGATCCTTTCCTACGCAGGCGCACTCTTCCTCCTCTGCGAAACGGCAGCCGTGGCGGTCAACTGCTTCCATCCCGTCCTCTTCTGGTTCGACGAAGCAGGCGGCTACCACAAGGAGCTGACGCGCGACGCAACGCTGGCTGTCCAGATTGTGCTCTTCGCGCTGACCGCCATATACGCCATCGGCACCGCCGTCAGTTCCAAGGGCGTCGTTCGGCGCCGTTACATGGTCATCGGCCTCTTCGGCATTGCCATGTCGCTGCTCGTTGGGCTGCAGTTCTTCTTTCCGCTCATGCCCTTCTACGCCATGGGCCTCATGGTGGGCGGCTGCCTGCTCCACAGCTTTGTGAACGAGGACGAAAAGGACGGCTACCGCATGGAACTCGAGAAGGCTGTCGAGCGTGAGCGCCAGCAGAACGAAGAGCTGGCCTCAAGCCGGAAGGCGCTTAGGGACGCCTTGGCGATAGCCGAGCATGCCAGCAGGGCGAAGACGGCCTTCCTTTCCAGCATGAGCCATGAAATCCGCACGCCCATGAACGCCATCATTGGCCTGAACAACATCGCCCTGAACGATCCCGAGACGAGCGACAGGGTCAAGGGCTACCTGGAGAAGATCGGCGTATCGGCCAACCACCTGCTCGGTCTCATCAACGACGTGCTGGACATGAGCCGCATCGAGTCCGGCCGCATGGCCATCAGGGCCGAGGAGTTTTCCTTTGCCAGCAGCCTGGAGCAGGTCAACGTAATGATCGCCGGCCAGTGCCGGGACAAGGGCGTAGACTACGACTGCCAGGTCAAGGGCCACATCGACGACTACTACGTCGGCGACGCCATGAAGCTCAGGCAGTCGCTCGTCAACATTCTCGGCAATGCCGTCAAGTTCACGCCCGAAGGCGGCACGGTGCGCTTTCTCGTCGAGGAGGGCCCGCGCTACGAGGGCAAGGCGACGCTCAAGTTTGTGATCAGCGACACCGGCATCGGCATGAGCAAAGAGTACCTGCCCCATCTCTTCGAGGCCTTCAGCCAAGAGGACAGTTCCTCCATCAGCAAGTACGGCAGCACCGGCCTCGGCATGCCCATCACCAAGAGCATCATCGAGCTCATGAACGGCCACATCGAGGTGGACAGCGAGAAGGGAAAGGGCACGACCTTCACCGTCACGGTGACTCTCGGCGAAAGCCGCCGGAGCGCCGACGCCCTGGCGGGCGACCTCATGCCCAGCGAAATGCGCGTGCTCGTGATCGACGACGACCCCATCGCCCTGGAGCACGCGCAGATCGTGCTCAGCCATGTTGGCGTCGTCTGCGAGACGGCCGAATCGGGCTGGGAGGGCATCAACATGATCCGGATGCGCCACGCCCGCCAGCAGGACTACAATCTTGTGCTGGTCGACTTGCGCATGGCAGGCATGGACGGCGTGGAGACCACGAAGCACATCCGCTCCATCGTGGGCGACGGCACGCCCATCGTCATCCTGACCTCCTACACCTGGGACGACATCGCCGACGATGCCAGGGCCGCAGGCGTCGATAGCTTCATGTCCAAGCCGCTCTTCGCCGGCTCCGTCATGAAGGAATTCCAGGATGCCTTCAGGGCGAAGAACGCTGCTCTGGCCGCCCGCACAACCGACCTCAGGGGCCGACGGGTGCTCGTGGCCGAAGACGTGGCCGTCAATGCCGAAATTCTGGTCATGGTCCTGGCCATGCGGGACATCGAAGCCGACCACGCGGAGAACGGCCGCATCGCCGTCGACATGTTCCGGCAGAGCGCACCCGGATACTACGACGCCATCCTCATGGACGTGCGCATGCCCGAGCTGGACGGCCTCGAGGCCACGCGCACCATTCGGGCCATGGCCAAGGAAAGGCCGGATGCAGGAAGCATCCCCATTGTCGCCCTCACGGCCAACGCCTTCGACGAGGACGTGCAGCGCAGCATGCAGGCGGGGCTCGACGCCCACCTCGCCAAACCCGTAGAGCCGAACACGCTCTTCAAGACGCTGGAAAAGGTGCTTGCGGGAAAGCCTTCCAGGGCTAGCGGCACAGAGCCTGCACCACAGGATGGAGCCCCCAGGAAGTCCTGAAAGACGCCCCCGGCGCTGACGAGCCTTCAGTGCCTAGGCCTCGGCGACCTCGCCACGCTGGTGCAGGCCCAGGCAACGAGAGTCGAAGAATGGAAGGCTACTGGGCTGGCCTCGGCGCAACTGGCAGTCCGACACCTTGACGTTTCAGGACGGCCTAGGGCGGGATGCTTCGGGCCGACTTCATCCTTCCACGTCTCCCGGCGGCATAAGGGGCCACGGGAGATAATCCCGCGAAGCTCGACTCAAAGGCGGTTCCTCCGAGATCGTGAACAGCCCCTCGTCCTGCATTGCCTGACCCCGAAAAAGCGGAACGGCCCCGCAGGTTCATCTTCTGCAGGGCCGTCAATGGCGAAAAAACCTCTGCTCCGGGCTGCTGCGCCGGCGACCTCCCGCACGGTACTGGCCAAGGCGTCCCTGAGTTCCGTCGGCACAGCCCAGAGGACGTGCTCCGACTATCGCAAGGCATCCCGGCACAGGTCCTCCGTCCGGAGGGCTTCCGGAACGAGGGAAGGAGCCCTGCCGTTCTCCTGCACGGCGACCATGCAGACGGCAGACGTCCGCACGGACTCGGGCACGAAGTAGAGCGCCATGCCATTCTCGCGCACAGCGGCCAGGCAAACAGCCTCGGTCCGCACGGACTCGGGCACAAGTCGCAGGGGGCTCGGCGCCTCCTCGTCCGCGGTCGCGCATGCCTCCGCGACGAGTTTTGGCGTCAGCAGCCACTCCGGCACCAGTTTCAGTGCCTCCGGATCCGCGCTCACCGCCACAAGGCCGATCTCCGTGGACAGGACTAGCTCCGGCACGGCGACCAGCGACATGCCGCGCTACCAACAGGCATTGAGACAGATCTCTGGCGTGCGCAGCGCTTCGGGGACCTCTCCGAGCGTGCTCCAGTCTCTATGCACGGCCTTAAGTGCGTCACATTCGGTTTTCATCTTAATTCCTCTTTCTGCGCCTGCCTGTCGTAGCAGGCGCGGTAGACGTCCGGGTTCGGCTCCTCAAGTCCCGGACTGGCAGGAGGACGCCAACCGCGAGCACATGGTGATGCCGGGCTTGGTCTATCTTTCCAGCCCACGGAGTATGGCACGCTCTACTCCCTGGCCGAGCTCGAGTCCATTGGCCGGGCCTGCCACGAAGCCGGCATGCTTCTCTACGTCGACGGCGCGAGGCTGGTCTACGCCCTCGGCTGCCAAGCCAACGATGCCAGCCTTGCCTACATCGCCAGAATTGCCGACGCCTTCTACATCGGGGACACTAAATGCGGAGCCCTTTTCGGAGAGGCCGTCGTCTTCCCGATTCCCGGCACGGCACCCCGCTTCTTCACGCAGGTCAAGCGCGCAGGCCCTCTGCTCACCAAGGGGCGCATCGCGGGCATCCAGTTCGAGACGCTTTTTGAGGACGGCCTCTACGCCGGACTGGGCCGCCGGGCGATTGCGACCGCGGACCGGATAAGGGCCGCCCTGCGCGCCAGGGGCCTCCGGCTGACCTACCCCTCGCCGACCAACCAGATCTTTGTCGAACTCTCTCCTGACGAGCGTGCGCGCCTTGGGCGCATCGCCGACATTGCAGCTGGGAGGAAGGCGCAGAGGGCAGGACGGTGATGCGCATCGCCGCGAGCTGGGCCCCCGTGAAGAGGACGTGGACGCCCTGCTGGCGCAGCTGTAGCCGACAGGCGGGCCACCGGCGGGCATGGCAGGGCTCCCGCCGGCAAGGAGCGCCACCCTGTCCCTCTTGCGTGCCCGTCTCATGCCCCCGGGCAAGGAGGCGCGGAAGGCGACGGGGATGGGAAAGCCTGGTGGCTGGAGGGAGAAGAGGCGCCGGGCGGGAGGAACGGGAAAGGCGACCTGCCTCCGGCTCCCGCAGATGCAGTTCATCAATGTCTTCTTTGGCAGCTTCCTTCTTCTGGAGGAGAAGCCTCTGCGTTTCGTCAAGGCTGTTCCAGACTGAGGAACGTGCAGGGGCGCCGGAAGAGCCGGCTTCGGCTTCTTCTGCAGGACGTGCGCCACCTTGCCTGTCTCCTGCCCAGCGCGTACTCTGGAGTTCTCAATCTCGCCCTTTGGAGGTAGCAGCATGAAGCTCTACGTCGTCGACGCCTTCACGAAAAAGATATTCCGGGGCAATCCAGCCGCCGTCTGCGTGCTGGACGGCTGGCTGGATGACGGACTCATGCAGAGCATGGCCATGGAGCAGAACCTTTCGGAGACAGCGTTCGTCCATCCTCTGGAAGACGGCCGATGGGCGATCCGCTGGTTCACGCCGGGAGGCGAGATAGACTTCTGCGGCCACGCTACGCTTGCCTCCTCCCATGTTCTCTTTTCCTATGTCCAGCCCGAAGCGCAGACCGTCTGCTTTGCCTCGAAGTGCAAGGGCGACCTACCCGTAGCGCGCCGGGACGACCTCTACGAAATGGACTTTCCCGCAAGCCGACTCCAGCCCGTGCCGGTCACGGAGAGAATCGCCGCAAGCCTCGGCGGCGCCGTGCCCGACGAGTGCTGGCTTGACGGCGACCTGCTCTGCGTCTTCAAGGACCCTGCCTCCATAGCCGGCATCAGACCCGACCTTGAGGCCATGCGCAGACTCGAGGCCCGCCTCGTGCACGTGACGGCGAGGGATGTGCCAGGGGGGCAGGCCGACTGCCAGACGCGCTCCTTCGGCCCCAAGTTCAACATTCCTGAAGATCCCGTCTGCGGCGCGGCCCACTGCCTTGTTGCACCCTACTGGGGCAGACGACTAGACAGGAAGGAACTTGTCTGCCGGCAGGCATCGGCGCGGGGCGGCATGCTCTTCTGCAGCCTGCGGGGAGATCGGGTGAGCATCGCCGGGCATGCCGTGACCTACGCCGTTTCCGAGGTGCTCCTGTAGACGGCCGGGGAGCACCACTGGCGTGCCGTGCATCTCTGATTCCTGCGCCTTCGGCTTCCCAGCACCGGGGCGCATCCTGCTCCGGCCCTGCACCCCCGATACCAGCCGTACTCAAGGGTCACGGCTCCAGCGCCGTGTCGCTTCTTCAGGAGAAGGCGTCCGGGTGCCGAGCGTGAACTCCTGATTGACCCGCTCTTCCTCCGCTGATACGCCTGCTTCATCGTCAACCCGCAAACTTGGAGGCAACCCATGCCCTGGAATAAGACCCTTTTTTCTGCCTTGACCCTGTCCCTTCTCCTCGGTGCCAGCGCGACATGCGCCGCCACCAAGGCCCCCGTCGTCAAGGAAGTCGAAGACAGGGGCGAAATCGACCAGATCAAGTGCGACGGCATGGACGAAGCGGACGTGCACGTCGGGGACACTCTCAACTTCTATGTCTCCTTTGCAGTTGGAAAAAATGAAAAAGTGAAGGTTGACGGCGTCCGCTACTGGTTCTGGTCCGACGTTGACTACAACAGAGGCGACCCGGGCATCGCCTTCAAGGCAACGAAGGAGATCATGGACAGCGACGGAATCATCCAGAACCAGAAACAGAGGCTTATGCGCTCCACCGACTACGTGATCCGCGCAACCCCTGAAAAGCCGTCCAGGGAGAACATCATTGTCAAGTACGATGTCGCCTACTATGAATTCAACGCCGACGGCACGATGAACCCCAAGGAGCGACACCACGTCCAGTGCTCCCGCTACCGCGTCCTGCCCGAGAAGCGGAAATAGCCTCTTCACAACCGCCCCCCATCTCCTCCCGCCTGACGTAGGGAGGAGTTTAGTTCCCAGATTTCCAGCGTCGCGCCTGTCGTCGCATGAACGGGAAAGGCGGAGTCCGCCCGTCTAGAGGGGCAGCACGGATGCAACGACGACAGGCTGGACGATTTCGGCGCCACCGGCACGGATGGCCCTTAGGCCGATGCCCCCCTGGTCTTCGTGCCTGAGCCAGCGCGCCCGCCCCCTGCCCGTGCCACTGAAAAGCCTCAAGCCACGGAACCTGCTCCGCACCTTTCCTCCTCTGCGGGGGATGCAGGGGCTTCCCTGCACATGCCTTGCTGAGGGGGATCCGCGTGGCTACTGCTTCGCCTGTCTGCGCAGAGACGCGTACTCTGCCCTAGCCTTTTCAAGAACTGCCAGGAACTCGGGGCTAGTCTGGCTGATGGTGTGCCTGATTGTTTACCATTTTTTACAGATTTTCACAAATTACTTACATTATGGAAAAATTATCCTAGACTACCCCCAGCGACGCAGACCTGGTCGGCCGCAAAGGAGCATAGGATGCATCAGGCACACGACAGGCTGGACACGATGCCGGCAGGCATGCGACTGCCCGCGCCCATGGCGCCGGAGCGCGCGGGGCTTCCGCTCTTCCTCTCGGCCGTGCAGGCGGGCTTCCCCTCGCCGGCAGACGACAGTGTCGAAGACAAGCTCGACCTGCACCGCCATCTGGTGCGCAACGAGACGGCCATCTTCTACCTGCATGCCAGCGGCGACTCCACTGCTGCGCGACATCGTCGCCAGCTCCGCTCTGCGCCTCTCCGGGCGCTTCCAAGGGCCGGGAAATGTCTGCTTACGGCATGGCTTTCCAGCACGTCCCCGCGGAGTTCCACACGGGTGTGCTGTGCACCAAGACCATCCGGCAGAATGTCTTGAAGGACAAGCCCCCTTCGGCTACATTTATATGTCATGGCGCTCCACAGGAGCGCCTCTTGTCCCCGGATTCATGTTCCCTCCCCCCCTTGCCATGAGAAAAGAAATCAAGGTTATCATCGGCGGTCTGCTCTTCATCCTCCTGCTCGCCGTCGCTGTTTTCGCGCTGCTCGCCTCGTACACAACCCGTCAAACTGAAGCCGACGTCAGCCGGATTGCCCATGTCCATCTGCAGGGCATCAGCGAGCTCGAGTCCGAACGCTTCGATGCCATCGTCGACCTGCGCTTCAGGCAGGTCGATTCGATCCTGCGGGAGCTCGCCAGGCACGACGTGGCGGCGGACCACGACAAGACGGCTGCCGTGCTGCGCCGCTTCGCGGCGTTCCAGTCTGCGGAGAACTGCTCGCTCATTTCGGACTCCGGCGAGACGGAGACCGTCTACGGCGAGTCCATCGTACGGCTGGGCGACGGCTCCTTCCTCCGCGGAAACCTGCAGGCCGGCCGGCGCGCCGTGACCGGCGCCTGGACGGACTCCATGCAGGTCATCGTCTACGCCACGCCCCTGCGCCTTACCATGTCCAACGGAAGCACGAGCATCGGCATGCTCTGGTGCAAGCCGATGCGGGCCTTCCGGGACAGGCTGTTCCTCAACAAGACGGGTGGCCTTGTCAAGCACCGCATCGTCCGGCGCGACTCCAGCTACATCATCGGCGACGGCGCCGAAGCACCTAGCTACGCGGAATATCTGCGCAGGCACGCCGTGCCCGGCGGCGGGGAGACGGGCGCGGACGCCGCGACCGGATTCCTGCAGGCCGTCGCCGCCGGCGGAGTCTACACGCTGAGCGCCCACGTCGACGGCCTGGACACGAACGACCGCTACTGCGTGCGCGCCGTGCCGCTGAAGGGGAGCAACTGGTACCTCGTCTCCGCCATGTCCTACGGCGCCATCGACAAGGCCATCGAGGGAATGAACCGCTCGCGATTTCTTGCCACCGTCCTGGCCGTGCTCGTCCTGTCTGCGGGACTCCTCTCCGTATTCGCCATGTACATGCTCATGACGATGCGCCAAACGGCGACCCTCGAGGATGCCTGGGCCTCCGCGGAACGGGCTCTGGCCGATGCAAGGGTCGCGACGGCCAGGGAAGAGGCCGCAGCCGCGAAGGCGACGGCCGCCCAGAAGGAAGCCGAAGACGCGAGGGAGCGCGCCGAGCAGGCGTTGAAGGAAGCCGAAGACGCGAGGGAGCGCGCCGAGCAGGCCAGCCGGACGAAGAGCGAGTTTCTTTCCAACATGAGCCACGACATCCGCACGCCCATGAACGCCATCGTTGGCCTGACCGCCATCGCCCGCGCGCACAGGGACGACGCCGTCCGCGTCGAGGACTGCCTCAAGAAGATCACGGCGTCCAGCCGTCAGCTGCTCGGCCTCATCAACAACGTCCTCGACATGTCCAAAATTGAGAGCGGCAAAATGGAATTGAAGCTGGAGAGCCTCTCCCTGCGCGAGACCCTGGAAACGCTGTGCGACATAGTGCGGCCGCAGATCAAGTCCAACGGGCAGAACTTCGACGTCCACGTCTCCCGCATCCTTTCCGAGCAGGTCTTCTGCGACGGCGTGCGCCTCAGCCAAGTGCTGCTCAACCTCGTCAGCAACGCGATGAAGTTCACGCCCGAAGGCGGAAGCGTCGACGTCGAGCTCTGGCAGGAGCCCTCCGCCAGGGGCGAAGACTGGGTGCAGACGCACTTTGCGGTGAAGGACACCGGCATGGGCATGAAGGAGGAGTACCAGAAGAAGCTCTTCACGGCCTTCGAGCGCGAGGACAGCCGCCGCGTACACCGCACCCAGGGCACGGGCCTCGGCCTGGCCATCGTTAAGTGCATCGTTGACGCCATGGAGGGCACCATCGAGGTGCAGAGCGAGCCCGGCAAGGGCACAAGCTTCCACCTCCGCCTCGATCTGGAGCGCGTCCACGGCTCCAGCGACGACCTCAAGCTCCCGCCATGGAACGTGCTCGTGGTCGACGACAGTAGCGATGCGTGCAGCGCGGCCGCGGAGGCCCTTGCAGAGCTCGGCGCGCGGCCGCAGACATGCCGCAGCGGCGAGGAGGCCGTCGAGATGGCCGCCAGGGCGCACGCGACCGGCGAGGATTTCTTCGCCGCGATCATCGACTACAAGATGACCGACATGAACGGCATCGAGACGGCGACGAAGATACGAGAAGCGACCGGCGACAAGGTCTCTGAAATTCTCGTCTCCGCCTACGACTGGAGCGACATCGAGGAGGAGGCAAAGGCGGCCGGCATTGCCGCCTTTATTCCGAAGCCCCTCTTCAAGACTTCGCTCCATCGCGCCCTGACTCGGCTCGCCGGCGCCGGCGAGGTCGCCGAGGGGTGCCCCGCGGAAGAGGCGCCGCCGTCCCTTAAGGGCATGCGCGTGCTGCTGGCCGAGGATCAGCCCCTCAACGCCGAGATCGCGACGGCCATCCTAGAGGATGCCGGCTGCACCGTGGAATGGGCCGAGGACGGAGTCATGGCGCAAAAGCGCTTCGCCGAATCGGAGCCAGGCCATTTCGATGCCATCCTCATGGACCTGCGCATGCCCAACATGAACGGCTTCGAGGCCGCGCGGGCCATACGTTCCATGGACCGCCCAGATGCCGGAATCGTTATCATCGCCCTCACGGCGGACGCATTCGCCGAGGACGCCCAGCGGTGCATGGATGCCGGCATGGACGCACACATGACCAAACCCATCGACGTCTGGGCGCTGACGAATCGCCTGGCCAGCCTCCGCGTGGAGCGCAAGGACAGGAGGTAGTGCCACGTTGGCCGCCTGCCGGCGCATGGCCGCCACGGAGGCGTCGCTCCGCGCATCTCCTTCCGCTCCGGAGTGCGCTTCCAGAGCCTGCTGGAAATGTCTGCTAATGCCAATTACCGCAGACAGGACGGGGGCCGGCGGGCATCCAGAGCCCATGGCGGCGTCCCGCAGGACTACGTCGAAGCCCGCCGCTGGTACGCACAAAGGCAACCGCGCAGAGGCATGCCGGAGCACAGTGCGACCTAAGCGAGATGCACGCCACTGGCCAGGGCGTCCCGCAGAACAAGCCCATCGCAAAGGAATGGGTTAGACAGGCCTGCGCCAACGGAAGCCGCCACGGCTACGAATCCCACCAGCAGCTGCACGATGTCGGCTTCAAGCGGTGCCGCCTCCGTTCGGCAGGTGGAGCCGGAGCTTCCAGGCGGTCGCTCCAGGGTCAGGACGCCGGCGCATCGTCGCGCGTTATGGCACCCATGGGCTTGAGCACCTACTCTTCACCGGAGCTGTCCTGCCTGCGGCGATGCAGCCCCGCGAGCTTCCGCAGCAGCATCTTGACGTTGACGGGCTTGGCCATGTGGGCGTCCATGCCGGCATCCATGCACCGCTGGGCGTCCTCGGCGAATGCGTCCGCCGTGAGGGCGATGATGGGCACCGTGCCTGCATCGGGCCGCGCCATGGCGCGGATGGCCTTCGCGGCCTCGATGCCGTCCATGTTGGGCATGCGCAGGTCCATGAGAACGACGTCGTACCAGCCCTCGCCGGACTCCTGGAACATTCTGGACGCAATGGCGCCGTCCTCGGCGTGGTCCACCCTGGCTCCGGCCTCCTCGAGGATGGTGACAGCGATTTCGGCGTTGAGGGGCTGGTCTTCGGCCAGCAGCACGTGCATCCCTTCAAGAGACGTCTTCTCCTCGGCGGCGGCAGCCTCGTCCTCCGGGGCGCCCGCCGCGTCGTCGCTGAACCGCTTCAGGGCACGGTAGAGCGTGGACTTGAAGAGCGGCTTCGGAATGAAGCCGGAAAGATCGGCCGCCTTGGCCTCCTCCTCTATGTCGTCCCAGTCGTAGGCGGAGATCAGGAGGAGGGGAACGCTCTCCCCAAGAAGCTCGCGGAGCTTCAAGGCCGTCTGGACGCCGCTCATGCCGCCGTCCATCTTGTAGTCGATGAGCGCGGCGAAGTAGTTCCCGCCACCGCCGGCGGCGTGGGCCTTCTGCAGGAGCTCGACGGCCTCCTCGCCGCTGCGGCAGGTCTGCGGCCTCGTGCCGAGCTCCCTGAGGGAGAGCTCCGCCGTCCTGCGCAGCTCCGCGCTGTCGTCCACGACGAGGATGTTCCACGGAGGCAGCTTCATGTCGCTCCCAGTTTCGGCGGCGCGCTCCAGATCCACGGCCACGTGGAAGCGCGTGCCCTTGCCGGGCGCGCTCTCCACCTCGATGGAGCCCCCCATGGCGTCCACGATGTACTTGGATATGGCCATGCCGAGGCCCGTGCCCTGCGTCCTGTGCACGCGCCGGCTGTCCTCGCGCTCGAAGGCCGTGAAGATCTTGGACTTGAACTCCTCGGACATGCCGATGCCGGTGTCCCTGACGACGAAGTGGGTGCGCACGAAGGCGGCGCCCTTGGGCGAGCGCTCCTGCCAGAGCTCGATGTCGACTCTTCCGCCTTCGGGCGTGAACTTCATGGCGTTGCTGAGGAAGTTCAGGAGCACCTGGTTGAGGCGGACGCCGTCGCAGTAGACGTTCTCCGAGAGGATGTTCGAGATGTGGACGTCGAAGTTCTGCCCCTTGTCCCTGATCTGCGGGCGGACGATGTCGCACATGGTCTCCATGGTCTCGCGCAGGGAAATCTCCTCGAGCTTCAGCGTCATCTTGCCGCTCTCGATCTTGGACATGTCGAGGACGTCGTTGATGAGCCCGAGCAGCTGCTTGCCGGAAATCATGATCTTCTTGAGGCAGCTGTCCACGCGGGCGGAGTCGTCCACGTGATCCCTGGCGATGCTGGTCAGGCCGACAATGGCGTTCATGGGCGTGCGGATGTCGTGGCTCATGTTGGAGAGGAACTCGCTCTTGGTCCGGTTGGCGTGCTCAGCGGCCGCCTGCGCCTTCTCGGCCTTCTTCCTGGCGTCCCTGGCCTCCTCCATCTGGCCCCTGACCATGCGCAGGTAGAGAAGGAACACGAGCAGGATGCCGGCCGCCAGCACGGCGGCCGACGACATGGCGCCCCTGGCCATCGACGTCCCCATTCCCTCGATAACCTCGTCAAGCACGCCGTAGGGCAGGATGCCCACGAGGTACCAGTTGCTGTCCTTGAGCGGGGCCCCGCGGACGCTCCTGCGCTCGTCAACGCCCTGCTCCGCATTGACGTACCTGACATTCGCCTCGAACGCTCTGCCGGAGGCGACCGCCCGCTTCATGTCATCCACGGCCTGGCCGATGGTCCTGAGCTCGGGCGTGCAGTACGCCAGAAGATTGCTGTAGTAGTCGTCCTTCCCGGCTCCCCTGCTCTGGACGACGTAGCTGCCGTCCCGCCGGATAAGCCGGTACACGACCAGCGATTCCGGATTGTCCAGATTCATCATCCGCTGGAACATGGAGATGGGCTTGCACCACAGGATCCCTGCGCTCCGCTTCCCTCCGGGCATGGGCACCGAAAGGGATGCGGCGTAGATGATCAGCTGCTCTCTGGCCGTCCATCCGCCGGTCACGATCTCCCGGCCAGAGAGAATGCCCTTGAGCAGAAAGTCCGGATCGCCGAGCTTGACAATGGGGGCCCCGTACACGCTTGAAAGCGTTCCGTCCGCCTCGACGAGGGAGCAGTTGGCAAGGTTCTGGAAGAGCGCCGCGCGGACGATGGTGGCCTTGACGGCCTCGCCGTCCGCTCCGATATCCAGCCGCCGCAGCGCATCCTTGAGAGAGTTCATCTGCGTGCGCCGTATGGCCTTGATGGCTTCGAACCGGTCCTTTTCCTGATCCAGCATGCCCTGCAGATGGACGTGCGCGATCCTCCGCACGTCCTGGGCCGTCCTGCTGTCCATGTAGTGCGAAAGCGCGAAGAAGACGAGGCACGCAAGCCCGAGGAGAAAGAAAAAGCCGGCAAAGATCTGCTTGTACTGTTTTATCATCCTGCACACCTAGAGGCGTAGATTCAGCGATATCGTCCGAAGTCCTCAGACGTTCGCCCGCGCCGGCCGCATGCCGGCAGGAGCGATGCCAGGAGAGAGGCAGCCGGACGAAACACCGTATCTTCAATCGCATCCATTGTCTCTTGTTTTTTGCCACCACGAGTTCCGCCGGACGGCAGCAAGGCCTGCCTCCCGGCTCACGCATCCGCAAATGGCGCCGCCGCGAACGAGGCCGCCTCTCCCGCCTCCCTCCGGCCGGCGCCCTGCCAGAGACAGGCAACGGAAGGGAGGGAACGAATGCGGAGACGGAAAATCATCGCCGGGACCCTCTCAGGCTGGAATCGTTGAAAGGTGCCAGACGTGGGCTTTCCCACCAATGGAGCCAATCTGAAAAACACGAATCTAAGTAAACTAGTGACCAAGAATATTTAATTAAATCAATGTATTATATATTAATTTCTCGCGGGATCGATTTTTTAGTCACGAGAATGTTGACAGGCGTGGCGATTTGCCTATCTTCGGTCCCGCGACGAACGCGGCGCGTCTTCCAAAACCCGCAGGCGCCAGGTCCGCCGCATCCTTCATCGTCCTTGCCTCAGGGGCCACGTTTCCTGAACAGCAATCAAAGTCATCGAGGCAAAGTCGCCAAGATTGTCGAAGGCGCCACCAACGACGAGATCGCCGTTTCCCTCCCCGGCGGCAAGGAAGTCGTCGCCGTCATCACCAAGGGCAGCACGAAGCGCCTCGCCCTCGCCGAAGGCAGGGACGTCCTCGCCCTGATCAAGGCCAGCTTCGTCATCCTCCTCGACGACGCCGACGGCTACGTCTTCTCCACCCGCAACGTCTACGCCGGCAAGGTCGACAAGGTCGCGCGCGGCCAGGTTGCCGTGGAAGTGGTCGTCGACTGCAACGGCCTCGAGATGACTTCCACCATCACCGTGCCCAGTGCCGACAGGCTCGCCCTCAAGGAGGGCGCCCTCGTGACCTGCGCCGTCAAGGCCACCACGATCGTCCTCGCCGTCAAGAAGAAGTTCCAGAAAAGCGTAAAGTTTACAGGGCGCCGTGGCAGACGTCCCGGGGCCTTTGCGCATGGGCGCCCGGAACATGGCCGGCGGACGCATCCCGCGCGGCCGTCCGGCGTCTGCAGGAAGTCGCCCGGCCTGCCACAGTGCAAGGATAAAGCTTCGTTTGCGCTGCGCCGCGCCCCCTTTCTGCGGCCGGCCGGACGCGCGTCGCGTGGCTCCGGGGAAAAGGCTTTTGCCATCCTTTACCCCAAAATGGGGGAGGGAAAGCGAGCTGGTTTGTAGTCGCTTCAGCTGCCATCTCGCCTGATGGAAGGGCTTGTCTGCTCATGCCACTGGCTGCCGAGCGCCTTAAAAAAGTCTCGGATTTTTGTCTTGCCAAGTGAGCCACTTTAGTCCGGTCGTAGACTCCCCTGCAGGCAGGGCTTCTATCCCCTTCTTCTTCCCGCATCGTTCAGCTTCGGCTCGAGCGTCAGGCTACAGGCGCCACGTTGAGGAGCTTGGCCAGCGTCGCAACGAGTACGTCCGGATCCAGCGGCTTGGCGATATGGGCATCCATGCCGGCGTTCATGGCGGTCTGCACGTCCTCGTCGAGGGAGTTGGCGGTCAGGGCTGCTACGGGGACGGAGGAGAGGCGCGGATCGGGCAGGGACCTGATGGCCCGGGTGGCTTCGTAGCCGTCCATGACAGGCATCTGGATGTCCATGACGATGCAGTCGTAGGCGCCGTCTGAGGCCTTGACCTTTTCCACGGCCTCTGCGCCGTCTTCGGCGCAGTCGACAGTGAAGCCGATGTTTTCAAGCAGGACCTGGGCAATCTCGCGGTTGATCTCTATGTCGTCGACGAGAAGCAGGCGCTTGCCGGCAAAGGGCGGGGGCGCGTCCTCCTCCCTGGGCTTGACGCGCGCGATGCGGACGACGGCCGGGAACTCGAGGAGAATGGTGAAGGTGCAACCCTTGCCGGGCGCTGTCTCGATCCCGATGGTGCCGTTCATGGCGTCGACGATGCGCTTGGTGATGGCAAGCCCGAGGCCGCTTCCCACCAGCCCGCTCTCCGTGGAGCTGCGCTCCCGCGAGAAAGAGGTGAATGCCTTGTCCGCGAACTCCCTGGACATGCCGATGCCGCTGTCGCTGACGGTAATCTTGTATCGCCTGGAGCCATCGCCGAGACGGTCGCGCTGCTCCAGAACGTAGCGGATATGGCCGTCCTTGGGCGTGAACTTGGCCGCGTTGCTGAGGAGGCTGAGCAGGACGCGCAGCAGTCGCTGGCTGTCGAAGATGCACTCGCAGTGCTGAACGTTCTGCTGCACGCGGAAGTCTATGCCTTTGGCTTCGATCTGTCCGCGCATCATGTCTGCGGCCTCCTGGAAGGTTTCACAGATATTGCCTTCAGCGTTGCGCAGGTGAAGCTTGCCGCTCTCGAGCTGTCCCAACTCAAGCATGGTGTCCACGAGCGAGAGCAGGTGCGCGCCCGAGACGCTGATCTGACGGAGATAGTCCTGCAGCCGGGGCGTGGCGGGCTCCTGCCTAGCCAGGTGGGTGCAGCCGATGATGGCATTGAGGGGCGTGCGAATGTCGTGGGAGACGCTGAAGAGGAACTGGTTCTTGGCCCGGTTGCTCTCCTCGGCCCGGATCTTGTCGCGCTCCAGCCTGTCGTTCAGCCGGCGGTAGCTGCGCTGGACGCAGAGCATGAGTGCGAAGCCAGCGCCTGCAAGAGCGACGAGGACAACGCTCGATCCCAGTATGGTCTGGTGCTTGGCGAAGCTCTCCTCAGCTTCGACGAGGCTGAAGACGTACCACATCAAGAGGCTGTAGAGCATGATTGAGAAGAGGGTCGCGCTGGCGTGGCCGGAGCCTCGGCGCAGCCTGGGCTCGGCATTGTTCATTGTCCGCCAGTAGAAGGCAAAGCCGAGCAGGCACCACAGTGCCAAGGTCATGAAGGCCGCAGCCTTCATGGTATTGAAGGCCGTGAGCTGGGGAATGATCTGCACCAGGAAGAAGACGGCCGCGGCGATGGTGCCGACGGCACCGGTGATCTGGATCATGCGGTGGCCCTCCTGCCTGGCCAGGCGCCAGGCCGCGGCCGAGGCGTAGCCGAAGCCCACGACAGCGCCGAAGGAGGTGACCTCGACGAACCACGACAGGGCGTTGGAGCCAGTGAAGCAGATCACTACCGCGATGCACATGACGAAGGCAATGCAGAAGGATGTGTTGAGAAATCTTTGGGAGAGGATCCTGTCCTCGGCCATGGTGGCAAGGATGCGGATGGTTGCCCGGTAGGCGCCCGTCACGCCGGTCAGGATGCCCGCCAGGGCCGTGATCGTGGCGCAGACCAGGCCAGCCGTGCCGAAGTAGCGCTGGGCGGCGCAGAAGATGGGCGCGGACACGAGGCCTGAGAGCCTGTCGAGGGAGGCAAAGTACCCCTCCCAGGAGCCGAAGCGGTCGGGCACTGCCGTGATGGACGCCAGCGCCAGGATGATGTAGCAGGCGGCGCCCGCAAGGACGGCGAGGCTCATGAGGATGCCTGCCTTGCGCATAGGGAAGCGGTAGTGCGCCGTGTCCATGCAGACTATCTCGAAGCCCACGTATGCCCAGGGACTGAGCACGACCAGGGTAGCGATGCCGGCAGGGGTGCCGCACGGATCGGTGCCGGGCCGGAGGACGGCCGACAGGTCTAGATGCGGCAGGCAGATCAGTGCCAGCGCCGCCACGCCGGCGAGCAGGCAGACGGCGAGGACGGTGTGGACGCGCTGCAGGGCAGGCTTGTGGACGATGAAGGCCACGCCCGAAACGATGAGCGCCCCGACGGAGAGGGCCACCTCGCCGAGGTAGACCGTCCTGCCGGCCAGCACGTAGCTTGGCGTGGAGAGCAGGGCGCCGCCCATGAGCAGTCTGGCCACCACGTAGAGGGCCGTTGCATTGAGGAAGAGGATGGAGATGTAGGAGAGGCACAAAAACCAGGCGCAGAGGAAGGCATGGTCGTCGCCAAAGGCTTCCTTGGTGTAGGCGTAGACGCCGCCGAAGCCGTGCCTCAGGCGCATGAGGTAGGAGTAGTTCGCGGCCACGACGAGCATGAGGCCTGCGCCTAGGGCCAAGGCCAGAACCGCGCCGGCAGGTCCCGCCAGGGGGATGAAGGTGGTGCCGGGCATGACGAAGGCGCCCCAGCCAACGATGAGGCCGAAGGCGTAGGCCCATACGTCCAGCTGGGAGAGGTATCTTGCCACCCCCCCGACATGCCCCTGCGCGTCGCCCGTCATGAGCTTGCCCCGCCCGGGGCTACGGCTATTCCCTTCGGCATAGTCCTGCAGTCGCGCATGGCCTTGCCGGCCCGCTCGAAGAGCGCTCCGAAGCACTCGTCGCCGGCCGAGAGCTCGGCCATGCCGCAGGCAACGGCCACGCCACCGGCGCGGGTCTGCGCTTCGGCCTTCTCCTGCAGGGTGCGCATGAGGACAAGGCGGTCCTCGTAGTCCTGGCCGCTGAGCACGGTCGCGAACTTGCGCCCTCCGGTGCGGTAAACGGGGCTGTGCTTGAAGGTCGTGCAGACGGCGGCGGCTACGTCCTTGATGAGCTGGTCGCCCGCCTGGCGCCCCAGGGTGCCGTTGACCTCCTTGAGGCCGTCCACGCCGCAGACCACCACGGCGAAGGCGGGGGCGCCTTCGGCCATGCGCCTGTTCCACTCCTCCTCGGCGGCCGCGAAGACGCGCCTTGTCTTGACGCCGGTGAGGGCGTCGCGGCCGGCGAACTCCTGGGCCAGGCGCAGGGCCCGGGCCAGCTCGGCCTCGCGCCGCTGGATTTCGGAAATCTGTCCGTGGACGTTGGACACGCCAAGGATGACGTGGCGGCGGTTGCCGGGTTCGGCGTAGGCCGCCTTGAGGCGGTAGTGGACAAGCTTGCCGCCGCTGACCACGCGGTAGTCGATGAAGAAGGCAGGGAACTCGGCGAGGGCCGCCTCGAGGGGGGCGCGCTGGATGGCCCTGGCCAGGCGCTCTTGGTCGCCGGCGTAGACCGCCTTCGGAATGTTGCGCTGAACTTCGCCGAAGAAGTCGGTGCCCGAGATCTCGAGCTTGAGATCGCGGTACCCGTCGCTAGCCACGAACTCCGCGTAGGTTCCGGTCTCCAGGTCGACGTAGTAGATGCTCTCCATGTCCCTGGCGAGGGCCTTCGAGAGGCTGCTGAAGTTGAGGACGTTCTCCTCTTCAGGCCTGGGCTGGCGGATGTGGTCGTCCACTCTGCACACGCCACAGACGATGTGGTGACCGCCGTCCTGATCGGCTCGGACCACCTTCAGGCAGTAGTAGACGGGGTTGCCTGCGACCACGAGGCGGTAGGTCATGGAGAAGGGCTGGGAGCCCACGAGCTGGCTCAGGAGCGCCTCCCTGCGCAGGTTGAGGAGCACGCGCTCCCTGTCGGGCCCGAAGACCAGCTTGGGCACGTTCGCCTCCACGTCGGCAAAGAAGTCGCTGCCGGCGCGCTGCATCTGCAGATCTTCGCGTCTGCTTTCCTCGTTGAAGACCACGTAGTCGCCAGTGTCGACGTCCACGTAGTAGACGCTCTCGAACCCGCAGGAGAGAGCGTAGCTGATCTTGGCGTAGGACAGGTCCTCCCCGCCCCGGCACTGCTGGGCCGGGGCGCTCTGGCGTTGCGGGACCGGTTCCTGGGCCGCGCGATCCTCGATGAAGCGCTCGTACTCGTCGGCCGGAACGGGCTTCGAGAAGTAGTAGCCCTGGACGTAGTCGCAGCCCATGGCCCTGAGGGCGCTGAGCTGCTCCGCGCTCTCCACGCCCTCGGCGATGACCGGCACGGAAAGGTAGTCGGCGATGTCGATGATGAACTCGAGCATGCGCGTGTCCTTGCCCTTGCTGAAGGCGCCACGGATGAACAGCATGTCGAGCTTGAGGGCGTCGATGGGCAGGGAGGAGATCATGTTCAGCGAGGAATAGCCCGTGCCGAAGTCGTCCATTTCGATCTTGAATCCCAGCTCCCTGAGCCTGCTGACCGACTCGATGATCTGCCTGGAGTCCTGGGTGTAGGCAGACTCGGTGATCTCGAGCCTGAGATCGCTGGGAGCGAGCCCGTTTTCCTCAAGAATAGAGAGCAGGGTAGGAACGAGGTCGGGATCGTACATGTCGATGCGCGACGCGTTCACCGACACGGGCACCGTGAAGTTGAAGCGCTTCCGCCATTTCTTGATCTGGGCGGCGGCCGTGCGCCAGACGTAGTGGTCGAGGGTCTGTATGAGCCCGTTCTCCTCGAAGAGGGGAATGAAGACGCCGGGACTGATCAGGCCGAGGGTGGGATGCTGCCAGCGCACCAAGGCCTCGGCGCCCGCGAGCACCGGAATTTCGGGAGTCACGTCGAACTTGGGCTGGTAGTAGACCTTGAACTGCCGCTCGGAGATAGCGCGGGGGAAGTTCTCGATGAGCTGGTCATGGTAGAGCGCCTTCCTGTGCATCTCGGCATCGTAGGAGGCAACGTTCCTCGTGAAGTTGTTGCGCACCGTGTCGGCCGCGATCTTGGCGCGGTCGAAGCGCCGCTCCATGTCTACGCTCTTGTCCACGGATTCGTAGATGCCCATGCGCAGGCGCACGCGCGTGCCCGCCGAGTCGCCCATGAGCGAGGCGGAGACGCGCTCCACGAGCTTCCAGTTGCCGGTGCCGTGGGGAATATAGAGCAGGAAGGTGTCCGAACCGCGCCGGCAGGCGAGGCCCTCGGCCTCCTGGGCCACCCCGCCGAGGCCGGCGCCTATCTGCCTGAGGATCTCGTCGCCGTAGGCTTTGCCGAAGCGCTCGTTGATCATGTGGAAATGGTTCACGTCGACGAGGGCCGCGTCCATGTCCAGCTCCTTGTGGAGCATGTCGAACTGCTCGGCGTAGCGGAAGAAGTACTCGCGCGTGTAGAGGCCGGTGACGGGGTCGCGCTCCGTGTC
>JAEEGF010326749.1_pt1 | contig 25147 bp, 24 predicted proteins | sample 9134171 | NCBI WGS metagenome assembly JAEEGF01 (sample SAMN16246542, study PRJNA631951) | gut metagenome | biome: gut microbiome; feature: rumen; material: AP-attached | host: Bos | place: Iran: Karaj | collected 2018-10 | reverse complement strand
AGATCAGGAACAGCTTATGGGCTCTCTTGCCCATGGAGTCGCCGATAACATCGCCGATGGATTTGCCGCCATGACGTACAGAGGAGAAGAGTGCGCCCCAGTCATGAAGGCCGCCGATGAAAATGCCACCCAGGACACACCACAGGAAAACGGGGATCCAGCCGTAGATGGAAGCCTGTACAGGGCCGTTGATCGGGCCTGCGCCTGCGATGGAGGAGAAGTGGTGCCCCATAAGTACCGCGGGCTTGGCAGCGACATAGTCGACGCCATCAGCCATGGTGACTGCAGGGGTCTCTCTTGAGGGGTCAATGCCCCACTGTCCCGCTACCCAGCGGCCATAATAAATGTAGCCGAGGATGAGCAGAACGATTGCAACTAATAAGATTACTAGTGCCATTGGTGTTTCTCCCTTTCTAAAAAAATAATTTTAACTGTTATCTAAACTCTCCTGCAGAGGTTTGAAGATCCTTTGAAGATCCTTTCCCCTTCTGTTGAAGAAAAGTTTACCTGTTGATGCCTCAATGCCAAACAGCTTATAATTGCTGTAGCCGCGGAGGCCGTACATATAGCCCTTGCTGTGCCTGAGTTCCCTGAAAACCGGCATGGCATTTTCAGTGATCCTGTCCGCAATAACGATCAGAGTGATATCAGCGTTTTTGAGATCGGGACCCGGAACGACCCTCGATACACCTGTTTCCCAGGCCTCCCTGTCGAACTCTCTGAGCTTTTCTTCGTCCAAGTCCGCACAGGTCGCGAAAAAGACTGTTTCGCTCGTACTCCATTTGTTGTAAACGGCAGACTTGAAGAGAAAATACTGCTCCTCGTTTACGCGGAATACCGCTTCGGCGTCAAAAGGAGGTGCGGGATCCTCTCTGTTTATATCATAATAGCTGTGATAGGAGAGAAGTACCCGCTCGAGCAGATCTTTTGACGTCATGCTTCTGACGGCGCCTGAGCGCCCGGTTTCCCGAATTGCGCGTCAGGGATGAGTTTTTTCAGTTCCTCCAGAAGCGCTTTGCCGGCCTTTTCACCGGGAAGCTGTATCTGGGCAAGCTCACCGGACCCGTCGCAGATCACTATATGCTCGACCGGAAGATCTCCCGCGCAGCAGCCCATCTTGGCGGGGACAAGAAGCACCCTTCTGAAAACTCTGGTGATGTTTTCGTAGGGTATAAAATAAGCAGTTCTGCCCTTTTTGAAATAGAAGGTTTCCGCGCCGACTCTGACGGGGCCTATCGCTCTGGAAGATCTGAACTCTTCTTCCGCGTTGCCCGGAATTTCATACCCTTCTGAAAGAGGCTGGAATTTCATATAAGACACTTTCCCACTAAAACTTATGAATAAACTATTAACAATCGATAATATAACACTAAGTGATGATATCTTCAAGTGTTATTTTTAACAAAAATCAAAAGCACTCTGCGCGAGGCAGGGTGCTCTTGCAATACTCATCAGTCTGTCAAAACGATTTTAAAAAAACTCAATCCGGATTCCCATCCAGCCTTTCGGTAATAAACTGCTCGACTTCTTTCATTTCGATCCCGAGCGCAATGCTGAGCTCGCCGTGGAGCATATCCTGAGCACGCTTGGCAGTGGCCTCTATCCGGCCGGATTTTGTCTTGCGCTCGGTCATTCTGAGGCGCAGACCCTTGATTATCGAAACAAGCGCTTCGTTCGTATGCTGCTTGAAAAGATCTCTGTAAAACGCATCCACATGGTTAAAGCGGTTATCGTAGCAGATAGCGGGCTCTATAGACGGTATTGAATCTATGAATGCCAGCGCCTCCTTTTTGGAGATTACCGGGCGGATAAATAACGCAGTATCTACAGGGACAAAACATGTTCCCGACCCTGCGAGCGGACGCAGAGTATAATACTTCCTTCCTGGCTGCGCGCCGCTGAAAGAAAGCTCGCCGACAGCTTCAACGTTGCAGGCCCCGTTTTCACCGTATACTATCTTGTCTCCGACTTTGTACAACAAATACCTCCCATTTTTTATTTTTAGTTAAAAATTTTTATCAATATAAAAACTTTTATTATATTCATAGTACACTATTTGTCAATAAATTTCCACACTTTTTTCCGTTTTTACCAAAAATTTTTTTAAATTTTTATTCAAGTTGCACAAAAATATTTTTTCGGTGTATAATCGCGGTATGAAGATCGTTTTAAAGGGTGAAGCCGGTAAATACAAATATGCCGTTGAGCAGATGCTGCTGACGGTTTTCCCTGATGAAAGGCCGGAATATGTCCTGAAAAGGCCACAAGAGGACTGTCTCTCTGTATCTCTCTCGAGAGCTGAAATGTATTCCGTCTCCGTCTGTATGCTCAAAAGAGACGGTATAGTTTTCAAAGGCATGGCAAGGGAGTTGTCTTCCGCTCTTACGGACGAGATCACCACAGACCGCGTATGCCAGAGACTCATAAAGAATTCAATTTACAGAGCAGCGCTCTCTTCAGGTATCAAAAAGCCTGTATGGGGTTCTCTCACAGGGGTAAGGCCAGGCAAGATCTTCAGGAATCTGCTTAGGAGTGGCCTTTCTCCCGATGAAGCTGTACGAAGATTTGAAACTGATTACGGGGTGGATCCCGTCCGGGCTAAACTCTGCAGCGAGACATCACTTGAGACTTTAAAGGCAGAAGAATCACTCGCTCCAAAAGATATCTGTCTTTACGTCGGCATTCCATTCTGTCCGACAAGGTGTTCATACTGCAGTTTTGTAAGCGCTTCTGTTGAAAAAAGCACGCATCTTATCGTTCCATTTCTGGATGCATTGGAAAAAGAGGCGGAAGCGCTTGCAGCTGAAACGGCAAAATGCTCTCTGCGTGTCGTATCTCTCTATTTTGGCGGCGGAACCCCCACCACTTTAAGTGCCTCACAGTTCGACAGGCTTTTTTCTCTTCTCGAAAGCCTTTACGATCTCTCCTCCCTGCGTGAGAATACTGTTGAGGCGGGAAGACCGGATACCATTACTTCCGAGAAACTTGAAGTCCTGAAAAAACACGGGGTCACAAGGATAAGCGTAAACCCCCAGACAATGAATGACAGTGTTCTCGAAGCAATCGGAAGAAAGCACACGGCATCTGATATATCGAATGCCTTATCGCTCGTCAGAGAGGCAGGAGACTTTGACGTAAATATGGATCTCATAGCCGGGCTTCCCCGAGACGATCCCGAAAGCTTTCGCAGAACTCTGGATCAGGTCATTTCTCTTTCACCCGAAAACGTCACCGTTCACACGCTTTCTCTGAAAAGAGGCTCTGCAATAACGCTTGGAAAGACAGCGCTTCCCACTGCAGGAGAAGTATCACAGATGCTTGATGACGCAGATGTCAGTCTGAGAAAAAACGGATACTCTCCGTATTATCTTTACAGGCAGAAGTTTATGTCCGGTGGATTTGAGAATACCGGCTGGGCAAAACCGGGACATGTCAACCTGTATAATATATGCATAATGGAGGAGCTGTGCTCGATACTGGCCCTCGGAGGAGGAGGTTCAAGCAAACTAATTGCTCGCGGTGACGGACGGAATATAAGGCTCATGGCACCGAAGTATCCGCTCGAATACATTGAGCACTCCGATAAGCTGTGTGAGGACAAAAAGAAAATAGCGGAGTTTCTCAAATGAAACTCCGCTGTTTTTCTCTTCTCACTTGCCTACACAGAAGCGTTCGAAAATGCGGTTGGTAATATCTTCTCTGACAGTTTTCCGTTCAATTCCCCGATCGCATACATTGCATTTTCTGTTTCAGTTAAAACGGCATCTGGCGTTACTCCGGTCTCCATAGCTTCAAGCGCATTTTCCAGACTGTACAATGCCTTTGCAAGAGCTTCCTTCTGCCTCAGGTTTGTTATTATCTCTCCTGCCGGCACCTGAGGCATCGGAAAGAGCTTCTCTATCTCAGCGGAAAGCTCTTCAATGCCCTCACCTGTTACAGAACTTATGCATACCTTAGGCAGAGGGCTTTCCGGCATCACAGGTTTATCTGTGAGATCCGTCTTGCTGACTGCTATAATTGCCTTCGGAGCCCTTTCTGCGGTCTCCAGCACTTTTTTGTCTTCTACTGTGAGAGAATTGTTTCCGTCGATCACAGCTATGATCAGTTCTGCATTCTCGGCTGCCTTTAAGCTTCTGCCGACTCCAAGTTTCTCAACAGTGTCCTGCGTGTCACGTATGCCGGCCGTATCCGACAGAAGCAGTGTCACTGCTCCGAATTTTATTTTTTCCTCTATTGTATCCCTTGTCGTCCCCGGTATATCGGTAACTATCGCTCTGTCATAGCCCAACAGCGCATTCAGAAGCGAACTCTTCCCCGCGTTAGGTTTGCCGATAATTACAGCAGGGATCCCGTTCTTCATAAGGCTGCCTCTCTCGAATGTAGACAGAAGAGCTCGAATCACGGAAATACTTCCGGAAATCACAGCCCTGTATTCATTAAGAACAAAATCTTCTATATCTTCATCCGGATAATCCAGCACTGCATGATAGTGAGCGCTTATGTTTGCCAGATCCGAATATACGGCTTCAGTTTTTCTGCTTACTGCTCCGGCAAGCTGCCCGGCTGCATTGGCAGCACAGTCGGAAGTTTCAGCCTCGATAAGATCAATAACGGCTTCAGCCTCGGTAAGGCTCATTTTGCCGTTTAAAAAGGCCCTCTTCGTGTACTCCCCGGGCAGTGCAATTCTGGCACCGTTGGCACACAGCGTCTCAATTGCCGCTTTCAGAACCACCGGTGATCCATGGCACTGAAGCTCAGCATAGTTTTCTCCGGTAATACTCCCGGGTGCTCTGCAGATCTGCGCCAGGCATAAATCAAGAAGCTCTCCGTTTTCCCCGAAGAGCTTTCCGTACACCAATTTACCGGAAGGAGCCTCTTTCAATGGCGTTCCTCCGGCCGGCTTGAATATCTTGTCCGTAATTTCGACAGCTCTGTCTCCGCTTATCCGGATGATCCCCAAAGCAGTCACTGCATTTCCGGTAGCGACAGCTGCTATAGTGTCAGACATTTCTGATTCTCAGTCTCTGCTCTCTTGCTGCCTTCTCATCATTTGCCTCAGATATGAAGTAACTCAGAGACAGCAGGCTGTCCGAGAAGTGGATATTCTCGACAAGTACGGGGCTGTTGGGCTCCGTAAGCTCCACATTGGTAAAATTCCAGATCGCATTGACTCCGTTCTCAGTAAGCTCTTTTGCGACTTCGACTGCTTTCTCTTTAGGAACTGAGAGCACAGCCAGGTCAACTGTATTGTTAGCGATATAGTCTGCCATCTCGGAGGCCGATTTGATCTCTACGCCTTTGAATGAGGTCCCTACAAGCGCTTCCTTTATATCGAATGCGCAGTCCATGGTTATGCCCCACTCGGAAAAGCTGAAATTGTCAAGCAGCGCCCTGCCTATATTACCTGCTCCGACAAGGATAGCATGATATCCCCTGTCCATGCCGAGAATAGACTTTATCTCACCCTTCAAGGCGGTGACATTATATCCGTACCCTTGCTGGCCGAATTCCCCGAAACAGGAAAAATCCTGTCTTATCTGGGACGGCGTGAGCCCGAGAGACTCTCCCAGCTCTTTTGATGAAATACGTGCCACACCCTGTTCTTCAAGCTCGCCGAGTTTTCTCAAATACCTTGGTAGGCGGCGTATAACATTGTTGGATACGGTTACTCGTTTCATTACTGAACTCCTGACTCTTTTTTATAGATTATATCACCTGAATATAAGTGTTTCAAGGTTTTAGTGCCTGATTTGACTTTTACGGTAAGCGAATGTATAATTCAGAATATTTTAAGCAGCGAAGGGTCTCTTCTTTATTTATTTCTAGTTATGAAAAGAAAACTGTTTGTTTTTCTGGGTTCTGTTGTACTTCTGACAGTACTGCTCTCATTCTCAGCTTGGGGAGATTACTCTTTTAACGACGTGCAGTCGGGTACTGAAATCGCCTTTACCGTCGGGGTATCCACACCCGAGGGCAGCCCAAAAACTGTTACGGGCGTGCTGTCAGCCGGCATGCCTGAAGGCACGACGGCTTCTCTCACAGAAGACGGAAGAGTATTTATATCCGGAAAACCGTTGATTGCGAACGAGCACATCTTTATTCTTACCCTTTCCTATGATTCGGGAGAAACAGAGGAAATAACATGTGCGTTAAATGTTCTTCCGGCTGTCCCTTTTATTTACAGCCAGCCTGCTGCCCAATCGATAGGAGTCGGTGAAACTGCTATACTCAGCGTCGGCGCTGAGGTGGCTTCTCCCGAATCCAACATTTTGAGCTATCAATGGTTTTCGTGTGCGTATGACGGCAGCGAAGCTCTCCCGATAGACGGAGCTACAGATGCAAATCTACCTTATACTTCGTCTGAGAGCGGCCAGAGATTTCTTTTCTGCAGAGTGACATGCACCAACAACGGCTATTCTTCTTTTGTGGATTCCGATATCGTTAAGGTCGACTCTGCTGACGTCTCTCTGGTCTCAGTTGCCGTAAACCGAATGCCTTACAAGCTTGATTATACTGTTGGTGAGGCACTTGATACTTCAGGACTTGAGCTCAGACTGTTCTACAGTACCGGTGAAAAACGGGACATTACGGAAGGTTTTATTTGCTCGCCCATGATTCTCGATTCTTCGGGAACGCAGAGCATAACGGTATCATATGAATCTTTGGCGTGCACCTTCAATGTCTCCGTAAACGAGGCAGAGGAAAAGATCTCCGCGATACAGATCGCCTCCAAACCGTATAAACTGACATATAAAACAGGGGAACAGCTTAATACTTCCGGTCTGTCACTTACGGTTTATACTAATCTCGGCCAGAGAACTGCAGACAGCGGTTACACGTGCACTCCGCAATTCTTTACGGAACCTTCTGCAAAGCAGGCAGTAAAGGTAAGCTACGGGGGATTTGAATGCAGTTTTTATGTGGTCGTAATCGAAGCGGTTCCGGCTAGTTCTGCCCCGACTGCCGAACCTGATAACAGTGTCAGGGAAAGCCCTGTGGTCATCACAGTATCTCCTGATAAGGCTGAACATAACAATGTCCGATCAGAAAGAAACAGTTCCCTTACGGCAACAATAGTTATAATCGCTCTTATTGCCCTGCTGGGGCTCGGTTTCTATGTCGTTATCATGCAGCACGGAGGTTGGGATGAATTCCTGGCGGACATGAAGGAACTCATCGACAGCGAGAAGCCTGACAGAAAATAACAGAAAGACCCGATAACTCCAATCTGAGCCGTATAAAAAGCTCAGATTGTTTTTTTACAGCCGTGATGTTAAAATATTAATTGTTCATTTTCCGTCAAATCAATTATTTAGAGAAAGGAGCGATGCAAAATGATCTTAACACCTGAGCAGCAGGCACTGCTCGATGGCAAAGAAGGCGAAACCATGGCCAAGGTCATGAAGACGCTCGTCATGTACGGCGAGGCCTTCGGCGCAGAAAGAATGGTTCCCGTCACCGGCGAATATGGCCATACGGTCCTCAGTTTCGGGCTGGGTATTATGAAACCCGTACAGGATCTGTTCCAGCAGCTCATTGATGCGGGGCTTGTATCCAAGCAGAAATTTACGGCGGACCCGAGACCTATGGATCCCGCCGTACCCAAAACTCTGATCGATGACCTGATCTTCAAGAAATTTATGTACTCTGAGCAGGACAGATTTGAAAAACAGCTCAGAGAGCTTGGCTTGAAGGATGACGATTCCTACACCTGTACAAGCTATCTTGTTCAGGTCGGCAATACGCCGAAAAAGGGAGAAGTGCTCTCTTGGGCAGAATCTTCCGCGGTCGTATATGCGAACTCTGTCCTCGGCGCCAGATGCAACCGAAACTCCGGTATAATAGAACTGATGGGTTCTATCGCAGGCTTTGTACCGGAATTCGGTTTTCTGACAGATGAAGGCAGGAAAGCGGACTGGGTCATAGAGGTCAAATGCAGCAAAAAGCCTGATGCCCAGCTTCTCGGCTCCGCGATAGGCATGAAAGTGATGGATGAGGTTCCCTATGTCAAAGGCCTAAACGAATGGATCGGCACGGAACTGAATGAGGATGCCTGCACATATCTCAAGGACTTCGGCGCTGCCACCGCTTCCAACGGATCCGTCGGACTCTACCATATAGCAGACCTCACTCCCGAAGCCAAGGAACTCGGAGAATCTCTGATAAAAGAGGGTGCAAAGACATATGTGATCACAGACGCCGAGCTTGAAACAGTCAAAGCCGCCTACCCTGTTATCTGGAAAAATCCAAACGGGAAGCCCCAGCTCTGCTTTAACGGCTGCCCCCACATGACATTAAAGCAGCTTGAGGACTGGACCGAGAACATTGAAAAGGGCCTTAAGAAAAACGGGCTGAAAAGAGTCAGCGTGCCGACCGTATTTACTGCAAGTGTCGGCGTGCTGGAAGAATTTGAAAAAACTCCGTATGCAGAAAAGCTCAAAAGCTTCGGGGTCACTACAAGTCCAATCTGCGCTCTGATGTATATGAATAATCCTCTCTGCAAAAAGAAAAATGTAATCACCTCCTCAAACAAGCTCCGCACATATACCAGCGCGAAATTCTACTCCGAGGAAGAGATATTGAGCATTATTACGAACAAGGAGGCGAGATTATGAGGTCTTTTAAGGGACGTGTTGTAGTTCCCGGCACCTGTGAGGCTGAAGCTCTTGTCAGCCATGGAGGCTTCAATACGCTCGCAAGCTATCAGAGCGCCATGATGTTCGGAGACAAGGAAGTTAAATGCGGAGATCAGAACAATCCCGATCTGTACAAAAAGCCTATGAAAGGCGCAGCCCTGTGTCTCCCGCAGACCATAGGCTCGACAACCGGCGGCATGGTTCTGTACGTGGTATGTCAGGCCGGTACACAGCCCGCCTGTATGCTGTTTTCAAAGCAGATAGACCCGCTTGCGGCTTCGGGCGCGATCCTGGGTGATGTATGGACCGAGGCTAAGATGCCTGTTATAGACCGTCTCGGAGATGAGTTCCTGGATTATGTCAAAACAGGAATGAAGATTAAAGTCTTTGAGGACGGAACCGTCGAAGTTGAATAAGGCTTTTCCGGCCGAAATAATAAGAGCCGCTCACGTTGCTGTGAGCGGCTCCTGTTTTGCCCTGCTTATATTTCAATTATACAGTAATCATACGCGTTAATGACAGTTGTCTTTCCGTATGTGCTCCGCTGCGGGATATCTTTTCCGTATGTTTTATGGACATGACCGTGAATGAAAAAGGAAGGTTCATATTTGTCCAGAAGCTCGGTAAAGCATTCGAAGCCTCTGTGAGAGATATTGTCGAAATCATTTATACCCCTTGCCGGAGCATGTGTGACCAGAATATCTGTTCCCCCGGCTCTTCTTAGCTTGTACCGCATTCTGGCTATACGTTTTCTCATCTGGGTCTCGGTATACATGTATTGTCCGTCCCTGTATCGGTAACATCCTCCTAGCCCCATAATTCTGAGGCCCTCATATGTGTACAGGGTATCATCTATACATGTACAGCCCTCCGGCTCGCTTTTAAATGCCTCGTCATGGTTCCCGTGGACATACAGAAGCGGGCATCTTGCCATGGTAACCAGAAATTCCAGATACTTGGCCTTTAAGTCTCCGCAGGAAATAATAAGATCAAACTCTTTCAGTTTTCCGGGAGTGTAGAAATCATAAAAAAATTTGGATTCAACATCCGAAATGGCAAGTATTTTCATCCCCGTATTTTGTCTTCCCCGATCTCGAATTATCAGGCAATGCATCTTTTGCCCGGAAGCTTCTGTTTTCAGTAATAAAGCCGGAACGTCAGGTATGCATACAAGGCCAGGAGCATTATCAGGATTCCTGCCTGCTTCCCTTTTTGTTCGGTCAGCAGTCCGACAAATTCCCTTACGGCAGCATTAGGCCAGAAATACCACCTGGTCGGTGCTCCCATGCCTTCCGATTTGAGCCCTGCCATATCTGCCATGAGACCTGCACGAAATACATGATAATTTGTGGTAAAAAACGCCGTTTCTGCTTCCGGGTTCTCTCCCTTTACGATATCAGCCGAAAAGCGCATGTTTTCTGCCGTATCAGTGGAATTTCCCTCGGTTAGTATATGATTGCCCGGAATACCTCTGCCTATGAGATAATCTCTCATTGAAGAAGCCTCGGATACGGGTTCATCTTTGCCCTGACCGCCGGAAACTATGATCTTTGCGGGTTTCCCGTTTTCTCCTGTCTGAGTATTATAAAAATCAGCAGCAAGATCAAGTCTTCCCTTGAGAAGCGGAGTCGGAGTCCCGTCCTTTCTCAGACCGCAGCCGAGCACAATGAGATAATCTTTGTTTTTATCAGGTGTTCTTTTCGCTGCAATAATGTCCGCGGTAACGGCGCCCACCATCATACATTCAAAATAGAGGTAGAAGGCTGAAACTGTGTTAACAAGAAGATTTCTTGCAAGCATACTGTCGGAAGAGAAAGCACTTCTGAAGTCCAAAATGGCGACAACTGCTTCACCGGCAACAAGTGCCAATGCCAGAATGATCCCCAGAAGATTTGCAAACCTGAGTCCTTCATGACGGATAAGCGCAACATTGGAAACAAACAGCGCGGCAGAAAAAACGATCAGTACCGGAGAAGTGATGAACATATAGTTTTTGGACGAATGTACAAGAGTATAGAGGATCTGCATAAAGTGAAAATCATAGGGATGCAGGAACCCCAGGACTGCTATATATACATGGGTCACAAAAACCGAAAGGGTAAATAAGGCAAATCCCGCGTAGATTATTGTGTTATATGAGTAGAGATCTGTCCTGATCTGCCTGAAAAATGCCACTGTAAGCAGAAAGACCAACACGCCGAAGCAGACTGCCGATATGACCCCTGCCCATATCATAACAATTCCTCGATATGATAATCCTCGCCAACGGATGTGACTCTGAACCTTCTTCCCTCGATCTCGATCTCTGAAGGTATATTGCCCGGCCTCATTTCAAGCTCCCGGCGTATTTTGTTCTCTATTAGTCTTCTGGTCAGAAAGGATACGAACCACGAGTCTCTGTTCACTCCTTCTTCATCGAACACCACCCGATAGCCTCCCCCGACGGCTTCAAGATCAGAATCATCCAGAAGATACATGTCCGTGTTTTTTATCCGGTCTTTATTATACGGCATCTGATCCTGTCCTCCTTACGATGACGGCACATCAATTCTCTGTCTGGCGACAAGCTCGGCAAAAAGGCCGTTCTTTTCAATAAGCTCGTCATATGTTCCGTCTTCCATGATATTTCCCTTGTCGAGAACGAGTATTCTGTCACAGTTCTTTATGGTCGAGAGCCTGTGAGCTATGACGATGCGTGTGCATTTCAGTTTGTCCAATGCGTCAGATACCTGCTTCTGAGTTTTGTTGTCCAAGGCGGACGTCGCTTCATCAAGCATGAGTATCTTCGGTTTCGGAGCGATCGCCCTTGCGATCATGAGCCTTTGCTTCTGTCCGCCTGAGATACCTCCCTGACCTTCGGATATGATGGTCTGCATTCCCATGGGCATTGCGCGTATGTCATCGGCAATTCCCGCAATTTCAGCTGCTTCCCACGCGTCATCGATCCCGAGCTGAGGCGCCGAAATAACTATATTTGAATAAATATCGCCTTGGAAAAGGTTCCCGTTCTGTGTGACTACGCCTATTCTGCGTCTCAATGATCTCAGGTCGAGCTTGGAGATGTCTTTGCCGTCGAAATATACGGCTCCTCTTTCCGGAGTCTCAAATCCGAGAAGCAGACGCAGAAGCGTGGATTTCCCGCATCCGGTGGTCCCTACTATCGCGATGTATTCCCCCGCTTTTATTTTCAGGCTCATACCGTTAACAATGTAGGGCATGGTCTCATTGTATCGGAAATATACGTTTGAAAGCTCTATATTCCCTTTCAGGGAGGTCACCATCTTCTTGTTTTCGGAGGATTCCGGTTCAGTTTTCAGTATTGGCTCCGCCATTTCAAGGATCGGCTTTATCTGGGCAACCGAGAGCGCGACGCCTGTCAGAGCCGCGAATGCCCCGGTAAGAGAGCCGAACGCAGAGTTGAATGCCATATAATCCGGGGGACTGACCTTTGTCTTTATGGCTATATAATATATCAGTATCGTTCCCGCAAGGGATATCGCTGATGCGATCGCGCTGTTGGCCTTGATGAAAAGCGGAGGATTATAACTCAACTCGGCTGCTTCAGAATACGTGCCTGCCCAACGGGCGAATGCCCGTTTTTCGGCGCCCGCCAGTTTTATCTTCTGAATTCCGGATATTAATGCGTAACTCAGTCCGGCCTCCTCCGCGCCTTTTTCCATTACAGATTTCGATATCTTCACCTGAGTAAGGGCAGAGATAATGCTGAAAAAAACGGAAGCGAGAATAACAGTTATTGCAGGGACGACCAATGCAGGTGCAAATCTGAATATCTGAGTTACATACAGAAGCGAAACGAGCGAAGTAAGACCGGTTGAAAACACGTTACCGAGAAGCAGTTCGCAAAGGCTGTTTACTGCTCCGAACCTGCTGGAAAGCTCGCCGGAAGAATAGTCCCGGAAAAAGTTTGCAGGCAGATTCATGACGCGCATCATCATTGCCGCTTCAACGGAAAGAGATGTCTTTATCTCTATTCTGTTCATCATAAGCGACCTTACAGTATTGATCAGCTGCGAGGAAATAATGGCACTCAGCAGAAATACCGCGGTGCCTATCAGAAGCGAAATGCTTTTGCTCTCACGCACAAAACCGGTCAGAGCCTTTGTAATGCTCGGGTTTACCATTCCCACCAGTGTCACAAGCAGGGTAAGAACTACAAGCAGCACATAATCCCCGGTATTGAGACAATTCTTCAGAAAGATGATAAGATCCGGAATGCCGAGTTTTTTCAGCGGGAGAGGCCTGTAAAAGCATATGGCATCGGCATCAAAATTTGCGGCATTCTCTTTGTTAAGGTTCTTTTTCTCACCGCTGTCCGGATCCTTATACCAGTATCCGGTGAACGGCTTGGGGAGAAGCGCCACGGGAATGCCGTCAGTCTTACGGAAAGCCAGAACAGGACCGTACGCATCATTATACCAGCCCTCTTCAAGCTTTACATTTCTCCTCATAAGTCCGTGAGGGCGCAGACAGTACTCAAGCTGTTCCTCAGATTCTGTTAAAGAGTCCGGGATCTCCGACGGTTTATAATGATAATACTTCAAAATATCATCTATTGCCGCCTTGGTTATTATCCTCTCATCATTCAGTATCCCCGTGCCCTGCTTTCCCAGCACGACAGAGGCCATACGGAAAATGGAGTCTTCAAATACTTCCTGGTCGCTCTCTTTTCTTTGTCGTATCTGTTCGTCAAACCAACCCATTTACGGCACCTCCTCAATCACTCGCGATGAGCTCGGTATAATAACCGCCTTTGCTGTAGAGCTCATCGTGCGTGCCGCGCTCGACGACGAGCCCCTTGTTCAGGACTATTATCTCATCGCAGTCGCGTATGGTTGAGAGTCTGTGGGCGATAACAATACATGTTATCCCTCTGTCCTTGACTGCTTTTACAAGCTCATATTCCGTCTTGGCGTCAAGAGCCGATGTAGCCTCATCCATTATTATTACCGAAGGATCCTGGGCCAGAACGCGGGCGATCTCGATCCTCTGCCTCTGCCCGCCCGAGAGGTCTTTTCCGCCTTCAGTGAGCTTCCCGTAGAAGCCTCCGTCTCTGGCCATTATATCGTCATATATCTGGGCATCTCTGGCAGCAAGGATCATTTCAAAATCCTCTATCGAGTCGTCCCACATCTTTATGTTATTTGCTATAGTATCCTTAAACAGGGTTATATCCTGATCTACGACCGCCACAGAGCCTTTAAACACGCTTCTGTCTATCTCGGATATATGCTTCCCGTCAAAGAGTATTTCGCCGCTCCAAGGCTGATACAGTCCCGAGATCAGCTTCGCAAGCGTGGACTTTCCGCAGCCCGAAGCCCCCACAAACGCCACTCTGCTTCCGGGTTTCATGCTCATGGAAAAATCTCTTATCAGAGGTTCTCCGAGTCTGGAATATCCGAAGGTGACGTTTTTCAGTTCAATAGTGCCGGAGAGCTTGGAGTAGTCGGCATCTTCCTTGAGAGGCTCGTCGGAAAAGCAGGTGTCTGAAGGATACTGCATGACGTCCTCTACTCTTTCCATTTCGGTGCGCATCTCCTGAATTGTCTGACTTGCCGAGATCAGAGTCATAGCAGGAGACATGAAGGAACTCAAAAAGCCCTGGAACGTCATGATCATACCCGGAGTAAATTCCCCTCTCATTGCAAGCCATACGCCGAGAACAAGGACTGCGGAATCGGCAATTGCAGAGAGAAGCGTCGGGATCACTCCCAGATACTGGTTCAGTTTCGCATATTTGACATTCTGCGCATTTACCGAGGCCTGATAACCTGCCCATTTCTGAAAGAAACCGTTTTCTGCTCCGCTCGCCTTTATCGTCTCCACCATCTCTATTCCGGAAACTGTCGCAGCTGCAAGCTTTCCCGAATCGCGCATGGATACTCTCGTTATATTGACTCTCTTGGCCGAAATAAACCGGGACACGAAAAGATTCAATATTATCGTTATGATTCCCACCGCGGTAAGAATGGCGCTGTAGCGTATCATTACCACAAGATAGAAGATCATCATGATCGTATTGAGCGCAAGAGGTGTGAGCGTATTAATGAGCACGCTCGCAATGGATGCGTTTGTGCTCTGGCGCTGGAGTATATCGCCGGACATTCGCTGTGAGAAGAACTCCATGGGCATCCGGAGCACTTTCCACATATATGTGCTGTTTCCGACTATAGCCATCTTCCCGTTTATCTTTAGAGAATAGACTGCCTGGACCAGGGCAACCACGATCTGGGCAGCACCCATAAGCGCCAGAAGCCCGATAAACGGCATCAGAAGTTCCCTGTTCTCCCCGGTCAGAAGCCTGTCCATAAAGAAACGGGCGAAGACCGGATTCACAATGCCGAACAGATATCCTATTATTGTCGAAAGCAGAACAAACAGGACGGCGACACCGGCACCGGCGAGTCTTTTCCTGGCAAATTCAAGAGTGCTCTTGGGCTTGCCTCCCGGTACGAATTCTTCACCGGGCTTTATCTGGAGACATATACCGGTAAAAGCCTGGTCAAATTCCTCCATGCTTACCTTTACTTCGCCTCTGGCAGGATCATTTAAATAAGCGTAATTGCCGCGGAATCCGTCCAGTACAACGAAGTGGTTGAAATTCCAGTGGATTATGCAGGGGAGATCCATGTTTTCCTTGAGAGAGCTTATCTCACACCTGAAACCTTGCGCATCAAACCCGTAGTTTCTGGCTGCTACAAGAACGTTCTTGGCATTCGAACCGTCTCTGGAGACCCCGCAATCATATCTTACCTGTTCCAGAGGAACCCATTTGCCGTAGTATGCCATGACCATGGCGAGACAGGCGGCTCCGCATTCGAGAGCCTCCATCTGCATGACTACCGGAACCTTTGCACGTCCGTTTCTCACCGGCTGTTTTATATTTTTACTGTTTTTTGCCATTTTCCCGATACAGCCTCAGTTGAAGAGCAGGCGGAGCACCTGCGTCTGCCTGAAGACCGCCCGCGCTGGGTATGTTCCGTCTGAAAGGGATGTGGACGCAAGAGCAAATGTTTTGCCTTCTTCAGTTTTCCCGACACTCGTTACGGTGCTTTCGGACTCCCCGACTATGATCTTCATGCCTGCTTCCACGTTTGATGCAGCCTTTTCGTCGTCAAATAAAACCGTCATGGTCCCGCCTTCAACCTTGGCAGTTCCCGATGCGAAACTGTCAATTTGCGCAAAGAAGCCCCATACAAGCATTCCCGCAAGAAGGATTATCACAGCTGCAAGAACAACCCATACCGTAGGGTTAGTTACATGAAGATAGTCATTGAGCTGTTCCGGAGAGGAAATGCGGTCCATGCTGTCTTTTCTGAACAGAGATTCTTCCATATTTTCTCCTATTAGCTTAACCGATACCCGGAAGACCGGATCACTCGATCGTAAGAATATCCGAGAATCCCGTGACCTCAAAGATCTCCATTATCACATCGCTGACATGTGTGACCTTCATGCCGCCTTTTTTCGACATTATCTTCTGGGAGCTTAAAAGTACACGGAGTCCGGCCGAAGAGATATATTCGAGACCCGTGAAGTCAAGGATCAGCTCATCAATAGCGTCGAAGCTGTCTTTGAGCGCCGCTTCGAGCTGGGGTGCGCTTGTTGTGTCGAGTCTGCCTTCAAGTGCAGCTTCGAGCTTCTTGTCATCCTGTTTCTTTTCAATCTTAAGCATTTTGTTTTCTCCTCTTTTTAATATTAATAATTCTTTTTATATAACCGGGAATGATCTCAGCGGCTATTATCGCGCCGCGGTTTAAACTGTTTCGGGAACCGCCGAACAGACCAAACCATTATGCAGTATAACAGTTTACACCTTCAGAGATATTATATCAAACAAATACTTAAATCTTTATAAAAAAAAACTGTGCTCCTCAACAAGTTCCGGAGCACAGTTTTTCCTTTCGGATCAGCGAATTATACGTGCGTAGATGGTGAACTTCTGTCCTGCGTAAATGAGATCAGGATTCTTGATGTTGTTCCACAGAGAGATCTCTGCAACTGTTACGCCGAAACGGACTGCGATTCCGCTGAGGATGTCACCTGCAGCTACTGTGTAGACAATGTAGTTGCCGTAGTTTACGAAGCTGCCCTTGGCGTATTTACGCCATTCGCCTGCGCCGCCTGCTACTTCGTCGAGTTCGCTGTCATTGAGTTTTACTTCATCTGCCATTTTGTTTTTCCTCCATTTTTATTCACAAAAGAATGATTCTTTTTGTGTTTGAATTAAAATTTTATTATAAGCTTCCGGCCGATCAGCATCTGATCGCGATCTGCTATATTGTTCCAACGCATGATCTGTTCGACCGTGCAATGGAACTTTCTTGCGAGTTCTTCCAGTGAATCGCCCTCTTTTACCACATAGGGGACCCTGGTACCTCCGGATACAGAATCAAGTTCATCATCGGAGATGTTGTTTATCTTTTCCATTATATCCGATCCTTTCATGATTTCAATAACAATATTCTGTCCGATACTGCCTTAACTCGAGGCATTCTGGTGTTTTTGATCTATATTGTTATTGTACCTGATCTTACAGCAGCATTGCATTTACAATGTCCTGTACAAGGTAAGGATCATAACCGGCAGCCGTGAGAGCTCTGATCCTGGCCTGATCGTTGCCGTATTTGCCGCTTATTACGTCTCTCGCCACAACGTCGTAGCCTTTCATCAGCCCGTTGACAATACGCTGGACCTCATAGTAATTGTAGCCGGCTGCTTCGAGAGCTATTCTTCTCTCTTCGCCGACACCGTATTTGCCCCTGATTACATCCTGAGCCGCGAAATACGCAGCGGTAACGCCGCCGGAAACTTTATCCAGTTCTTTGTCTGCCAGTTTCTTAGCATCCTTGACCAAACTCATTTTTCTTTCCTCCGTTATATAAATTTTTTTGGCTTCCTCTGATTGCGTGCAAATAATATCACAAGTTTTGTCACACTACTGTCACAGAAATCCGAATCCTGTTTTTCACTTTAAGTGAAGATCAGTTTTACGATCTGACGTTTGTTTTTGTCCGGATCAGATATTCTTGATTACAGTGAGGATATTCTGCCCGTCTTTATACTCATAGCTGACATCATCCATTGTTTTTCTGACCATCAGTATGCCGAGTCCTCCTATCTTTCTTTCCTCGGCGGGAAGACTTATATCCGGCTCCTCGACTTTCGTGGGATCGAAGGGCATCCCTCTGTCGGCAAAAGTGATGACCGCGCGCCTGGGTCCTTCCAAACATTCAAAGCTTATTCTTGCCTTTCCTTCTCCGGGGGCATAGGCATAGCTGACAATGTTCGTGAATATCTCATCCAGCATGACATCTATCTGCAGTTTTGTCTTAAGCGGACAGCCGATCTCATCGAGGAAGTTTTCTGCAAATTCCGTAAGTTCCGGAAGTTTTTCCGGTTTTGCGTCAATCAGTATCTCTTTCACGCCGGTACCTCCTGCGTTCTCCTGTCCCCGGTAATCGAGGCAGAGCATGGTTAAATCGTCGAACTGGGGAGCCTCTCCCGAAAAAGCGGTAACAGCATCATAAACTCCCTGCAGTATCTCCTTCGGTCCCTGTTCTTTAACGGAATTCAAAGCACTCATGAGCCTTTCCGTGCCGAACAGGTTATTGTATGTATCCGCAGCCTCGGGTACTCCGTCCGTATAAAGGAAGAGTTTCGATCCGGGTCTTAATTCTATCTCGTATTCCTTGTAATCTACCCCTTCGATCCCGCCAACAATGAGACTGTGCTTGTCTTTTATCAGCTCGAATTCTCCGCCCGGAGCCATGATGATCGGATATTCATGCCCGGCGTTGGACGCGACAAGTTTTCCGGTCTTCAGATCCAGAATTCCGAGCCAGACGGTAACGAACATATCCTCATGATTGCCGCTGCAGATCTGATTGTTGACAGCTCCGAGCGCTTCACCGGGGGTATAGCCCATCATAGTATAGTTCTGGACCAGTATCTTGGAGGCCATCATAAAGAGTGCCGCAGGTACTCCCTTTCCGGATACGTCAGCCATGACCAGCCCGAGATGATCATCGTCTATGAGGAAGAAATCGAAGAAATCCCCTCCGACCTCCTTGGCCGGAATCATTTTCGCAAAAACATCAAAGTCCTTACGGTCGGGGAACGGCGGGAAAAGGCTGGGGAGCATGTCTGCCTGTATGCGGTTAGCCAGAGTCAGTTCCGTTCCTATTCTCTCCTTTTCGGCGGTTATCTCGGTGATCCGCGTTATATAGTCCCGGGTCCGCTTGGAGAGTGTCTCAAAGGATCTGGCAAGGATCTCTATCTCATCGCCCGTCCTGTAGATATTCTCCATTTCAAAGGAGTTATCGCTGCCCGAGAGCTCGTTTATCCGTGCAGTCATGCGCTCTAAAGGCTTGACTATCCTCGATGCCGTGATCAGTGCGGCTGTGATAGCCAGCAGAAGTATGACGAGCGTCAGCACGAGGAAGGTCTTTGCGGAGTTTCCTGCTCCCTCGGAGTAAGTCTCGAGTGCCTCATCCTTAATGGCGTCATACCTGGTGAGCATTGCGTCCGTCGGACTGTGGGCGATCTCCCTGTATACGACTGAGACTACGGTCCATCCGATCGTCGTCATGGGCGAGCCTGCCATGTAATAATCCCTGCCGTCCGCGGATATCTCATGAAGTCCCGTGTTCTCACTCATCGCCTCCGATATGAAGGCGGCTAGTGCAGCGTTTTCATTCTTCCTCAGATCCGGTGCCTCCGATGAGAGCTCAGCCTTGAAGATCCCTTCGCTCTGCGGAGAAAAGATCACCTGCCCGTTATCATTGATCACACAGAGGAATCCGCCTTCGGTTGCCGTATCATCGACGTAATCGCGTACAGAGGAAAGAAAGATATCCGCTCCCACGACAGCCACCAGGTTTCCGTCATCGTACACGGGTGCAGCGCAAACAACGCCCGGATTATCCGTATAAGCGTCGGATTCAAGTCCGGTGAAGATCAGCCTTCCCTCTGAAACAGCCTGTATATACCATGGCCGGTTTCGGACATCGAAAGGATAGATCTCTCCGCTCTCCGACACATACGAGCCCTCCCTGTCGTCTGCATATATGATCACGCCGTCGGCGGTGGCTACAAAGCAGGAGGAGAGCTTGTCCGAGTTTTTATACATGGCGAGCATTATTTCGCTCATATTTCCGGCGAGAGCGGCAATTTCGCAGCATTCGGGATCAACTCCCTCCTCATGAAGCATCTGGACCATGGGAATTCCGTCATTGGCGGCGTCGGGCGCCGGAACCGGATGCGCGGAAAACATCTCCTTGTGCACGAACAGCTCGGAAGCGAAGGCCTGCAGCGTCAGAACATCCGTTTTAACGTCCGCGAACAGATCGTCGGCGATATATGCCTGAAGGGCTGTCTCTTTCGCCATGGTACTGTCCAGAACCGCCGACATCGTCTCTTCCGAGACACTGACAATTGCCTCCTGCTGCTCGGCACCGGACTCCTGGACGATCCTGCTCAGGTTGCTCCGCTGGTACGCAGAGACGCCGATGTAGGTTCCGACCAGGATCAGGATAAATACAAGTATCAGATTAAACAGTTTATTCTGAAGGCCTCCCAGTTTAATGCCTCTGATTATCTTCATGTCTCCTCCATTGCATAGCTGATCTCGTCGAGTTCTGCGTGCATGTACTCGCTCCAGCTGTATTGGTTCATATAGTCCCCCATATACCGGTAGGCCGAATCCTGCTTCTTCTCGAGCCAGTCGTAGAGATCGCATTCAATGCGGTCCGGTACGATGGCAAGGCTCCCGCGCTGTTTAATGATGATCCCGTTGAGTTTCAGCCGCGTGAGGGTATTCTGCAGGTCCTGCCGGAGATTGCTCAGATAGGAGCCTTTCTTTTCCGGGTCGCCGTCATCTTCCCAGAGAGCGGCTATTATCTCCCCGTTGGTGGTTCGCGCTCCTCTGTTGTTCACAAGCAGGGCAACCATTTCCTTGGTCTTCGAGTACTTGAAAGCAACAGGCCTGCCGTCCGCGAAAAGATCGAAATTGCCGAAGGTCTGCACAAATACTCTCTTCTCCCTTTTCTGTATGTCGGGATGCCTCAGATCGTCGAGTTCTCTCCTGACGCTTTCCTCCGTCGGGGGATTTATTATATAGCCGCTGGCGTGCCTGGATATTGCCGCATACCCGTATTCCGGCCCGTCGCTTAAAAATATCAGATTAATATAAGGATTCAGATCGGCGAGGTAGGACCCGAGAATGAGCCCGTTCAGTTCACGCATGCCGGTACTGAGGAAAGCGGTGTCCACCTCCCTCTTTCTGGCCATGGCAAGAGCGGCCAGGCTGCTTCCGAAGCACAGAAGCTCAGCTTCCGGCCGGAGCTTCGAGACCGTATCGGAGATCTGTTTCCGAGCCTCGTCATTTTCTTCGGCGATAAGAACGGTCAACCCTCTGTTCCTCCGATCTCCACCCTGCGGAAGCGCTGGCGCGCCCTCTCTTCCTCAGTCATGGTCAGAGGATCCGCTTCTCCGACAAGAAGGACCTCTCCCCCGTTATCGGCAGCGTCTCTCAGCGGGCCGGCATTGAGGTCTGCGATCACAAGCGCCGCGAATCTGTCGTAATTATCCTCGTCTATTACGGGAAAACGGTGCTGCATCCTGTACCAGTGCCGGGGGTCAAAGCCCGTACTGCCGAGATACAGCCTGTCGGCGGTCTTTTCGACGTCCTCCTCGATAGCGATCTGCCCGGGCACAGTCCCGAGCTCATCGCAAAAGAGCATGGAATAGTCGCGGAGTATCCGGTTTCTCACCGTATCTTTCGTTCCGCCCGTTTCGGTCACGGTGTTCATGACCGAATAATAATACTCTTTGGCCTCGTCGGATTCGTCGAAATGTACGATGGAGTCATAGAAAGCGCGGTCTATAATCTTGTCTGCCATTTTCTTCCCTCCGGGGATCCTTTTCTGTCTGATGGTATTTTAATGCCGCAAGGGCAAAATGACAAGAATAATCTGTGTGACATTGCTGTGACAGTCCGAATGATATCATCTGCGTGCAGCAAAAAGGAAAAGGAGTACATAAAATGAATAAGAATACGATCAATGACGAAGAACTCGGCGCCGTTTCCGGCGGAGTGGCGGGATGGTCCGGATCGCGAGGCAACTATGTCAATTGCGGATCCCATATAGTCTACACCGTTTACCACGGCGAAAAACTGAGCAGCATTGCCCCGCGTTTCGGAGTCACCGTTGAGGAGATAGAGAAGTGGAACGGACTCAAGGCGCACGGCATCCTGAAAGACGGCCAGAAGCTTACCATATATCCGCGCGCGATGTTATGAGGCGTAAAATGAAAAAAACTGTTATCATTATTATTACAATATGCATGATCCTGTCGCTCGCAGCCTTCTCCGGACCGACGGAAAACGGAACTCTGCCGTCTGTCGGAGATGTTGTTGAAGGTTTCTGCGTCAAAGAAATAAGGGATATCCCTTCGATCGGTGCGACAGCCGTGCTCTTTGAGCACGAAAAGACCGGCGCGGGACTCCTGTATATTGCCAATGAGGACATCAACCGCGCTTTCGATCTCACATTTTTTACAGAAGCAGTCGACAACACGGGTCTGCCGCATGTGTTCGAGCACGCGACGCTGAGCGGTTCGCGAAAATATCCGTCCCAGAATATCTTTTTCAATCTCATGTACCAGACCTACAACACGTACCTCAACGCTGAGACCGGCCAGCTCTACACCACATACCCGATGTCGAGCCTCTCGGAGGCCCAGCTTCTGAAATACGCCGATTTCTATACCGACAGCTGCCTGTATCCGCGCGTGCTCGAGGATGAGAGCATATTCCGCGAGGAAGCCTGGCGCTACAGGCTCGACAGCCCGGATGACGAGCTCGGCATAGAGGGGACCGTATACTCCGAAATGCTCTCTTCTCTGGATCTTAACAGCATGTCCCATTACAATCTGATGAGAGCGGCTTTTCCGGGAGCAAGCGTCGGAAACATCGCGGGAGGAGACCCGGCCGAGATCCCGAACATGAGCTGGGGGGACCTCAAGGAATTTCACGGGAAATATTACCACCCTTCAAACTGCATGGCCTACCTCTACGGGAAATTTGAGGACTATACGGCATTTTTAAAGCTTCTCGACGGTGAGTTCAGCGCTTTCGACAGGCGCGACATCTCTTTTGACGAGAGCGTTTATGAGCCTTCGGGCGCTCCTCTGGTCCTGAGCGTTCCTTTCCCGGCGGAGAGCTCTTCCGATACCGAAAACGCCTCCGTCATTTATTACGCTTTCATCTGCCCGGGGCTCAAGGACGATCCCGATGAAGAAATGGCGATGAACACCCTTACGGACCTTCTGTCGGCGGACGCGTCCTGTCTCATGCGCACGCTGAAAGAGGAACTGCCTTACGGATATTTCGGCTCCTTCATAGACCTCTCCGGCCCTGAGGACATGATAGTTTTCTGCGCGATGTATGTAAACGCGGACGACGCGGAGAGATTTCGCGAGATCGTGGATGAATCTCTTGAGAAAGCCGCCGCGGAGGGCTTTTCGGATAAACTCGCCGGAGACTTAAGCGCCTCTTTAGCGCTTCGCGACTCTCTGGTCTGTGAGGATCCGAACCTCGGCACGGCACTGATCTCCGGGGAATTCGCGCCCTCTCTGGCTGAGACGGGAGATCCCTTCTACTACGGAGAATATATCGAAGCCATTACGCGCATTCCCGAGCTCAACAGCAAAGGCGTATATAAGAGTGCGGTCAAAGACAATCTTCTTAACAATCCGAATACGGTTCTGGTCACGACATATCCGGAGCCGGGGCTTAAAGAAGAGCTCGATGCAGAAGAAGAGCTCCGCCTTTCCGGGATAAAAAAGTCCATGTCCGAAGAAGAGCTCCTCTCCCTGACCGAAGCCTCCTCGGAGCTTAAAGAAAATGAGGACTCCTCGGAATATGTAAAGCAGCTCCAGGCCGTCTCCATAGCATCGCTTCCGGAAGAGACGCGCAAATATGAGATCAGCGATACGACCGGCAGATACGGTATCAGGCATCTCAGCGCGGAAACCGGGACCGACGCTCTCGGCGAAGTCATCCTTCTTCTCGACGCTTCGGGAATAAAGCAGGAGGACCTGCAGTGGTACTCCCTGTATCTGAGTCTTCTCGGAGAGCTCGACACCTCTCTTCATACGAAAGACGAGCTGACTGAGCTTCTCTCGCGCTACTGCTTCGGCTGGAACGTCAATTACTCGCTGATGACACAGTTCGGCACCTTAGATTACGACCCGTACATAAGCGCCGGCTGGATAGCCAGGGACGGCGATCTCAACGAGGGCTACGATCTTATGTACGAGCTTATGTTCGAAACGCAGTTTACGGACACCGGAGCTCTTGCAGATAACATCTCGAACCGTCAGAGCATGATGAAGAATTCTCTCGGCTACGGAGCATACAGCACAATGCTCTACAGGGAGCTCGGGGCCTGCTCGCCGGACTACGCCTACAACAGTTATCTGACGGGTCTCGACGCGATAGATTTTTACGACAAAGCGGCACAGCTTATGGAAAGCTCCCCGGAGACCGTTATCTCAAAGCTTCAGTATATTCAGGAGCTCCTGAAAAACAGAAGCGGAGCGATCTCCGTCTTCGCGGGCGACAGTGATATGTTCGGAGAAAACGAAACTCTGGCCGACGCGTTTTTCGGTAAGCTGGAGGACCATCCGGTCGAGCGACAGACTTATTCCTTTGAAGCCCCCGCGAAGAGCGAAGCTCTCGTGATCGATTCCAATGTCCAGTATAACGGAATAGTCGCGGATACGGACACTCTGGGCATTGAGGCGTACAGCGCGGATCTCGACGCCGTTTCCGCCCTAGTGCTGGATGAATACCTCATACCTAAGCTCAGGGATGAATACGGGGTATACACCCCCATGCACTCCTTCTCAGGCGACAAAGGGGCATATCTCATCACCTACAGCGACCCGAACATAAAAGAGACCTTCGAGGTCTACTCGAAGATCCCGGAATTTCTCTCGGAGTATGAGGCTGACCAGGAAACGCTCAACGGCTACATCCTGTCCTCCTATTCATCATTCGCTGCTCCGGAGGGCGAGCTCAGCGGTGCCGTTTCGGCCGTGTTTTCACGGCTCAGGAACGAGCCCGAGGATCTCAGGGTCCGCCGTATGGAAGAGCTCAAGTCCCTCGACAGTGAAAAACTGGCTTCATACGCCTCCCTCTACTCGAAGATGGTGGAAAACGGAAGGCTCTTCACCGTCGGCGGCAAGGAAGCGATAAACAAAGAAGCTGACCTTTACGACTCTGTCCTGGATCCCCTGAAGCTCAGATAAATACAGCAAAAAAAGAACCGCCCGGTCGGGCGGTTCTTTTTGTTTTCCGAAATATTCTCTGATATCAGTCAACTACGTACGGGAGCAGAGCCACCTGGCGTGCTCTCTTGATAGCTTCCTGTACCTGACGCTGATGCATCGCGCATGTTCCGGTCGTGCGGCGCGGGAGTATCTTG
>JAEEGF010068941.1_pt1 | contig 25164 bp, 23 predicted proteins | sample 9134171 | NCBI WGS metagenome assembly JAEEGF01 (sample SAMN16246542, study PRJNA631951) | gut metagenome | biome: gut microbiome; feature: rumen; material: AP-attached | host: Bos | place: Iran: Karaj | collected 2018-10 | reverse complement strand
TCCATAACTACGCCGTTTTTGTACTCCCCTTCAGCAGCGAAGAGCTGAGTCATGCGTAAAACAACGTTCTCAAAGCCGTTGCTGTCAAGTATTACACCTTTACAGGTGGCGGCATTTCCGACCTTCTCGTCGCCGATATATGCCTCAAATGCCTTATCCGTAAGGGATGTTTCGCCCTGTACACAGCGGATTTCGATGATTGCGGCCTCCACGCGGTTGCTTCTGTTCTGCGCGGCGGCGTCCTCGGCGGAAATGCCCTCGGCCTCCTGGGCCTTGAGCGCGAGGTCTATCTCATCTTCCATATTTATGTTTACACCCGCCATCTGGGCATTGTACATGTTGACTCTGTGCTCGGTGAGGAAATAGTCACCTATGGTGAAGACTATTGAGAACACAACGAACTCAAGCAGGAAGAACCAGATTGACGGTGTATTGACACCGTTTTCGGGATCGAGTTTCATCTCAAGTCCGGAGAGTGAGAAGATTACCGTAATAGCCGTAAGGAAGGCGCCGAAAAGCAGGCCTTCGATGATAATCATCTTCATGCGGGCCCTGCGCGCTTCATCGTCCTGCGTTACGGGTATGGCCTTTGAGAAGATGTTTACAGGAGCTTTTACGCCCTTCTTCACCTTTTCTTCGGGCTCGGGCTTGTTGTTGAACAGGTTGTCGATGATAGCCTGTGTGTCAACTTCCTTTTCCGGTTCGGGTGCAGGTGCAGGCGCCGGTGCGGGCTCTGCGGGCACCGTCTCTGCGGGTGCCGGCTCTTCCGGTGCTATGATGGGTGTGCCGGCCGCAGCTGCTATCTGAGCCACTGCCGCTTTCATCTCTTCAGCTGTTTTAATCTCGTCTGCCATATTGCGCCTCCTAATCTTTTACAACCACTTTGTCAGTGGCGGGGTCAAACGTTCCGGTTTCGGGAACTATGGTCACAACCTCAGTCTGTGTGTCCGAACCCGTATCGAATGTAATCTGTACAAAAAACTGCGGGAAGCCTGCCGAGGCGAAGGCGAAGCCCTGAACCTCTGTCTTTTCAATTGTTCCCGCAGGACCTTTCTCATCAAAGAGCTTTGAAACGAACTTGTCGAAGTCGCCTGCCGTCATGTCGCACGCCGCATACGCGTCGTTTACGGTCGCCTCTTTGTCGTTTGCCTTGTCATAGACATAGGTCGCGACGCTGAAGCCGTCCAGGCTGAGCGCGTTGCCGTAGGTTACTATTGCCTGAAGATAACGCTCCGTCTCCTTTATTTCAGTATAGGCGAAGGCGTACTGGAGAGGCTCAGCCGCAGCCGCGTCACAGAGAGCTTTTACCTCCGACTCAATGCGGGCGTTTATGGCATCTATTGCCCCGCTCTGACCGTCAACCGAGAAGACCGGGATGGTGGCGTCGTTGAGCATGGTGCCGACTCCGTTTTTGTCCTCGATTGTGGTAATCTTCGCGGTGGCGCCTATTCCGCTCACCTCCACCGGTTTGGTGGTTTTTTCTTCGGGTTTTTCGTTCTCCTCTTTACTGCACGCAGAAAACGCAAGAGCGATAATCAGGCACAGGAGAACAGCAGTTATTTTTTTCATGCCTCAACCTCCGAAAAGATTTGCATAAACATACATGGTAATTTTACTATAAATATAAAGATTTGACAACTAACTAAATAGTTATTAATATACTAGCGAGGTTTTTAATATGTTTGTAGATATCGCAAAAATTAAAATAAAGGCCGGAAACGGCGGCAACGGAGCGGTTGCTTTCCACCGCGAAAAATATGTTGCCTCCGGCGGACCGGACGGCGGAGACGGAGGACGCGGAGGCAATATTGTCTTTCGCGTGAACACCAACCTCTCCACCCTCGCCGATTTCCGCTACAAGAAAAGCTACAAGGCTAAAAACGGCGAAGACGGAAGAGGCTCACACTGCAACGGCAAAAAGGGTGAGGACCTCTATATTGATGTGCCCTACGGCACCCTTATCCGCGAGGTTGAAAGCGGCACGCTTATGGCCGACATGAGCTCAAACGAGGAGTTCATCGCCGCCCACGGCGGCAAGGGCGGCTGGGGCAATGTCCACTTTGCCACTCCCACCCGCCAGACGCCGCGCTTTGCGAAAAACGGCATGCCCGGCGAGGAATGGGAAGTGCAGCTTGAACTCAAGCTGCTTGCCGATGTCGGCCTTCTTGGCTTCCCGAATGTCGGCAAGTCAACTTTGATCTCGGTGGTCTCCCAGGCAAAGCCCAACATAGGAAACTACCACTTCACCACAATCACTCCCGTACTCGGTGTCGTCTCCATGGGCGAGGGTTCCTCCTTCGTCATGGCCGACATTCCGGGACTTATTGAGGGCGCGGCCGACGGTGTCGGCCTCGGCCACGACTTCCTGCGCCACGTCGAGCGCTGCAGGATGCTCGTACACATAGTCGACGTGGCGGGCTCGGAAGGCCGTGACCCGATAGCCGACTTCGAGGCCATAAACGCCGAACTCGTAAAGTTCAATCCCGAGATGGCAAAGCTTCCTCAGATTGTCGCAGGCAACAAGTCTGACCTCGCGACTCCGGAACAGATTGACCGTTTCAGGTCCTACGTCGAGGACCTGGGCCTTCCCTACTTCAGTATCTGCGCCCCCATTGCCGAGGGAACGCAGGAGCTCATAAACGCGGTCGCGGCGAAACTCGCCACACTGCCCCCTATCAAGCGCTACGAGGCGGAGGAGATTCCCCTCGAGTTCTATGAGAAAAAGAAGAACACGGGCTTTACCGTCCGCCGCGAGGACGATGTCTTCATCGTCGAGGCCGAGTGGCTCATACCCATACTCGCAAAGACGGATATGGACGACTACGAGTCCCTCCAGTACCTCCAGAGAGTAATAGTCTCCTCCGGCATTGAGGAGGAACTTCTGCGCCAGGGTATTACGGAAGGCGACACTGTAAGTATCTACGACCTCGAATTTGAGTTCGTACCTTAAGGAGAAACATGGATAACGTATCTCAGCTCAGCCCCCTGACACTCGCCTTCATAGGCGACTGTGTCTATGAACTGCTCGTGCGCGAGTCGCTCGTTTTGACGGCCAACAGGCCCTCGGGTGACTTTCACGCCGAAAAGATAAAATACGTGAGCGCGGCCGCACAGGCCTCGGCCTTTCACCAGATTGAAGATTCCCTCACCGAACACGAGGCGGAAATCTTCAGGCGGGGCCGTAACGCGCACACGACACATACACCGAAAAACATGACGAGCGCCGACTACCATGCGGCCACGGGCCTCGAGGCCCTTTTCGGCTACCTCTACCTCTCGGGCGACATGGCCCGCGCTCGCGAACTGTTTGCAAAAATAACACCGAGTGGTGTATAATATTTTGGTAATTTTTGACTTCTAAGGAGTATTCTTATGTCAGGACATTCGAAATGGAGCACCATCAAACGCAAGAAGGGCGCAAACGACGCCGCAATGGCCAAGGTCTTTACGAAGATCGGCCGTGAGATAGCGGTTGCCGTAAAGGAAGGCGGCGCAGACCCCTCCTCCAACTCAAAGCTTAAAAACGTCATAGCGAAAGCTAAGGCGGCAAATATTCCGAACGACAATATTGAGCGTGCCATAAAAAAGGCAGCCGGTGAAGGCTCAACAGCCAACTACGAGGAGAACATCTACGAGGGTTACGGCCCGAACGGCATTGCCGTTTTGGTTGAGACCCTGACGGATAACAAGAACCGTACGGCCGGCAACGTCCGCCACTACTTTGACAAGTGCGGCGGCAATATGGGCCAGAACGGCTGCGTATCCTTCCTCTTCTCACGCTACGGCGTAATCGCCGTCGAGAAGGAGGACGTCGATGAGGAGACACTCATGGACGCCGCTTTAGAAGCAGGCGCAATTGACTTCCTCTCAGATGACGAGGGCGTCTATGAAATCCGCACAGAGCCGAACGACATAGGCTCCGTACGCGACGCGCTTGAGGCCGCAGGCTACAAGTTCGCTCTCGCTGAGGTGCAGTACATACCTTCAACCTACACGAGACTTGAGGGTGAGGACGCACTGAAGTCCATGGCCAAGATGCTTGAAATGTTCGAGGACGATGATGACGTACAGAACATTTGGCACAACTGGGAGAACGAAGAGGACGCAGAACAGTACATGTAATAAAACCGCAAGAGCCGTGAGCGATGTGCTCACGGCTCTTGCTTTAGTCAGGGAACTATGTATGGTCAAAGAGGAATGGGGGCCTCTCGACTGCGAAATTAAGCGACGCTTGATACCGAGTCGTTCTCGTGCTTTCTGCCCGAGATGACCCTGAGGGCAGCCCTGCGTCTTACGGGCGCTTTCTTCGTTCTTACGTTCTTTTTAAGGATGTACTTGTTGAAACAGAACTTGAGTACCGGGAAGAGTTCCTCCTCGAAAGCGACGAGTTTTTCCTCGTTCCAGATACCGTATGCGATAAGCATTACAACCAGTACTTCAAGGATAACCTTTATTGCAAAACCGAGTGTCATTTTAATTACCTCCGATGTCATTTTCGCTACCGAACATTTATTTGATTTACAAGTCCATTATACACGTCTTTTCACATATGTCAACAGAAATGTTCGCAATAATTTTTCAGTTGTCCGCAAATTCGGACTTAACTTGACAAATATACCTCTTTCCTTTACTATACTAAAGGTTTATCTAATATAAAGGAGGCGAAGTTTTGGGCCCGGAAAATCTCTATTTACCTGAAAAAACAGCCATAGCTGACGGCCGTTATCTCATCGGCAGAGTACTCTCGCACAACGGCGAGGGCGTCACCTATCTTGCCTTCGACACGGAGCGCAAAGCCACGGTTGAAATCCGTGAATTCCTCCCCGACACAATCTGTATACGCAAGGAAGGTTCCACCCATCTCCTCATAAAGAGCGACAAGAAGCTCCTCTATGACACATGTCTTGCCTCCTTCCTCGACATGTGGAGAAAACTCGCGCGTATGCGCGGCCTCTCCGCCCTTATACTTGTTGTCGATATAGTTGAGGAAAACAATACGGCCTATGCCGTCTGCGAGCACACTGACGGAGCCATCTCCCTCAAGGAGTATCTCGCAACAAAGACCGAGGAGGGCTACATCTCCTGGCAGGACGCCAGAGTGCTCTTCATGCCCATCCTCTCCACCCTCTCGACTCTCCATACCGCAGGTATCATCCACCGCGGTATTTCCCCGGAGACCCTCATTGTCGGACCTGACAACAAGATCCGCATAGGAGGTTTCTCCATACCCGAGTGCAGGAACGTCAAAACGGGTATAAATCCCGAGATTTTCTCAGGCTACGCCCCCGTCGAGCAGTACGGTATTGACGTGCCCTCAGGCCCCTGGACGGACATCTACTCATTTGCGGCAGTCCTCTACAGGTCTCTCATAGGCACCACGCCCATAGACTCCAAGGAGCGCCTTGCGGCTGACCGTATGATGATTCCGGCAAAATTTGCCGAGATGATTCCGGCCTACGTCATCAACGCCCTCATAAACGCGCTGCAGATAATGCCCGAGGACAGAACAAAGACGGTTGATCAGCTCAGGGAAGAGCTCTCCGCTTCACCGACGGCAGCCATCGCGGCCGATTTTGAGGCTGAGGCAGAGGCCGCGGAGTCCGAGGCGGAACCCGCCCCTGACAACGATGAAGTCGTGGCACCGCGTCCGAAGAGACGCCCCTCGGCCGCGACAAAGCAGGAGCAGATGCGCACTGCTTTGAAAGCCGGAGGCATTGCGGCTGCCGTCGCGCTGTTTATCTTCCTCATCCTCTGTCTGACGGTTCTCCGCGGACACTTCGGAAGCGGCGGCTCAAACAAGCCGACTGACCCGAACACGGGTTCAACAGTCAATTCCGACACCAAGGTACTGGTTCCCACATTCACGGGACGCACCTATACCAATATCTCCTCCCAGAAGTCCTACTTCGATGACTTCGTCATCACAACCAAGGAGGAGTACAACACCGAGGTCAACAGGGGCTACGTAATCTCGCAGTCCATCGAGCCCGGCAAGGAGGTGCCTCAGGGCACCGAAATCCAGCTCGTCGTCTCCCTGGGCGTTGAACAGGCAGAGATGATAGACGTCGTGGGCGAGACCTACGAGTCGGCTGTGGCCAAGCTCAAAGAGGCCGGATTTGAAAACGTCAAGAAGATCTCCATGACCAATGACGGCTCACATGTATCCGGCACAGTCGCCTCCTCTCTCCAGAAACCCGGAGAGCTCTACGACAAGACCGAGAAGATAACACTCACAGTCTATGCGGAAGCTCAGACGACTGAGACCACAACTGAAAAACAGGGTTAAACAAAAACAAAACAGCGGAGCTCGCGCTCCGCTGTTTTTTTATGCTTTTTACTTGTCGTACTTGTCCTTGATTTTCTCTTTCACGCGGTTTCGGATTATCATGCGCTTCTTGTCGCGCATCGCTTCAAGTTCCTCGATGCGTTCAATGCGCTCCTTCTTCGCCTTGCGTCTGAGATCCTCTTCGGTTATCTCACGCTCTTCCATCGGAATATAATCCTGACGGTCACAGATGTTCATGTAAGCGGGACGTATAATCTTGCCGCTGTTTATGATCTCTTCAAGTCTGTGAGCGCTCCAGCCGGAGATTCTCGCGCAGGCAAAGAGCGGTGTGTAGAGTTCCTCGGGAAGACCGAGCATCTGATAGGCAAAGCCGGAATAGAAGTCTATGTTGGCGCAGATATCCTTGTACATCTTACGCTTGCCGGCGATGATTGCCGGAGCGAGATGCGCTACGCGCTCGCGAAGCTCGTACTCATCTATGAGTCCCTTCTCCTCCGCCAGCTGCTTTACAGACTCCTTGAGCATCTGGGCACGCGGATCGGACTTCGTGTAGATGGCATGGCCTATACCGTAGATGAGGCCCGCGCCGTCAAAGGCGTTGCCCTCGAGAATCCTCTCAAGGTATGCCTTTATCTCTTCATCGTCAGACCAGTCTTTGACATTGGCCTTTATGTCCTCAAACATATGGACATTCTTTATGTTCGCTCCGCCGTGCTTCGGTCCCTTGAGTGAACCGAGGGCCGCGGCAATTGCGGAATAGGTGTCCGTGCCCGAGGATGTTACTACGTGAGTCGTAAATGTTGAGTTGTTACCGTCGCCGTGCTCCGCATGGAGTACGAGAGACATATCAAGCACCCTGGCCTCAGTCTTCGTGAAACTGCTGTCGGCTCTGAGCATGTGAAGTATATTCTCAGCCGCAGAGAGTTCTGGTCTGGGCGCGTGGATGAAGAACGAGTCTCCGTCATGGTAGTATTTGTATGTCTGATAGCCGTATACGGCCAGCTGCGGGAACAGCGCTATGAGCTCGAGGCACTGACGAAGCACGTTGTCAATTGACGTGTCGTCGTCCCTGTGGTCATAGGAATAGAGCGTCAGCACTGAACGTGCCAGCGTGTTCATCATGTCACGCGAGGGAGCCTTCATGATAATGTCACGGACGAAGTTCGTGGGAAGGGCTCTGTAGCCGGCGAGGAGTTCTTTGAATTCGTCATACTGCATCTCATTCGGAAGTTCTCCGAAGAGAAGAAGATATGTAATCTCCTCAAAGGCGAACCCCTTATCGCCGTGTCCGGCAATGAGGTCCTGAATATCGTAACCGCGGTAGCGGAGAATACCGTCTACCTCGTGTTCGACTCCGTTTTCGTCCGTCTGGCGTCCCCAGATCTCCGAGATTTCAGTGAGGCCGGTTAAGACACCGTGGCCGTCTAAATCACGCAGACCGCGTTTTACGTCATATTTTGCGTACAAATCGGGGTCAATTGTACTATGTTCAAGTGTAAGTTTTGACAGATCGGTAATCTGATCCGTTACAATTGAATAAGTATCCGAAAAGTTCAATTTTATCTCCTTTAAGTTATTCGAGGTTGCAGACAATCTCCATGAGATTGTAAATGTCGTCCAGATACCTGTCCGGTCTTACGAACAGGCCCGTGAAAGAGAAGTGGTTCCTGTTTTCGATGGGCATCTGATACCAGATACCGGGCTGGCAGTACTCCGCGGCGCGGAACACGGCAGCCTCTTCGTTTATGGGCGGCATTGAGGAGTTGGTATTTACGAGTCCGTCGTTGTCCTGATCCTTCTTTGTGATTATCGGGGCCTCGGGAAGATAGTTCTCAAAGGTCGAGATGAGAGTCGCGAAAGGAAGTGTGACTCCCGCCTTGAGCTTGGGCAATGTAGCCCTGCCGAGCACCGTTCTCGTGACTTCGCCCGAGTATGACAGATAGTAGATGTCATCGAATGCGTAGAGTTCCGAGTTGAGTGTCTGCATGCCCCACGGGCCCATGTCGTAGAAGATGTTGTCGTTCTTGCGAAGGTATGAGTCTATGGCGTCTTCACTGAATTTCAGTTTTGAACCCGCAGGTTCCTTTGCTATGTAAGCTCTGAGGTTGTGCTGTGTGAGAGGTATGCCGCCCTTCTTGTAATAGGGGTCGACAAAGCTCTTGTACTGAAGGAGCATGTCCGCGGCGGTAGCGGCCTTGGTCATGAGTTTCTTCGCGCCGGGGAAGCGTCCCTCGAGGGCCTCGGCAGTCGAGATGCCGTCCTTTATGCCCGCGATGGTGACGAGGGCGTGAATCTTACCGCGGAAGCCGCCTCTGAAAAGGTCGGAAAGTTCTCCTGCGGGAGTGGCGTTTTTCTCCTCCTCGGAGCCGTTGTAGAGGAGTTCAATGAAGAGACGGGCTACGGGAGCACCGAAGCCGTGAGCAACAAGTGTGATTTTATCCCAGGCCTTGAGCATGGGCTTTTCATAGGTTTTGCCGTATCTGGCATGGCCGTATTTTGCGGAATGAGCCGCACCGTAATCAACAGTGCCGCCTACAAGCTGGGCATAGAGTTCACAGGCCCTGTCCCATACGCTCGAGAGGACCTCGAAGGAGACGGTGTGACACTCGATACCGAGATTGTTCGTTATAACGTTCTGAAAACCCGTAGCCGTCATGCCGAAATACGGGAAAGTCTTATGCAGTTTTGACTCCTCTCCGTAAGCTATGACGCCGGGAATAAGGATTACCGGATATTCATTCTTGTGCTCAAACATTGAAATACCTCCACAAAGTTGCCGAGAATAATACAGGTAAGATAATAACATATTTAATATACTCAGGTCAAATTATTATATATACAAAGTCTTACTTTTCTGTTAAAATCTCTGTGTTATGAAAAGAGTATATTTCCACACACTCGGATGCAAAGTCAATCAGTATGACACTGAGAGCCTGGCAGAGCTGTTCACGAAGGCCGGTTACGGTATCGCGGATACTCCTGCCGGGGCAGATGTCGTTGTCGTGAATTCCTGTACGGTCACAGCTGAGGCAGACAGGAAGACCCGGCAGGCCGTCCGCCGTTTCAGGCGCATTGCCCCCGATTCCGTCATCGTCCTCTGCGGCTGCGTGCCGCAGGCCTATCCCGCAGTCGCTGCCGCGCTGCCTGAGGCGGACGTCGTAACCGGCAACAAGGATCATCGGCTGATCTTGGACCTTGTGGACCGTGCACTGTCCTCCCGCTCCTGTGTTGTGGATATTCCATCACACGCCAAAGGCGATGATTTTGAGGACTTCCGCCTCTCGGCTTTTTCGGGCCGCACCAGGGCCATCGTCAAAATCCAGGACGGCTGTGACAGGTACTGCTCCTACTGTATTATCCCGACCTCCCGCGGCCGCTCAAGGTCCAGGAGCCTCGAGAGCCTGAGCGCGGAACTCGACAACTTCAAAGCCCAGGGCTTCCGCGAGGTCGTCCTCGTAGGCATAAACTTCTGCTGCTACGGCCTCGACATAGGCAGGACCTTTGTCGACGCAATAGAGCTCGCCTGCGGCAAAGGCTTTGACCGCGTGCGCATAGGCTCTCTCGAATATGACAATATCAGTGATGAGGCCATCGCCCGCCTTGCCGCCCTCCGGAATTTCTGCCCTCAGTTTCATATCTCACTGCAGAGCGGATGCGACAGGACGCTGAAGGCGATGAACCGCCACTACAATTCCGCAGATTATCTGGCCCTCTGCGAGTCCCTCCGCGCCGCTTTCCCGGACGCTGCAATCACGACCGACCTCATGGTCGGCTTCCCCGGAGAGACCGATGAGGACTTCGCCGACTCCCTTGCCTTTGCAGAAAAAGTCGGCTTTGAAAAGATTCACGTCTTCCCCTACTCCGCCCGTCCCGGCACACGCGCCGCGGAGATGGAGCAGGTGCCGGCAAGTGTCAAAGAAGCACGTACCGATGCGGCTTTGAAGCTTTCTGACGAACTCAGGCAGAAGTTCTTTGAATCCTGTCTCGGCAGGACAGTCTCAGTCCTCTGCGAGACAGAAAAAGAGGGCGCGGCTTTCGGTTACACCGAAAACTACACCCCCGTAAAAGTGCAAAATTGCACGGGTCATTCAGGTGAGATTGTCTCCGTAAAAGTCATCGGCTCAGAGCATGATAACCTCATCGGTGAGCTCTGTTCCGCAGGGTAAAATACGCGGAGTCGCCAGGTTGTAAAGGTTAGTTGCTTTACACTCCAGATCAAAGATGTGTTTTCCGTACTCAGAGAGCTCATAGGACTGAGAGGATTTCATGATAATCGGAAGGCTAGCCTTGTCCTTTGCGAACTTTAAAATTTCCCTTCCCTGCTCGTTAAAACCGAGCACGCGTATATACGGAACCTTGTGCAGAGCGTCCTGCGGGGCAATGCCCAGGTAGAGCGCAGTGATGATTCTTCTGATACGCGAATGGGTATATCTCTTCGTTTTGACAATGGAATACAGTTCCTCAAGAGAGGTCGCTGACTGTATTGCGTTATAGATTCTGTTTTCCAGGCCCTCGGAGACATCCGGGGCCTCTTTTATGTCCTCCGCGCTGAGCATTCTCAGGCGCGAGAGGATGGCGCGTTCGCTGTCGTCTATCGCCACGGGCGCGCGGCCGACCTTTTCAAGACGTTTAAACTCACTGACCGAGGACTCGGGCATGAACTCAAAAGCCCTCTCGTCGCCGCGCTCAAGCATGATCCTCAGGGCGGAGGCGGATGAGAACTCGCCGTTCTCCTTGAGCGAATCGTGCTCAGCGCCGTTTCGTTTTATGGGCATGACGTTAAAGCTCGTACCTACGGACTTCATAGCCTTTAAGTACTCAACGGCAAGTATATTGTTGGGCTTTGAGATGACATCGGCAATCTCGTCGCCGTAGAGTTTTCTGACGGCATTTTCGCGGGCCGCGGCATAGGTTATGCCGCCCTCAAGTTCATCTTTTATGAGGTCGTGGACTTTAATGTCACAGACAGCTTCCGCGGCCTTCTGAAGCAGCTCTCCGTCCGCGGTCTCGCAGCCGAAGGCGAGGCTGTCGACACAGCCGAGCCCGGCGAGGACGGACAGTCCGCCGCGCGCAAAGAGCTCCGCCGTGGAGACGGCCCACGGCACGGGAAGTTCAAGCACCAGGTCCACGCCGTCGGACAGGGCCGCCTTTGCGCGCGCCCTCTTGTCCATTATCGCAACGCTGCCGCGCTGCACGAAATTGCCGCTCATGACGGCCACGACGTGTGTGGCCCCGGCCTCGCGGCACTTCGCCGTAAGATACTGATGTCCGTTATGATAGGGATTGTACTCCGCTACTATGCCCGTAATATTCATAATAAACCTCAATTTTTTGGATAAATTTATACTTTTATAATAACAGATTTTTCTGTATAATACTACCAATACACCTCAAGGGGGACAAATATGAAAATACTCGTTACAAACTGCGGAAGCTCCTCTCTCAAGTACCAGCTCATCGACATGGACGGAGAGAAGACTCTCGCCAAGGGTCTCTGTGAAAGAATAGGTGTCGACGGCCACTTCGTCGGCAAGACATTCGACGGCAGAAAGACAGAGAACAACAACATACTCCACAACCACACCGAGGCCTTCATGGAAGTCAAGAAAGCTCTCACCGAGGGCGAGACCAAGGTCATTGACTCACTCGATGAAGTTGACGCAATAGGTCACCGTATAGTACAGGGCGGCGCTCTCTTCAACGACAGCGTGCTCGTAACCGACGAGGTCAAGGAGGGCATCCGCTCGCTCATCGACCTCGCTCCCCTTCACAACGCGGCTCACCTCCAGGGTATTGACGCGTGCCAGGCAGTCTTCGGACCCGACGTGCCCGAAGTTGTTGTCTTCGACAACGCCTTCCACTCAACAATGCCTCCGAAGGCCTACATCTTCCCCGTACCCTATGAGTACTACGAGAAGTACAAGGTTCGCCGCTACGGCTTCCACGGCACAAGCCACAGATACGTCGCGAAGCGTCTCGCTGAAATCTGGGGCACAAGCCTTGAGGGCAAGAAGGTTATCGTGGCCCACATAGGCAACGGTTCCTCCCTCTCCGCCATAAAGGACGGCAAGGTAATCGACACGACAATGGGCATCACCCCTCTTGACGGCTTTATCATGGGCTCCCGCTGCGGCGGTGTTGACCCCTCAGCCATCACATACATCCAGGCCAAGGAAGGCCTCTCACCCGCTGAGACGGACCAGATGATGAACAAGAAGTCAGGCCTTCTCGGTATCTCCGGTGTCTCCTCTGACATGCGCGATGTAGAAATCGCGGCCGCAGAGGGCAACGAGAGAGCACAGCTCGCGCTCGACATCATGTACTACCAGGTAACTAAGTACATCGGTGCCTTTGTCGCGGCACTCGGCGGCGTTGACGCCATCTGCTTCACGGCCGGTGTCGGTGAGAACGGACCTGAGTTCCGTGAGGGTATCTGTGACAACCTCGAATACCTCGGCGTGAAGATTGACAAGGAAGTCAACAAGTGCCGCGGCAAGGAGGTAAAGCTCTCCACTCCCGACTCGAAGGTCGAGGTCTGGGTCATCCCCACAAACGAGGAACTGATGATAGCCCGCGACACCAAAGAGATAGTCGAGAAACTTTAAGAATAAAAAGAACAGCCGAAGCGTCTGCTTCGGCTGTTTTTTATTGCTTAATAACTCTTTGTGTAGTAGAAGTTCACGTCCGGAACCGTAACACTCGCGCCCTGTTCTTTCAGGAAGGTCAGGAAGCCTCCGAGAATGGTTTTCATGTCGTCCTTAGTCTTGCAGATTATACTGCTGCCCGCTATCAGGGCCTTGGCCTTCTCCTCGTCACCGGCGAGCTTGTAGTTTACGACAAGCGCGGGTGCCGTAGTCTGGCTGTTTACGTTCTTGACTGAGGCTTTGAACTCCTTAAGGAATATGGCCGTGGCCTTCGGATGAGAGGCGACAAAACTCTTGTTCGCGATTATACATGTGCTGCAGATTTTGCTGTCTGCATACTCAGTATCACGGACGAGATTCTCCCAGAGATCGGATACGTCAACGCCCACATTCTCCTTTGAGCCCTCGGCAGCAGCCTCACTTGCGAGCGGCTCAGGCAGAGCGGCGTGAATGACCCTGTTCTTCTTTACGAGACCCACGAGGTCATCCGCGGAGAACTGCGTGATTACGGTAACGTCATTGTTTTCCGCCTTGGCGAAAACAGCTTTCATTATCGGCTCAAGAAGCGAGCCCGAAGGGACATAGAACTTACCGGTCATGGAACCTACATTGCTCAGCAGAGTTACCTCACCGAGTTCCACAAGATAGTAGTTGCTGTACGAGCTCAGGGCAATGAGCTGAATGTCCTTTCCCTCGGAATAAAGCCGCAGGGCGTCCTCCGTGGAAACGGCGGCGATTTCACACTCGCCCGCCGCGACCTTTTCAGCGGCGTCCTTTGAATTGTCGAGCACTTCATATGTGTAGTCACCGAGGGCCTTCTTGTTGTCGATTGACTCAAAGAGGTAAACCATACCTACTGCCGCAGGTCCCTTTGAGACTGCGAGTCTGACCGTCATGGCCTCCTCCGGAGCGGCCGATGTTGTGGTATTGGTCTTGTCGTCCGGCTTTATTACAGCGTCTTCATATTTCGGTTTTTCGGGTATCCTCGTGCAGCCGCAGAAGCAGAGCGCGAAGAGACATGCAGAGAGTATAAGAGCAATAAAACGCCTCATGATTTCTCCTTGGAATAATAAGTTTTATAACAATAATATTATGCTATAAAGCGGGTTAAAGTTCAATCACTTTATCGGCAATTTTTATGTCTTCGTTTATGTGTGACACCAGTACTACGGGTCTTGTCTTCGCAAATTCCCTGATCTTCTCCACGACGGTTTCCCTGTTTTCGGAGTCGAGTCCCGAGAAGGGCTCGTCGAGCAGGAGTATGTCCGGATTAAAGAGCAGGGCGCGCGCAAGGCAGACGCGCTGCCTCTGGCCGCCTGAGAGCTCGCCGGGGCGCTTTCCCTGAAGTTCGGCCCCGATGCCGAGCCCGGTGAGAAGAGCGGCCGCATCGGCGTCTGAGACGGAGCAGACGGCCCTTATGTTCTCAATTGCGGAGTACCACGGCAGAAGCCGCTGCTCCTGGAAAACAAAGGCCGCGCGCGCCTCTTTGGGTGTGATCTCCACAGAGCCCGCGTCCGGTTTCTCAAGGCCGGCAATGAGACGCAGAAACGTCGTCTTGCCGACACCGGACGGCGCTATGACAGCGGTTATACCGCTGTCCGGTATCTGAGCACTCAAGTTCTCGAACACGGGAGCCTCCGTGTTCGGATAACCGAAGGTGACATTCTTAAAACTTATCACTGCGCCACCTCCGTCTTATACTTCTTCAGGAGCCTGCCCATGAAGAATTTAATCAGTCTGTCGAAGATGACACTGAGTATGACAACTGTCGCCGTCCAGGCGAACATCTCGTCTGTGATGATGTAGAACTTCGTCTCCCAGATACTGTTGCCAATTGACGGCAGTGTGCGGCAGATTACCTCTGCGGCGATTCCCGCCTTCCAGCAGAGGCCGAGGCCGGAACCGACGGCTGCGGCGTTGTACGGTATGAGGCTCGGCACGTAGATACTGCGTATGCGTGCCGCCGGGCTCATCCCGTAGACCTGCGCCATCTCCAGAAGGTCGCCGTCCACGACGGCGAGGCCCTCCAGTACATTGCTCCACACAATGGGAGCGACCATCAGAATACAGATGATTACGGGCACGAAGTTCTTGCCCGACCACATGAGCGCCAATATTATGAATGACGCCACGGGCGTGGCCTTTATTACGCTTATTGCCGGGCTTAAAAAGGCCTTCAGGAAACTGAATCTGAAGGCCAGGGCGGCAAGCAGCGCGGAGAGCAGGTAACCGAGCACGAAGCCGCCGAGGACTCTCAGAATTGAGAGAAATATTGTCTGCCAGAAAGGCAGCGTGCCGCCCAGTCTTATGAGGGCAATAAGCACTTTATGAGGAGATACGAACAGTACCTCCTCATTTATTATGAGCGCCAGCAGCTCCCACAGGGCGAGCCATATGAGAGCTACGAGCAGATATTCAGTTCTATTTCGGGGGCGTTCAGCCTGCGTAATAGAAGTTGTCATCAGGAAGCTGTCCTCCGACTGAGTTCGGCTGTGCGTCGAAGAGTACCTTGTAGAATCCCTCTACCTCTTCACGCATCTCTGCGCCTGTCTCGAAAGTGATATTGCAGCGCGGAAGAGCCATCTTGGCGACGGGGGCCTTTGCAACTATTCCGACCTGCGCGATTATCTCTGCGGTCTGATCGATGTTCTTCTCGTCCTTTACGAGGTCGATTGACTTCTCGTACTCATAGAGGAAGGCCTTTACGGCATCGGGATGAGCCTCGGCAAATGCGGTGTTTACAACAACGCATCCCATGGCAATCTCGGCGTCCTCATAGTCCGTTCCGTCTGTCACCTTATCCCATACATCGTCAAGGGACAGAGCAACTTTCATATCCTTGTTCTGGGCAAGGAGAGCCGTTACTGCGGGCTCGGGAAGAAGGACTACGTCAGCCTTGCCGGAAGCGGCGAAAGCGACGAGGTCGTTATGTGTCGTATAAGTGAAGTCGAGTTTTACGTCCTCGCCTACCTTAAGGCCTGATGCCTCAAGGAGATAGTTGAGAATGAACTCGGGTGTTGAGCCCTGGCCTGAGACATAGATTGTCTTGCCTTTAAGGTCAGCCATGCTCTTTATTGTGTCGCCCTTTTCAAGGATGTAAAGCACGCACTCAGTGTTGAGAGCGAGGAGCTTTACCTTGCCGTTTGACTTATTGTAAAGTGTTGCGGCTGCGTTTGTGGGAAGTGCCGCGATGTCGAACTCACCGGATACTATTTTGCCGGTAATCTCGTCAGGGCCTGCGCAGATGGTGGCCTCATAGTTGTTGAGTGTCTTGCCTTCCTTGGCGTCGTTTAAGAGATATGCCATGCCCATGCCGGTGGGTCCCTGGAGTGTGGCAAGTTTTACGTCTACGCCCGTAGCTGTCGGGACAGCTTCGGTCGGGGCTTCTGTCGGAGCGACTGTTGTCGGCTCCGTCTTCGGCGCTTTCGTGCAGGCCGCAAGGCTCAGTGCAAGTACAAGCGCAAGTACTAAGCTTATAATTCTTTTCATGATTGTCTCCCTTTCTTATTTTGCAGAGCATGCGGCCTTGGCCGACACGCCTTCTATCCTGCCGATTTTGCCCGACAGGGCATTTATGACATCCATCGGGGCGTCAACTACGACGCTGATGACGCTCACCTGTTTTTCGGCATAGGGTATGCCCATGCGCCCGATAATGTATTCCGAATACTCATGGAGCACTTCGTTAACCTTTGGGGCAGAGGCCATATCCTCAACAATTATGCCGAGTACTGCAACTCTCTTTTCCATCCGTTACCTCCTTTTTGCAACAAAAAAAGGCTGCGCAAAAATTGCGCAACCTTCATCGTTTAAACTTTGAGTCGCTAAAGCTTCCATCTCAAGAACACTTTCGATGTCAGGTTTACGCAACAAATATTATATCATTTTTTCTTTGCATCCGCAAGATAAATCGCCCAGTACATGACGCCTACGAGGACGGTTCCGCCGATGATGTTTCCGATTGTGACCGGGATCAAATTGTTCAGGAAGAACGCTCCCCAGGTCGCGTCGGCGCCGGCAATGATTCCCGCCGGAACGTAGTACATGTTTGCCACGCTGTGCTCGAAGCCGCAGAGGACGAAGAGCATTGTCGGAAGATAAAGTCCGGCGAGCTTGCCGCCGACCGACTTCGCCGCGAAGGAAATCCATACGGCAATACAGACAAGGAAGTTACAGCCTATGCCGAGCAGGATGGCCTTGCCGAAATCCAAAGACGCCTTGGCAGTCGCCACCTTCATTGTCGTCTCAAGCAGGGCTCCGCCGAAAAGACCGGTCTGTCCGGAGAGGTTTGTGAGGAGGGCTATAAACACCGAGCCCACGAAGTTTCCGAGGTAGACTATGCACCAGTTTTTCAGCATTGCGGTGAGTTTTACATCGCCCGTAAGGACTGACACGATAATCAGGTTGTTGCCCGTGAAGAGCTCACTTCCGGCAAGAAGGACCATGGTGAGGCCCGCCGGGAAGATGAGCGCGCTGACGAGTTTCGCCACGCTCGGGTTTGCTATCGTGCTCATGGCCGTATTTGCTCCGGCTGCGGCCAGGGCTATGAACATACCGGCAAGTATGCCCAGTAAAAACAGCTTGTACGCCTTGTTTCCGGCCTTCGCCTTACCTATACCTATTACGTTATTTGCTACTTCTGCCGGGGTGAACACGACAACACTTCCCTTCATTAAACTTTCAAGATTATACCACAACCGTCAGTTACAAAACAAGACCGGGTCCAAAAGGACCCGGTCGTTTCGGTTTGCTTACTTGACAGTAGAGGATCTGTCAACATAGTGAGTATGGAGATACTTGTGAGCCGTATGGCTGTTGGGTTCTCCGAAGAACTCCTTGTAGACGATATCCATGACTGCTGAGTTCTTGTGTGACTTTCTCTCGGGAAGGTCAAGGTCTTCCTGATAAAGAACGCCTGCGCGGAGACCGCGTACATCAACAGTATCACGAACCCAGTTGGGCTGGATAGGCTGACCGCCGCCGTTGATACAACCGCCCGGGCAGCACATGATCTCGATGAAGTGATAGTTCTTCTCGCCGTTTCTGACAGCCTCAAGAACCTTCTTCGCATTTTCGAGACCTGAAGCAACCGCTACGTTGAGTGTAAGGCTGCCAACAGTATAGCTGGCCTCTTTGATGCCGTCCATACCGCGGACTTCCTTGTAATCAACTTCTGCGTTATCCTGGCCGGAAAGTACGTCAACAGCCGTACGGAGAGCAGCTTCCATAACACCGCCGGTTGCGCCGAAGATTACGGCAGCGCCGGTGCCTTCGCCGAGCGGAGAGTCGAACTCTTCGTCAGGAAGGTTATCCCACTGGAGACCTGCGCGCTTGATCATCTTGACAAGTTCACGTGTGGTCAGAGCATAGTCAACATCAGCGAAGCCGTCAACACTCATCTCTTCACGGCCTACCTCAAATTTCTTTGCGGTACAAGGCATGATTGAAACGGAGACGATGTCCTTCGGATCGATGTTGTTCTTCTTTGCCCACCAGGATTTCAGTGTGGCACCGAACATCTGCTGAGGGGACTTACAAGTTGAAAGGTTGTCAAGGAAATCAGGGAAGTATGTTTCACAGTACTTGATCCAACCCGGTGAACATGAGGTGATGAGCGGAAGCTTACCGCCGTTCCTTACGCGGGTGATGAGCTCTGTGCCCTCTTCAAGGATTGTAAGGTCGGCTGAGAAGTTGGTATCGAATACCTTATCGAAGCCGAGTCTGCGAAGAGCGGCAACCATCTTGCCCTTGCCCATTGTTCCTATCGGCTTGCCGAAGCCTTCAGCGATAGCGGCACGGACTGCGGGAGCAGTCTGAACAACAACTATCTTTGAAGGATCGTTGATAGCCTCGAAGATCTCAGCTATCTGATCTTTCTCAACAAGAGCGCCTACGGGGCAGGCCTCGATGCACTGTCCGCAGTTGACGCAGGCGACATCAGCGAGTTTCATCTCGAATGCGCAGCCGATTGTTGTGTCGAAACCTCTGTTGTTGGCGCCGATAACACCCGTCTGTGAACGGCAGGCAGCTACGCAGCGACGGCAGAGTATGCACTTGCTGTCATCACGTACAAGTGCCGGTGAGCTCTCGTCGAGTTCAACCTCAGTCTTCTCGCCCTTGTATGTGTCGAAGTCAACACCGAAGTTACGGGCAAGAGTCTGGAGTTCGCAGTTTTCCGAACGATCACATGCGAGGCACTCGCAGTTGTGGTTTGACATTATGAGTTCAAGAGTTCTCTTGCGAGCTTTAAGAACACGGTCGGAACGTGTCTTTATCTCCATGCCCTCAGATACGGGCATTACGCAGGCTGCAACAAGTGTTCTGGCACCTGTTACCTCAACAACGCAGATACGGCAGGCGCCGATCTCGTTTCTGCCCTTCATATAGCAGAGTGTGGGGATCTCGATGCCGATTGTTCTGGCAGCCTCAAGAATTGTAGTACCGGCAGGTACACTGACAGGTGTACCGTTGATTGTACAATTAATCATATCCATAAAGCACACCCCTCCCTTAATCCTTCGTAATTGCGCCGAATGCGCAGTTCTGCATGCAGACGCTGCACTGTACGCACTTGTCGTGGTCTATAACGTGCGGCTCTTTGACTGTGCCGGAAATAGCATTTGCCGGGCAGTTTCTCGCACACTTCGTACAGCCTACGCACTTCTCAGGATCGATTGTGAATGTGAGAAGGTCACGGCATACGTGTGACGGACACTTCTTATCATTGATATGAGCCTCATACTCATCACGGAAATAACGAAGTGTTGAAAGAATCGGGTTCGGAGCTGTCTGTCCGAGACCGCAGAGAGAGTTATCCTTGATGTGAGCTGCGAGAGCTTCGAGCTCATCTATGTCAGAGGGCTCGCCTTCGCCGCTTGTGATCTTCTCAAGGAGCTCATAGAGTCTTCTCGTACCGATACGGCACGGTGTGCACTTACCGCAGGACTCGTCAACTGTGAAGTCAAGGAAGAACTTCGCAATATCAACCATACAGTTGTCCTCGTCCATGACAATAAGTCCGCCTGAACCCATCATGGAGCCGATGGCGATGAGGTTGTCATAGTCGATTTCAACATCGAAGTGCTCTGCGGGGATACATCCGCCGGAAGGACCACCGGTCTGGGCAGCCTTGAACTTCTTGCCGTTCGGGATGCCGCCGCCGATCTGCTCAACAACGGTGCGGAGAGTTGTTCCCATGGGAACCTCAACGAGACCTGTGTTGTTGATCTTACCGCCGAGTGCGAATACCTTTGTACCCTTGGACTTCTCGGTACCCATTGATGAGAACCAGGAAGCGCCGTTTAAGATAATCTGTGCAACGTTGGCATATGTTTCAACGTTGTTTAAGATTGTCGGGCTCTGGAAGAGACCTTTGACTGCAGGGAACGGAGGACGGGGACGAGGCTCGCCGCGCTTACCTTCAATGGAGGTCATGAGCGCTGTCTCCTCACCGCATACAAATGCGCCGGCGCCGAGACGGATGCCGATATCGAAGCAGAAATCGGTACCGAGGATGTTGTCGCCGAGAAGTCCGTATTCCTTAGCCTGCTTAATGGCAATGTTAAGACGCTTAACGGCTACGGGGTACTCTGCGCGGACGTAGATATAACCCTGTGTTGCGCCTATAGCCTTACCGGCTATTGTCATTGCCTCGAGGAGTGCATGGGGGTCGCCCTCAAGTACGGAACGGTCCATGAATGCACCCGGGTCACCTTCGTCGGCGTTACAGCAGACGAACTTCTGAGGAGCCTGCTGAACGGCTGCGAATGACCATTTCTTACCGGTCGGGAAACCTGCGCCGCCGCGGCCGCGGAGACCCGAGTCAAGGATAACGTTTACAACGTCTTCCGATGACATTTCGGTAATTACTTTGTAGAGAGCTGCATAGCCGTCACGTGCGATGTATTCGTCGATATTTTCCGGATCGATGATACCGCAGTTACGGAGAGCGATTCTCTTCTGAAGCTTATAGAAAGTGGTATCTTCAAGTGAATTACAGGTAATGCCGTTCTCAACGAGGAGATAGTCCGTGACAACCTGTCCGCCGAGGATGTGCTCCTGATAAACGCGAGCAGCCTTTTCGGCATCCATCTTGACATATGTTGTTCTCTTTCCGCCTTCAATGACTTCAACGATAGGCTCGTACTGGCACATACCGATACAACCTACCTGTCCGACCTTGCACTTTGCATTGCCTTCTGCCGCCGCTTTGAAAGCGTCGTATACAGGCATGGCACCTGCTGCGATACCGCAGGTTGCAAGACCTACAAGTACTCTGTACTCGCCCGGAGCAGAAGCAGCGAAGACATTGGCATTTACGTCAGCTTTGATAGCCTGGAGCTCAGCCCATGTTTTCATATTCCTTCTCCTCCTTTTCGAATTCCTTGTACTTGTTGATGATTGACTCAACCTCGGAAGCCTTAAGGCGTCCGTAAACGTCTGAGCCGTTTACCATCATTACAGGAGCAAGTCCACAAGCGCCTACGCAGCGGCAGGCCTCAATTGAGAACAGTCCGTCGTCCGTGCACTCGCCGGGTTGGATCTCAAGGATGTCGCAAATCTTGTCAAGAACTTCGCGGGAACCCTTGACGTAGCAAGCTGTACCGAGACATACGCTGATCTGATACTTGCCCTTCGGTGAAAGATTGAACATAGAATAGAAGGTGGCCACACCGAAGACCTCTTCTGCGGGAATTCCGAGTTTCTCAGCTATGTGGATCTGAACCTCTTTGGGCAGATATCCGTAGATGAGCTGAGCTTCCTGCATAATGGGCATCAGGCAGCCTTCCTCAGTGCGATGCTCGGCGATGTATGCGTCGAGTTTCGCCTCTTGCTCCGGTGTTCCGTTGAACGGAATGGAGCTCATTTTCTTTTTCAACTTTAACACGCCTCCCTTTTAATTTAAGTGTACGGAGCAGTCCGTGCTCCGTACATAAATTCCAACGTATATAATTTTACCAAATTATTATTTAAATTTATATTATTGAGTTGAATATAAAACATTGAAAAATTTTGTACACAACTGACAAACCTGTCCAAAACAAGATAAATAGTTGCACATGTCCCAAAAGAAAAGTCCCGCTCGACTGAGCGGGACTGCTTTCGCAAATATTATTTTGCGGCTTTGATTGCCTTGTAGGTATATGCCGCGAGTGCGCCGCCAATGAGCGGAGCAACGATGAAAATCCATACTACGGCAATGGGAGCCGTGTTGCCCGTGAAGAGCGCTATAAGAGCGGGGCCGAAGCTTCTCGCAGGGTTTACGGATGTGCCCGTAAGACCTATGCCGAGGATATGTACGAGCGTGAGCGTAAAGCCGATAACGAGGCCGGCAAAAGAGCCGTGTCCGGCCTTCTCATCCGTAACACCGAGAATGGTAAGAACGAAGATGAAGGTGAGGATGATCTCAACAAGGAGACCGGCAACAATGCTGCCGTTTACTCCGGCAAGGCCGTTTGTGCCGAGGCCGCCTGTCTTGTCCTCAACTCCGCCGAGTGAGAAGATGGCGAGTAAGATAGCGGAACCTATGGTCGCGCCGACACACTGAGCGGCTACATAACCTCCGAAGTCTTTCTTACTCATTCCGCCCGAGAGCAGAACGCCGAGAGAGACGGCGGGGTTGATATGGCAACCCGAAATGTTGCCTATGCTGTAGGCCATGCCTACGATTACGAGACCGAATGCGAGAGCGGTGAGAATATATCCTCCGCCTGCCGCCGCGTCACAGCCCACGAGCATTGCGGTACCGCAGCCCAGGAATACAAGAACACACGTACCTATGCATTCCGCGATGTACTTTTTCATGTTAAACAACTCCTTTTTACATTATGAATCTATTCACTCAGGCGGCTGTTTTTTGAGAATTCACAGCCGCAATAGTCCTGTCTGTAAAGGTCATATACTTTACTCAATTCGATTGAGCGCTTGTATCCTTCCTTTTTCTTGAAGTCTGAGGGCAGCCACGAAACACGTACCTGCGCCGCTACAGCCTCTCCGATCTCGTTGAGCAGAGCCGCATTTTTATGCGGACTTACCGAGAGAGTTGAGCAGAAATACTCAAATCCGTTTTCAGCGGCCACTCTTCCGGTTTCCGTCAGCCGCTGGAGGTAACACTCCCTGCATCTCTCCCCGCACTCGGGATCAGCCTCATGACCTTTTGCAATCTCAAGGAACGAGTCGTGGTCATAGTCCGAGTCAATGAACTTCACCTCGTGCTCAGTCTCCCTGTTGATCTTCTCAATGAGATCCAGCTGGACCTCTTTCCTGTGCAGGTACTCCTCCGTCGGGTAAATCGAAGGATTGAAGTACAGCACCGTTATATCGAAATAATCATTCAGGTAAGTGATGACATATGAGGAGCAGGGCCCGCAGCAGCTGTGGAGCAGAAGTTTCGGTCTCCTGTCCCCCAGCGTCTCAATAAGCGCATCCAGCTCCCTTTGAAAGTTCCTTACCATCAGCCTTCACCGTATGCCTTGAGCATATCCTTTGCCTTATTTATCACAATATCACGCAGTTCCTTGGGTTCCACTACCTCCATCGAGTCGCCCCACTGCATTATCCACGCATCAAGGCCAGAGATGGTCGCGCTTGCGGAAATCGTAAATGTATCGTCCGTGCGCTCCGTAATGAGCACGTTGTCTCCGAACCTGTCTGCCACAATCTGCCAGACATCGTTCTTGCACTTTATCTTCACCCTGACCGGGTCACCCGAAAACATGTTGAACTTGGTCGACAGATAGTCCGCCGCGTCAAAACTGCCCTTGTACTTTGACACCTCGCTTAAAGGCCTTGAGGTCTCATCTAGCTGAGCCACCTTCGAGATTCTGTCAATGCGAAGGTGCATTAGGTTATTGTACTTTGCGTTGTTGCAGACGAGATAGTAACGGTCCGGCACCCAGATCAAGGCATCAGGTGAAACCACGTAGATATGGTCCTCGTTCTTGGGCCTCTCACCCGCCTCTATGCTCCTCTTCAGGTAGTGCAGGCGGACCTTCTTCCCCGCCTGTATGGCAGAGAGCAGAGCGTCTATAACATAATAAATGGTCTCATTCGTATTCTTGTTTCTGTGGTCGATGTATACCTGCTGAAGCCTCAAAGACTCCCTCTGGTAAACCGAGAGGCTCCTCTCTATCTTCTCAACAAGTTCCGCAGTCTTCGACTCAGTAATAAACTGAGCGGACTCAACCGCGTCCACCAGAAGTCTGGCTTCGGCGAGCTGGAAATCGCGCTCGCCGAGGTAATAACCCTTGTACGGCGGCGGATTCTTGATTATGTCGTAGCCGTAGTCAATGAGCAGATCCACATCACTGTAGATGGCCTTCCGCTCCGCGGACAGGCCGTGCTTTGAGAGCTCCGCAGCAAGCGCCGCCGCAGTGAGCGGATGCTCCTCATCCGAGTATTCACGCAGAATATCACAGATATGAAGTACCTTAACTTTAGAACCGCTGTTACCTGCCATAAGCAATCCCCCAATCACACCTATTGTACCATAAATGGTACAACACTTAAAGCCCTTGAAAACAACTCATTTTATAAAGTATAATATACACGCACACGCGGGTATGGTGGAATTGGCAGACACGCAAGATTTAGGATCTTGTGGGCAACCGTGCAGGTTCAAGCCCTGTTACCCGCACCATAAAAGAGGCAGACCGTTTGGTCTGCTTCTTTTATACATACAAATATGAACCTGCACGGTTGATAATATGTGGTCCCCGGCAAGCCGTAAGGCTTGATGGGGGAAGGAGGAGCGGCAAAGCGGATGAATTTACGAGCAAAACAATCGTTTTCACTTTCTATAATAAACCCGCACATTCATTCATCATTATCCGGATATAATCCAAGCTCCTTCAAAGCCGATATAAACGCACTCTGATACTCCGATTCTTCTTTGCCGAGCAAAACGGAGTATTCTTTTATTTCATCGTGCGTCAGCTTTATGACCCGGGTCCATTCAAGGCGGGAAACCGCTGCCTGTGTTTTTACAGTCACCTGAGTGTATCTGCTGCCTATGCTCAGCAGTTTAAGCGCCTGAGAGTTTTCAGGCAAGCCGCTTGTTATAATTCCGTAAGTGTTAAACAGGGTGTCATTTGCCACCGGCCCGATAACAGCATCCGCCCCGGCATACATATCGTGGCATCCGGCGCGGTTTCTTTTGATATATTCAAACCATTCCCCGTTTAAATCAAAGCGTTTCACATTAAGGCCGCTTAAATCGAGAGTGTAGCAGTTAAT
>JAEEGF011669492.1_pt1 | contig 25165 bp, 22 predicted proteins | sample 9134171 | NCBI WGS metagenome assembly JAEEGF01 (sample SAMN16246542, study PRJNA631951) | gut metagenome | biome: gut microbiome; feature: rumen; material: AP-attached | host: Bos | place: Iran: Karaj | collected 2018-10 | reverse complement strand
CGGATATCAGCCTTTTGGCGATATTCCTTGAGGCGTTTGTTCATATCTTCGGCGTAATCTTCTTTGTCGACTTTGATGCTCACCTTCAATGTGAGGTCATCCTGGTTTTTGGTTTGATTTATCTGCATATTGTTTTGTGATTTTCTATAAGAATCAAAGGGGCGTAAAAATAGTAAAATTTTGGTTATCTTTGTATAATTCAGTCAAAAAATACAAATTCAGCCGTCGGTTATGACATATCAGCAACTTTACGAAAACATTCTCGCGAAGAAAAGTTTCCTCTGCATCGGACTGGATCCGGAGATATCCCGGATTCCCGACCGCTTCAGGCGCACGGAACATCCTGTCTTCGAATTCAACAAGGCCATCATCGATGCCACGGCTCCCTATGCCGTAGCATACAAGCCCAACAGTGCCTTCTACGAAGTGTTCGGCGCCCAGGGATGGAATGAACTTGAAATGACAGTCTCCTACATCCGCAAGCACTACCCGGAGCTGTTCGTCATACTCGATGCGAAACGTTGCGACATCGGCAACACAGCCCGTATGTATGCCCGCGCATTCTTCGAGACCCTCGATTTCGACGCAGTAACCCTCTCCCCCTATATGGGTCAGGACAGCGTCAAGCCCTTCCTCGACTATAAAGGCAAATGGGCCATCATCCTTGCCGCGACTTCCAACGAATCGGCTCAGGACTTCGAGTTCGGCGGCGAGGAACCGCTCTACGCCAAGGTTATGAGCAAGGCGCTCCAGTGGGGCACCATCGACAACACTATGTTCGTAGTTGGAGCCACCCGTCCCGAGATGTTCAAGGCCATCCGCGAGATATGCCCCGACCACTTCTTCCTCGTTCCCGGAGTCGGAGCGCAGGGCGGCACCGTAAGCGAAGTGGTGAAATACGGGATGAACAGCCACTGCGGCCTGCTGATCAACTCATCGCGCGGCATAATATACGCCGGCCAGGGAGATGACTGCGCCGAGGCCTCCGCAGCGGCGGCGAAAGCCCTTGCTGACGAAATGGCCACGTACTTGTAAATCCAAATAATCCGCTACATTTGCAGCGGCAGAAAATCGCCGACATTATGCAGAACAATACATCCAGAAAACGCAATACCCCCCGCCCCGCCGGCACGAAAGCACCGGCACGCCAGGGAAATCCCAAGAGCCGCCAGGGCGGCAGCGGCAAGACCTACGAGAGAAGGTCTTCAGGCAGCGGCAAATACTTCTCCGACAAGCAGTACAAGAAGAGAAACGCTCCCGCCAAGGCCGTCCCCGCTGAGGACGACGGCCTCATCCGTCTCAACAAGTTCATCGCCAATTCGGGAGTCTGCTCGCGCCGCGAGGCCGACAAGTACATCGAAGCAGGCCTTGTGACCGTCAACGGACAGATCGTCACCGAACTCGGCACCCGCGTGAGCCCCACCGACGACATCCGTTTCAGCGGCGAAAGGATCAAGGGAGAAAAGAAGGTCTACATAGTGATGAACAAACCCAAGAACTTCGTCACCACTACCAGCGACCCCCACGCCGAGAGGACGGTGATGGACCTGATATCCACCGAACTGTGCAAGGAGCGCGTATTCCCCGTCGGCAGGCTCGACAAGGCGACCACCGGAGTGCTGATGTTCACCAACGACGGCAACCTGGCCGAGAAGCTCACCCACCCGTCATACCACGTACGGAAGATATACTATGTGACACTCGACAAGAATCTCAAGAAAGCCGATTTCGACACCATCCTCGAAGGGATAACCCTTGACGACGGCCCCATCGCGGCCGACGCGCTCTCCTATGTGAACGGACTGCAGAGCGAAGTGGGCATCGAAATCCACTCGGGCCGCAACCGTATCGTACGCCGCATTTTCGAGCACCTCGGATACAGGGTCAAGAAGCTCGACAGGGTCTATTTCGCAGGTCTGACCAAGAAGAACCTGCGCCGCGGCCAGTGGCGTTTCCTCACTGAGGAAGAGTTGAACCATATGATGATGGGCGCATTCGAATGATGGAAGCAGGGAACAACCACAGGTCAGGCTTCGTCAACATCATAGGCAACCCCAACGTGGGCAAGTCAACGCTGATGAACGCCCTCGTCGGCGAGAAAGTTTCGATAGTGACCGCGAAGGCCCAGACCACCCGTCACCGCATCATGGGCATCGTCAACGGCGATGACTTCCAGATAGTATACAGCGACACTCCCGGCATCCTGAAGCCTGCCTACAAGCTGCAGGAGAGCATGATGAATTTCGTCGACACCGCAATAGGCGACGCCGACGTGATACTCTACGTTACGGACGTCATCGAGAAGTCCGACAAGAACCGCGAATACGTGGCCAAGCTCAACCAAGTCGAGTGTCCCGTGATCATCGTCATCAACAAGATAGACAAGAGCGACCAGGCACAGGTCAGCCAGCTCGCAGCCAAGTGGCACGAAGAGGTCCCCAAGGCCGAGATTTTCGCCGCCAGCGCACTGGAGCGTTTCAACCTCGACTCCATATTCGAGCGCATCAAGGAGCTCCTCCCCGTCAGCCCGCCCTGGTATGACAAGGACGCCTTCACCGACAAGAGCCTGCGTTTCTTCGCAGCCGAGATAATCCGCGAGAAGATATTCCTCAACTATTCAAAAGAAATACCCTACTGCACCGAGGTGGTGATCGAAGAGTTCAAGGAAGGCGAGCAGAGATACGACATCAGGGCAGTGATCAACGTGATGCGCGATTCTCAGAAAGGCATCATCATCGGCAACAAGGGAGCCGCTCTCAAGAAAGTGGCCACCCAGGCCCGTGTCGACATGGAGGCATTTTTTGAAAAAAAGGTATTTTTGCAGATATTTGTCAAGGTCGAACGCAACTGGAGGGAAGACCGCCAGATGCTCAGAAGGTTCGGCTACATTCAAGATTAACCGGTCTGTATAAGAGATGAGTGAAGAGATAGACGAGATAGCTGAAGGCACTCAGGAGGAGATTCAGGAAGAAGCCCAGGAGGCAGCTCAGGAAGAACAGCAAGCCAGCGAAGAGCCGGCCAGGGAGGCCCGCGACAACAGCAAGAGCAGCAAGTTCAATCGCGTGATCAATGCCGGGGAGAACAAATACAAACTCCCTGGAATGTACCGCGACTGGTTCCTCGACTATGCCTCATATGTGATGCTCGACCGTGCCGTTCCCTATATAGAGGACGGTCTGAAGCCTGTGCAGCGACGTATCCTTCACGCATTGAAACTCAACGAGGACGGCCGTTACCACAAAGTTGCGGGAATCGTCGGTGACACGATGAAATTCCACCCGCACGGTGACGCATCCATCTATGACGCCCTCGTGGGAATGCAACAGAAAGAGTTGCTCATCGACGGACAGGGAAACTGGGGAAACATCCTCACTGGTGACAGCGCCGCTGCGATGCGTTACATCGAGGCCAAGCTGAGCAAGTTCGCCCTCGACGTGGTCTACAATCCCAAGATCACGGAGTGGGTGCCCACGTATGACCGCGCCAGCGTGGAGCCCGTCACCCTGCCGGTGAAATTCCCGCTGCTTCTGTCGCAGGGAAGCAAAGGTATCGGCGTCGGCCTCAAGATCCTCATTCTCCCCCACAACTTCAACGAACTGCTAGATGCCAGCATCGCAGCCCTCAAGGGAGAAGAATTCGACCTCTATCCCGATTTTCCCACAGGCGGCATTGCCGACTGCAGCAAGTACAACGGCGGTCTGAGGGGCGGACGCGTGCGTGTCCGTGCCACCATCACCAAGCGCGACAAGAAGACCCTGGTCATCGAGGACATTCCTTTCGGCGAGACCATCGGCTCCGTGATCGCATCCATTGCCGCAGCCAACGATTCCGGCAAGATCAAGATCAAGAAAATCGACGACTACAGTTCGGCCAAGGTTGAAATCGTGCTGCAACTGGCCAACGACATATCCCCCGACAAGACCATCGACGCGCTCTACGCTTTCACCAAGTGTTCAGTAGTGCTCTCCCCCAACACCGTCGTAATCAAGGACGGAAAGCCGGAGTTCATGACAGTCAACGACATCCTGCGCTACGGTGCGATGCACACCCGCGACCTGTTCGAGAAAGAGCTCAGCGTCACGCTGTCGGAACTTGAAGACGACTGGCACAGAATGAGTCTCGAGAAGATATTCTTCGAGGAGAAGGTATACCGCGTGCTGGAGAACGACGCCCGTACCTGGGAGAAACAGATTCAGGACGTGACCGACAAGATGCTCGAATACCAGCATCTCGTACGCAAGCCCATCACCAGCGAAGACATCCTGAAACTGGTGGAGAAACCTGTACGCAAGATTTCCAAATTCGACATCAAGGCTGCCAACGAGAGGCTCAAGGCCACCGAGGACCAGATTGCCAAGGTAAAATACAATCTTGAGCACCTCACCCAGTATACCATCGCCCACTTCAAAAACATCAAGAAGAAATACGGCGATGCCCATCCCCGCCTCACCCGCATCGAGGAATTCGAGAACATCAACGTGCAGAAAGTGGTCGTAGCCAACGCCAAACTCTACGCCGATATGGATGGCGGCTTCGTCGGCATCGACGAGAAGAAGATAGACAACGCGGCATTCGTGTGCGAGTGCTCCGACATCGACGACATCATAGTCTTCCTCAAGAGCGGCGAGTACATAGTAACTCCCGTCAAGGACAAGGCTTTCATCGGCAAGGACATCATTCACGTGGGCGTGTTCAAGAAAGGCGACGAGCGCACCATCTACAACGCCGTTTACCGCGACGGCAAGAACGGCACATACTTCGCCAAGCGGTTTGCCGTTACCGGTGTCACGAAGAACAAGACATACAACCTCACACAGGGCAAGCCGGACAGTTCAGTCACTTACTTCTCTGCCAACCCCAACGGAGAGGCCGAAGTCGTACGCGTACAGTTCCGCAACCGGCCCAACCTCAAGAAGACGAGCGATACATTCGACTTCGCGAACCTCGCGGTGAAGGGCCGCGGAAGCCGGGGAAACATCCTCTCGCGCAATCCCATACTCCGAATACAGCTCCGCACGAAGGGCGTTTCGACCATAGGCGGCAAGGAGATATGGTTCGACAGCGACATCAGCCGACTGAACGACGCAGGGCGCGGACTTTACCTCGGCGAATTCCTGCCCGACGAGCATATACTGTGCATACTGAGGAACGGACGCTACTACACCTCTTCATTCGACCTGAGCAACCGCTATCAGGGCGAGCTTGAGAGAATCTGCAAGCTCGATCCAGAAAAGACATATTCTGTGGTCTACTTCGACAAGCAGGCCGGCTTTTACTATGTCAAGCGCTTCAGTTTCGAAGTGAGCGACAACAACGAGCAGTGCTTCATTTCGGAAGGCAGCGGATCCAAGCTCATCGCCATCAGCGAGGACGTCTATCCGCGCCTGCAGGTGACCTTCAAAGGCAAGAACGCATCCCGTGGCGTGGAAATCATCGACGTCGCAGGTTTCATAGGCAAGAAAGGCCTCAAGGCAAAGGGCAAACGACTGAGCCAGTATGATGTAGATACAGTGGAATTCATCGAGCCCCTCCCCGTTCCCGACCTTGAGATGGAAGATGCAGGCGCAGAGAAAGGCGACGACGTCATAGAAATCTACGATGCCGAAGGCGAGAGCCCCGCACCGGCTTTTCCCGATGCACCGACTGTAGCAGAAGGAGAGAACAAACCCGACGACGCATCGGGCAGCAGTTTCGACGACGAAGATCCCATTGAACTATCCCTTTTCTAGAATGATGAACGTAGCTCTGACCGGTTTTATGGGTTGCGGCAAGACAACCTATGGCCGCGCCGCCGCAGAACGCGCCGGTTCAGCCTTTTTCGACCTGGACGACGCCGTCCTCGAAGCCCACAATGCAGCATATCCCGAGAAGCAGTGCGACTCTCTTTCGCAGGTGTTCAGTGCTATGGGGGAAGAATATTTCCGCAACCTGGAGACATCCACCCTCAGGGAACTGCTCAAAGGCAGCGAAGGGGTGATCATAGCCCTGGGCGGAGGAGCGGTAGTGCGTGAAGAGAACAGAGCCGTGCTCAAGGAGAACTGCCGGCTGGTGTGGCTGCGCTGCAGCCTGGACACCTGCCTTGAGAATATCCAGGCCACCTATCCCAGGCCTTTGCTGCAAGGCAAGAGCAAGGCTCAGATAGAAGAGATGTTCGCCGTACGCAATGAAATCTACAGTTCGGTAGCGGATGCAGTCATCGACACGGACGCACTCACGTTCGAGCAGATAGCAGACAGCATCATTGCTGAATGTGACTACTTGTAGTCAAAGCCGCTGGGTTCTCCCATCGGTTTGTCCAGAAGTTCCGGATTGGCGAAAATGTATTTCAGAAGTTTGAGGCTGCGCACGAAATAGAATCCGTCTGCGATGCGTTCGTCCAGCGTTGCGCCGAAATCCATCATATCCCTTATCTCCTTGTGTCCGTCGGGCATCACGACCTCTTCCTTATGGACGGTGCCCACAGTCACCATCACGCTGTTCGTGCCATAATTGTTCAGGTGATGATATACGGCAGGGCCGCCGATGCTGCCGAGGTTGCTCAGCAGTACCGAGGAGTAATTGCAGTCGCCGTCGGTCAGAACCTTGGGATTGACACCCCAGAAATCAAGCCAGCGGATAACCCTCAGGACGAACATAAGCAGCAGGCGGGGAATCTTTGCGAATGCGTCGATCTTCTCGTCGATGCCACCGGTGGAATGCTCGCTCTTGCGCATTTCCTTCACTTCACCCGCAATCTTGTAGCTCAGCGTGTCCAGATTGTCGTCATCCTTGGGAACGAAGAACATTATGGATTCATCCGACCCGTCCTTGAAGCGGCGCTTGGCCACGAAACTAAGACTCACTTCATAACGTTCATAGAGGCGCCTGCCCTGGATGAAGCGGTTCATTCCGTTGCGTTCCTTTACCATACGTCCCACAGCGATAATCATTGCGTGGAAAATGGTTGTCTTGTAGTCGGGGTGGCTGGCATTCTTCGCATCGAGGTACTTGAGGACTTCTGTCACATCGAGTTTGTCGTGCAGATAGACTTCACAATCGGTACGGTTGGGGAACAGATGCATCATCACGGTGTTGAGTCCTGGAATGTCTTTTACCCAAAAGCCATCCCTGCGGTCACCGCGTTTCCTTTTTCTAGGTTCGCTCATATGTATAAGGGTGCATAATAATTATCAAATTTAATAAACTTGTTTTAATTTTGCGCGCTGATTTCAAACGTATTTCAGAGTATGAGAAAAATCATAAATGCCGCTGTCATCCTTGCAGTTATCTGCGCGACTGCCGCTTCATGCTCGAAGAAAGACGTGACTTCGATAACGGTCACTCCGGAAAATCTGCTGCTCGAAGTCGGACAGACATTCACTCTCAAGGCTACGGTACTCCCCTCCGATGCGACCTTCCCCGCTACTGCCTGGACTACAGACAACCCTGATGTCGTGTCTTTAAGGGACAGCGTCGTCAGCGCCCTGGCGCCCGGATCAGCCACAGTCTTCGTCACTGCCGACGGTTTCAGCGCCACCTGTGCCGTGACCGTCAAGCCCCTGCCGAAACCCGAGCCGGAGCCCGAGCCGGAACCTGAACCGGAACCCGATCCTGAGCCCGAACCCTGAAAGAGTATTTAAACACTATACACATTATGAAAAAGACAATCGTACTTTTGTTATCAGTTCTTGCGATTGCAGCCTGCACTCCCAAGAACAAAGTCCCCGCACTGGACATGAACTATCTTGACCCGACCGTCAGCCCCAAGGTTGACTTCTACCAATATTCAACCGGTGGCTGGCAGAAAAACAACCCGCTCCGTCCCGAATTCTCACGCTACGGCAGTTTCGACGCGCTTCGCGAGCAGGCTCAGGAAAACCTCAACGCCCTGTTCGAGAGCATGACCACCACTAACGCCGAGTATGGCACTGTAGACCAGAAAATCTCTGACCTCTACAAGATGGCCCTCGACTCTACCACCCGCAACGCTCTCGGCGCTGAGCCTATCAAACCTTACATCGCACAGATCCAGGCCATCAAGACCAAGGACGATATGGCCAAGACTCTTGGAGAAATGAATCTCTACGGCGAAGGCGGTTTCTTCGGCACAGGCGTTTCTGCCGATCTCACCAACAGCGATATGCAGATCCTCTACCTCGGCGAAGGCGGACTCGGAATGGGTGACCGCGACTACTACCTGCTCGAGAGCAACGCTGCCCTCAAGGCCGGTTACAGGAACTTCCTCGAGAAAGTCCTCAATCTCGCCGGCATCGAGAATGCTGCCGACGTCGTAGCAAAGGATATGGCAGTGGAAGACGCAATGGCCGAGATCTTCTGGACACGCGAGCAGAACCGTGACGTAGCAGCCCAGTACAACCCTATGTCGACTGCTGATATCTGCAAGAGATGGCCGGAGCTCCGTTTCGACAAAATCTGCGCCGTTGCAGGCATCGAGCCTCAGGACAAGGTTATCGTCGAGCAGCCTTCATATTTCGACGGCCTCAACAAACTCTTTGCAAAGACCGACATCGAAACTCTCAAGGCATATTTGCTCTGCCAGTTCATCAGCGGCCAGACAAGCGCCCTCAGCGATGACTTCTACACCGCTTCCTGGGAATTCTTCAGCCACCAGATGGCAGGTGCTCAGGAGCAGCAGCCCCGCTGGAAACGCGCAATGAGCGTTCCCAACGGCCTTCTTGGCGAAGCTGTCGGCCAGATGTACGTAGAGCGTTACTTCCCCGAATCATCCAAGCAGATGATGATCGAACTGGTGGAGAACCTTCGCACCGCCCTCGGCCAGCACATTGACGAACTGGAGTGGATGAGCGACGAGACCAAGGCCAAGGCTCGCGAGAAACTCGCCGCCTTTACCGTCAAGATCGGCTATCCCGACAAATGGAAAGACTACAGCAGCCTCGACATCAACCCTGAAAACACTTACTACGAGAACCTCCGCAACGCCAGCGCCTGGTACGTGAAGGACAACCTCTCAAAACTCGGCAAGCCGACTGACAAGACTGAATGGGGTATGACTCCTCAGACTGTCAATGCATACTACAACCCCACCACCAACGAAATCTGCTTCCCTGCAGGTATCCTCCAGAAACCGTTCTTCGATCCCAACGCTGACGAGCCCGTCAACTACGGTGGAATCGGCGTGGTAATCGGCCACGAGATGTCACACGGCTTCGACGACCAGGGGTCTATGTTCGATGCCAAAGGCAATATGGTCAACTGGTGGACTCCTGAGGACAAAGCCAAGTTCGACGCTCTTGGAGACAAGCTCGTCGCCCAGTTCGACGAAGTTGAAATCCTCCCCGGCGTTCATGCCAACGGCCGTTACACCCTCGGCGAGAACATAGGTGACCACGGCGGACTCTCAATCGCCTACACCGCTATGGAGAACGCTATGGCCGGCAAGCCCGTCAAACTCATCGACGGCTTCACCCCCGCACAGCGCTTCTACCTCAGCTACGGTGCCATCTGGGCCCAGAACATCACCGACGAGGAGAAAGCTCGCCTTACCAATATGGACGTACACTCTCTTGCAAAGAACCGCGTAAACGTTTCTGTCCGCAACTTCCAGACTTTCTTCGATGCATTCGACATCAAGGAAGGCGATCCGATGTTCCGTCCTGAATCAGAAAGGGTACACATCTGGTAACAACCTGAACTTCATATATTGAAAAAGCGCGGAGAGTTTTCTCCGCGCTTTTCTTTTATATCGCACTAAGGGTTATTTGTATTTCTCCACCCTGGCATCTTTGATGACGCCTTCCCAGTTGAGGCCGAAGGCGAAGTCATATTTGTTGCCGTCGGCATCCACGAAACACTCCATATCGCGGGGGACATCCTCGAACTGAGCCTCTACGGTCTCCATATTGGCAGGCATCTGCATCGGGAGCAGTCCTGAAGGCTCAGCCTTGCCGCTTACGATATCGAGGACGGCCTGATTCTGTACGCCCATCGTCACCAGGATGGCATCGGCATAAGGCTCCACTTCGCTCATCACCACCGGTTTTGAAACTGACATACATACGATCACGGGACGGCCGCCCATCTGACGCTTCGTACTTATAACGAGCTCGAGGTCGCTGGCGTTGTCTGTGGTGACGGTCTTGCCGCGGTAGCTCCTGTTGGTGAAGTTTTCCTTCGGGTCGCCGCCTGCCAGCGAAACCTCACGGGCTGTAGCAGCCGTGTAGGGACGGTATTGAAGGCTGATGGGAACATAGCCGTTGCCGCCTTTCTCGGCATCCTCACGGCTGTAGCCGCTTCCTGAACCGGGCGCCTGGATAAATACAAGTGCGAAGTCAGCCTTGCGTGGATCGTCTGTCCACTCGTAATACTTCTCCACAAGTTCCTTGCTTACCGGATAGTCCCAGCGGGCCTGGCTGGTGCCGCCGAAGCCGAACATTCCACCCCTTGCAGGATAGAGGCGCTTGGGGATATAAACTTTCAGTTTCTGCGTCTTTGGAAGCACATTTGCGTGGTTCTTCAGCATCACTATCGATTTCAGCTGGGCCTCGTAGCCCTTGGCCATAAATTCCGGATTGCCGACGATCTGTGCTGTCCTTGCAGGGTCGAGATAGGGATTCTCGAAAAGGCCTGTGCGGAAACTGTTCATCAGCAGCCGGACTGCACTCTGCTCGAAGCGGGCACGGGCGTCTTTCTCGCCGAAATCCCTCACCCACATCTGGTACGCCTCGAGAACAGGGCCCTTGTCATTGTTGCCACCGAACTGGTCCACGCCGGCCTTAAGCACTTCGTAGTGACGCTCGGGGATCGTGAGAGTTTCCATTCCCCAGCACTTTCCGTCGAAGGAATAGATTGTAGCATTGTTGTTGGTGATGCCCCAGTCGGTGCAGACCACGCCGTTGAAGCCATACTTATTGCGCAGCAGGTCGGTTATGAGATATTTGTTGTAGCTGTTGCCGACATTCTTCCCGCTGGGATCGATGCCGGTGGAAATTGTATAATAAGGCATCACTGCCGATGCCATACCGGTTCCGCACTTGAGGTCGAAAGCGCCTTCCACGAAAGCACGTATATGATCGGCGAAGTTATTGCCGGGATAAACCGCATATTTGCCGTAATTGTAATGCGCGTCACGGCCGCCCTCTTCAGGACCGCCGCTGGGCCAGTGCTTGATCATCGCGTTCACACTTTCCATACCCCAGCCGCCTTCAGCGCCTTCAGTCGTCTGGAAACCGTCCACATAAGCGCGGGCCATATCCACGTCAAGGTCGGGATCCTCTCCGAAGGTACCGTTGAAACGGCTCCAGCGAGGCTCCGTGGCAAGGTCGATCTGCGGAGAAAGCGCAGTCGCGATACCCAGGGCGCGGTATTCCTTGGAAGCAATCCTTCCGAATTCTTCCACGAGGGAAGGATCGAACGTGGCAGCCATTCCCAGTGAGGTGGGCCACTGTGAGATTCGTCCGCCGGAGCCGGCGTTGAATTCGGCTGTCGCAGAGGTTTCGTTGCGGGGGTCGGATGAGTTGTTGGCAGGGATGCCGTGTCCGAGGCCCTCGACGAACGCCTGCACGTTGTTGTTCCATTTCGCAGCGATCTCAGGGGATGCGACGCTCGTCACCAGCACGGCGCGGAGGTTGTCCTCGGAGAGGAATTTCTTCTGCGCGTCAGAGATGTTCTCATTGGGTACTGACTGGTGTCCGCTGTAAAGCATCAGGCCGGCAATCTCTTCGACCGAGAGTTGCGAAGCAAGGTCTGCAGCCCTGAGTTCCGGGTTCTTGCGCCAGTCTTCATATACATCGAGCTTGCCGTTGCGGTTGAGATCCTTGAAGGCATAGCCGCCTTTGGAAATGAGCTGCACGCCGGATTGCGGGGAATATCCCAGCGAGGGACCGTCTTTCTGGGTGACGAGATTATACCCGTCGGGAGTAGCCGTTTCCTCCCACTTCTGCGCGCAGGAGACACATAGCAGCAGGCAGGCTGCCAAAAGAAAAAGAATATTCGTTTTCATAATTTCAGAATAGATTATTGACAATAAAATTAGTAAATTTGGAATTATGTTTATAGAAGATTCACACAAAGAATACGATGTCATAATCATTGGCGGAGGAATCACCGGAGCAGCCACCGCGAGGGACTGCGCGCTGCGCGGGCTGAAGACGCTTCTCGTCGAGAGAGGTGACCTTTGCGACGGGGCCTCAGGCCGCAACCACGGCCTGCTCCACAGCGGCGCCAGATATGCCGTGACAGACCCGGAAGGTGCCAGGGAATGCATTTCCGAGAATATGATTCTGCGCAGGATCGCATCTTCCTGCATAGATCCCACAGGCGGATTGTTCATCACATTGCCAGAAGACAGTCTGGAATATCAGGAGAAATTCATAAAGGCCTGCCGTGACTGCGGCATCGATGCTGAAGCGATAACTCCGGAGGAAGCCATCAGGCTAGAACCGGCCGTCAATCCCTCCCTCATCGGAGCCGTCAAGGTTCCGGACGCATCGGTAGACCCGTTCCGCCTGGTTGACGCAAACATACTCGATGCCGTGCGGCACGGAGCTGACGTCATTAAATTCCGTGAGGTCACATCGCTCGTGAAAGAGAACGGTGACATCAAGGGTGTAAAACTCGGCGACACCACCATCCGCTCGAGACAGGTAATCATAGCTGCCGGCATCTGGAGCGCCCGCATCGCAGAAATGGGCGGTGCTCACATTGATATGATGCCAAGCAAGGGTTCCCTGCTAATCTTCGGCCATCGTCTCACAAGGATGGTGATCAACCGCTGCCGCAAGCCAGGCAATGCCGACATCCTCGTTCCCGGCGATGTAGTGAGCGTGCTCGGTACCACTTCCGATAAAGTTCCCTTCGAGGACTGCGAAGATATGCGGGCCACCGCGGATGAAGTATCCGTACTGCTCAAGGAAGGCATCAACCTCGTACCTGAACTATCTACCACGAGGATTATCCGCGCATATGCCGGCGTCCGCCCCCTGGTCGTTGCAGACAGCACAGCCAGCGGAAGGAATGTCAGCCGAGGCATAGTCCTGCTCGATCACGAGCAACGTGACGGCATCAAGGGGCTCATCACCATCACCGGCGGCAAACTCACGACCTGCCGGCTTATGGCCGAAATGGCCACCGACCTCGTTTGCGAGAAGCTTGGCCTCAAGATTCCCTGCACTACTGCCAGAAGGAAGCTTCCCGGCTCTGCGAAACGCAAATCAGGCAAAGACCCGGTGAACAAGCGCGCCGCAGTAGGCCGGCACGGCAGCGAAGCCGATATGATGGACTTCAGCGGCAAGGGTGCCGGAGAGATCATCTGCGAATGCGAGCAGGTTACCCGCGCCGAGATAGAATACGCAGTGCGGAACTTGGGAGTGAGAAGCATCTCCGACCTGAGGCGTCACACCAGGGTGGGTATGGGTACCTGCCAGGGTTCATTCTGCATACGCAGGGTAGCCAAGGTCCTGGCCGAAGTGCTCGGCACTCCTGACAAGGCAGAAGAGTTGATGGCCGACTATCTGCAGGAGCGCTGGAAAGGAATGGCCCCGGTGCTCTGGGGCGACACCCTCAGGGAAGCGGATTATATGCATAAGGTACACAGGAAATAATATGAAGTTCGATATTATAGTCATTGGCGGTGGACTGTCCGGTTGTTCGGCAGCTGAAGTGCTTGCGGATGCAGGCAGGAAAGTGGCGCTGTTCTCCGAAGGTCTTTCGCTCCACGATGCATCAGAGGGACCCGCCTCCCACAAGGAGCAGGCCCGTCCCCCCTACGCTGCGCTGTCAGCCCTCGCGGCAAAGGGCGTCACGGTGTTCAGGGGAGACAGCATCATCAAGGCAGAATTGTCCGGGGACGGCTCTTGCGTGACGAAGGTGTTCAGCCGCAATCTGGGCGACGAGCCTCTCGAGGCCGCAGCATACATACTTGCGACAGGCAAATTCTTTTCGCGCGGCATCATTTCCCATATGGGAGGAATGTATGAACCGGTGTTCAATGCCGACGTGGAGTTTGAGGCGGACCATTCAAAATGGTTCAACCCGGACTTCTTCGCCTTGCAGCCCTACGAAAGATTCGGAGTGAAAACCGACTCTGAAGGCCACGTCCTGAAGGCGGGCATAAGTGTCAATAACCTTTATGCAGCCGGCCAGGTGCTGGCAGGGGACCCTATGTCCGACAGTGAGATAGAAGCCAGCGGCAAAGCTGCCGCGAAGGAAGTTTTGAAAAAACTATGACGAAGATGCAGGAAACAAGCATAAGTACAGCCAATCTCGAGCAGTGCCTGAAGTGCAATCTCTGCACGCTGGTCTGCCCTATGCTGGCGGTTAACGAGCAATATCCGGGGCCCAAGAAAGCCGGTCCCGACGGTGAGAGATACCGCATCAAGGACCCCGAGTATTACGATTACGCTCTCAAATACTGTCTCAACTGCAAACGCTGCGAAGTAGCGTGTCCCTCAGGCGTCAAGATCGGAGACATGATCCAGACCGCCCGCATCAAATACGGTTCGCAGTCAAAGGTGCGCGGTCTTCACGGCCTTCGCGACTGGACGCTCGCATCCACCGATTTCGTCGGCGGGATGGCCGCATCTCCAATCGCGCCGGTTGCCAACGGAGTTCTCCGCACCGGTGCGGCCAAAGCCGTCCTGCACGGCACTCTTGGTGTCGACAAACACCGCACCTTCCCCTCATACGCCTCCAGGAAATTCGAGACCTGGTTTCGCAAGGAAGCCCAGTCCGGCCAGGAAGCATTCGAGAAGAAGGTCAATTTCTATCACGGTTGCTATGCCAACTACAACTATCCCCAGCTCGGCAAGGACTTCGTCAAAGTGGTCAACGCCGCAGGTTACGGCGTGGAATTGCTCGAGCGCGAGAAATGCTGCGGCATAGCCCTTATGAGCAACGGTTTCGCTGCGAAAGCCATCAGGCAGGGCAAGATCAACCTGGAATCCTTCCGCAAGGCCGACGGGCCCGTGCTCACAGTTTCTTCATCCTGCACCCATATGATGCGCGAGGAATATCCGGAAGTGCTCGGGCTGCCCAACGAAGACGTCAAGGACAGGATCATGCTGCTCACCCGCTGGCTGTATCCGCGACTGCAGTCAGGCGAAATCAAGCTCAATTTCCGCAAGGACTTCCATATGAAGGTTGCCTACCATACTGCCTGCCATATGCAGCGTATGGGCTGGCAACAGTTCACGATAGAGATACTCCGGATGATTCCGGGACTGGAACTGACGGTGCTCGAGCCCAACTGCTGCGGCATCTCAGGAACCTTCGGCTTCAAGAAGGAGAACTATCCCTACTCCCAGAAGATTGGAGAAACCCTGTTCCAGGAAATCCGCGAAGCCAAGGCGAAGGCCGGCGATTCAGCGCCGTTCGCAGTGGCCACAGAGTGCGAGACCTGCAAGTGGCAGATAGAGATGAGCACAGGCATTCCGGTGATGAACCCGGTATCAATAATAGCACAGGCGCTTGCAGAATAGCAGCGCCTGTGTCATTTCATTCTGTTTGAGCCAGGATTATTTCTGGTTATCCTTGATATAGCTTACTACCTCGCCCACAGTGGTGAACGGAGCGCGGGAAGTGTCGAAGTTGACGTTGAATTTCTTCTCCAGTGCAAGCGACATCAGCAGCATAGACAGGGAGTCTATGCCGAGGTCGCGCACGAGATTGCTTTCAAGTGTAGCTGTAGTTGTGTCCAGGTGAGGTTTCATCACCGCAAGGATCTCTTTGAGACCTTCAAAAATTTCAGATTCAGTCATTATTGGTTGCGGGAAACTTTAAGGGAACCTGTACGTTTGAAATCTTCTTTCCTGATGGTAACCTTGGTTACGCGATGAGTGGTCGGCAGGGTCGCATTGACATCGTCCACGAGTTTGTGGAAGAAAGAGTTCACTTCCTCTTCTGACTTGCCTTCCACGAAAGCAGGCTGAGGCAGGATGTCGATGGCGATTACGCTCTCGCCGTTCAGGATGTCTTCCTTGACAAGGCAGTCACGAAGTGCGTCGCACTTGTAGAAGGGCTCTTCGATGCTTTCGGGAGATACGTTCTCTCCGTTGGCAAGGATGATCAGGTTCTTGATACGTCCGGTAATATACAGGAACCCGTCTTCATCCATTCTTCCGAGGTCACCTGTGCGGAACCAGCCGTCTTCAGTAAATGCAGCCTCGGTATTCGCAGGATCGTTGTAGTAGCCGAGGAAGATGTTGTCACCCTTGAGCTGTATCTCACCATCCACGAAACGGATCTGCTGCTCAGGATATATCTTGCCGACAGAAGTCGGATGGGTCTTGACGTCTGCGTTGCCGCTGGTGAAGTTGGCACCTTCGGTAAGTCCATAGCCGCCAAGAAGTCCGATTCCCAAACCGTCGAATGCCTTGATCAGACGCGGGGGAACATTGGCTGCACCGCTGATGATGGTCTTGAGCTTGCCGCCCAGGAAGTTGGGACCGTACATCTTGGTGAGGCCGTAGAGTATGTCGCAAAGGCCGGGCACAAGGGTAAGGAAGGTAGGCTGAATGGCCGGAAGTCTGCCGATAGTGGCTTTCATATCCTGGCAGGCCACCCATTCGTTGCCGGTATAAAGGCAGGACATCGTGCCTTTGATGAGGCCGAACACGTGGCTCAGGGGAAGAATGCCTATAGTACGGTGGCAATGGAGTATGCTGCCGGGCATAAACGAGCCGTTGAAAGATCCTCTGAGCAAAGCGCGGTGCGGTACGATTGCTCCCTTGGGAGCGCCTGTAGTTCCACCAGTGAAGAAGATTGCTGCAGGAGCGTCCTTGTCTACCTTGGCTGCAGGGGCTGCGGTGTCACCGATCGATGAAATCGGGCAGACTTTAATCTGAAGTCCTTCGGCAGCGCCTTTGAGGGCCTCTCCTACCATTATGGCTGATATTCCGAATCTGGCACACGATCCTGCAACTGCCGGAGCCGGAAGCTGGGCAGGAAGAATGACTGCAGTATATCCGGCAGAAGTCACGGCAAGGAACATTTCCACTGCATCGACGCTGTTGAAATCGAAGATGGCCACCTTTGCGCCTGCTTCAAGGCCGAGCTCTTTGAGGAAGCCGCGGCGTTTTGCCACATTCTCCACGAGCTGTGCATAGGTCACGCTCTTTTCGGGTTTGTCGATGTCGGTCAGTGCCGGATACTGGGGATACTGCCTGCCTATAAAATCAAGAAACTCAGGCACCGTAGGGATATACGGCAGCTGCTTGAGTTCCTCAGCAGGTATCATGTCAAAGAAGTAGTTACTCATATCTGTAAGGTTTGTTTTAGTATTGAATGGCCGCAAATATACTCAATTTTTGTACATTTGCCTTAACTCCTAAACCTAGACCAATGACTGTAACCATAAAGAAAGTAACTTCAAGACGCGATTTGCGCACCTTCATAAAGTTTCCTTTTTCACTCTATAAAGACAATCCATATTGGGTTCCCGCACTCACCGGAGACGAATTCGACACCTTCGACAAAAAGAAGAATGCCGCATTCGAATATTGCGAAGCCGACTGCTTCCTGGCCTATAAGGACGGGAAACCGGCAGGCCGTGTAGCGGCCATCATCAATCATAATGCAAACAAGAAGTGGGGCGACGTAGCCCGCTTCGGATGGCTGGATTTCATAGAAGACGAAGAGGTGCTCAGCGCACTTATCGGCACCGTGGAAACCTGGGGCAAGGAACGTGGATGCACATCCCTCAAGGGTCCCTGGGGCTTCACCGATATGGACAAGGAAGGTTCCCTGGTGGAAGGCTACGACAAGCTGTCTTCATTCACCTGCCTCTACAACTACCCTTACTATGATACCCTTCTCAAGAAAGTCGGCTTTGAAAGGGATGCCGACTGGACCCAGAGAATAGTTTATATACCGCAGGAGCCGCTGCCATCATACCAGTATGCTTCTCTAATCGAGCAGAAATTCGGAGTCCACGCCGTCACAGGCCACAGTATGAAGGAAATGAACCGGCGCTACGGAATGGAGATTTTCCACCTCTATAACGAGAGCTTCGCACCTCTCTACGAATTCGCGCCCCTGACAGACGAACAGATCCGCCGCTACCTGAAGACATACGTTCCCATTCTCGACACTGGCTTCATCTCGGTAGTAGTCAATGAGGAGGACAAGCCCGTCGGTTTCTGCTTCTGCGTGCCGACGCTTTCCAAAGCCGTGAAGAAGAGTAACGGAAACCTGCTGCCCTTCGGATTCATCCGCATCCTGCACGCTCTCAAGCACAACGACACGCTCGAATCACTGCTGATAGGCGTCCTTCCCGAGTATCAGGGCAAGGGTGTCAGCCTGCTGATGTTCAAGCAGCTCCACGAGAACTGCATCAAACGCGGCGTCACCAGGATGATAATGAACCCGCAGCTGGAAGAGAACTTCAAGGTCCAGACCCTCTTCGGCGAGTTCGAGACCGAACTCTACACCGTCCGCCGCGCATACGTCAAATCCATCTGACATTGTAAATCATTATGGACAGAAGAGATTTCATCAAAAAAACAGCCTTTGGTGCGGCAGGGCTCGCACTTACACCGTCACTGGCATCTGCGTTCAACCTCAACGACGCTCCTGCCCGAGTTAAGACCGCTGCCGCAAGCGACAAGATACGGATGGGCTTCATAGGCCTTGGACAGCAGGCGATGTACCTGCTGAGCAGCTTCATCAAAATGGATGACGTGCAGGTAGTGGCAGGCTGCGACGTATACGACATCAAGCGCGACAGGTTTGTCAAGAGGGTGACCGACTACTACAAGGAGCAGGGCGTCAAGAAAGTAACGGCTCCGGCAATGTACGAGAATTACGAAGACCTCCTTGCCCGCCAGGACATCGACGCCGTTGTCATAGCTACTCCTGACCATTGGCACGCTGGAATAGCCATAGCCGCCTGCAAGGCCGGCAAGGACATCTATCTTGAGAAGCCGATGACCCTGACGGTATATGAAGGCAAACAGCTTGTCAAGGCCGTCCGCAAATACAACCGCATCCTTCAAGTCGGCAGCCAGCAGCGTTCCAGCGAAGAGTTCATCCACGCCGCAAATGTCGCACGCGAAGGCGACCTTGGCCGGATACAGAAAATAGACGTCTACGTGGGCCGCTGGGACGGACAGCCTTTCCCCGTGCCCCACAACTTCCCCGCACAGACTCCTCCCGCAGGGCTCAACTGGGACAAGTGGCTCGGCCCGATGACCGACAAGGCTACATACTTCCCCGACATCGATCCACTTCTGAAGGAGAACGGCGACGACACCTGCTGGGGTGCCTGGCGATGGTACAAGCCCACAGGCGGCGGCTATATGACCGACTGGGGCGCGCATATGTTCGACATAGCCCAATGGGCCGTCGGTAAGGATCTCTCCGGCCCCACTGAGATCATTCCTCCGGGATACAGCTTCTACAAGAATCTGACTTACATATACGATAACGGCATAGTGGTGGAGGAAACCTCGTTCGACGATTCCGGCCAGGGAGTCAAGATCTACGGCGACAAGGGCTGGATAGCAGTGCACCGCGGCAAACTCTACGCTTCCGACCCTAAGTTTGAAATGAAGGTTGACGACAACGAGGTGCCCTTCGAGGCCCGCGCCGGACATCATCGCGTGTTCATCGAGAGCATCAAGAGCCGCATCGACCCGAACGTTCCGGTAGAGATCGGCCATTCATCCTGCACTATGTGCAACATAGGCATCATAGCCGGCGAGCTGAAGCGACCTCTCGTATGGAACCCCATAGTCCAGAAGTTTATGGATGACGACGAAGCCAACGCGCTGCTCCACTATCAGTATCGCCCCGGCTACGAGCACCTGCTGGACGTATAATTTTCCGAAACACTTTCAAGGACTCTGAAGGGCACACTACCTTTTTAATGCGAAGTGTGCCCCTTATCCTAATTCATATCGTAAATCTCCTAATTTTTTTAGGAGTTTATGTTTTTTTCATTATCTTTGTTGTGAAAAAGCAATTTTCATAGTTATGAAGCAGCAGCTGACAGCAAAAGAGGAACAGTTGATGAACATCTTTTGGGAGCACGGAAGCCTGTTCATCCGCGACCTTATTTCATATCTTCCCGAGCCCAAGCCCCACTACAACACCGTAGCGACACTGGTGAAATTCCTTGAGGAAAAAGGCTTTGTAGAGCGCGAGCCAATGGCCAATTCGTTCAGATATAAAGTGATCATCAGCGAAAGGCAGTATCGAGGGAACACAGTTTCCGACCTCGTGGCTCATTACTACAACAACTCTTACGCATCGCTGGTTTCCCAGTTCGTGGAGGAGGACAAACTGGACCTTGAAGAACTCAAGGCACTCATCGCAACCATAGAAAGCCGCAAGTCATGACAGCATTCCTTTTATACATAGCCCGAAGCGGTCTTTACCTGGGCATTTTCTACGCCTTCTATTTGCTGGTGATGCGCCGCACCACTTTCTTCAGGCTGAACCGTATCGCCTTGCTGGCAGGTACCATCATCTGCGCCGTCCTGCCTCTGATTCGGGTACGCACGACTCACTTGCTTGCTGAGGCCGGCCCGCTTTCAATCATCGGTGCGGGAGAAGCAGCTGCCAGATCGTCTTCAGGCGCTTTCCCCTGGGCCTGGCTGCTCTCTGCTCTGTACATAGCTGGAATAGTTTTAGTTGTCGCGATTACCGTGATATCTGCCGTGCGCCTTCGCCGGAAAACAGCAGGAGGTGAATGTAAGCTGACCAACGGCTTCAAGACAATAATACTGGACGAGGACATGCCTTCTTTCACCTTGGGGAAAACCATTTACATCGGCCGCAAAGACCTGGAAGAGAATCCCGTCATATTCACTCACGAAACAGCGCACGTAAAATACCGGCACTATCTGGACCTGTTCCTGTTCCGTGCCGTCCAGATTATATGGTGGTGGAACCCTCTTGTCTGGATCATGCGCACTGAACTGGGACTTCTACACGAATTTGAAGCAGATGAATACGTTATCGACAAAGGCATCGATGCTACTCAATATCAACTTTTACTTGTGCGGAAAGCCGTAGGTGAACAACGTTTCGCCCTGGCCAGCGGCTTTCAGCACGCTCAACTTAAAAACCGTATAAATATGATGTTCAAATCTTCTTCGAAAGGCTGGATGCGACTGTCGTATCTGGTCCTTATTCCTTTGATGGCGGCTTTGGCGTATGCCTGCAATCCTTCAAAAAATCAGCAGGAGCCGCAACCGGCCTCAGCTACAGAAAGTGTATCCGGCGATACAAAGGCAGCCAGCCCTTCTGTGGATGTGACCAAGGATGCTGTTCCTTTCTCAGACGTAGAGGTCAAGCCTTCCTTCAAGGGTGGTGATGCCAACGAGTTTGCCAGATGGGTGATGTCCGGATTTACCTATCCTCAGGCTGCTATTGACGCCGGCATCCAGGGCCGCGGACTCGTTCAATTCACAATCAATACAGACGGCTCGATGGGTGATGTCAAAATAATCAAAAGTGTCAGTCCGGAACTGGATGCTGAAGTTCTGCGCGTAGTGAACAGCTGCACCGAGAGATGGACTCCGGGCATGCAGAACGGCAAGCCCGTCCCTGTGACATTCGCAATGCCTGTCAGCTTCCAACTAAGATAAGTGTTCATAAGTTTATTTGCTTCTTTGCCGACTTAGCCTTACTTTTAGTGAGAAATTAAAACACGATTATATGGCACTCAACAAAGTATTTTTGATCGGCAATGTTGGGAAGGATCCCGATGTAAGACATCTGGAGGGAGGTGCTTCTGTAGCCAGTTTTACCCTCGCGACAACAGAAAGGTTCAGAGAACGCGGAAGCGGCGAAACGAAGGAACTGACTGAATGGCACAATATCGTGGCGTGGAGGCAGCTTGCCGACCTGGCGGAGAACTTTATCCGCAAGGGCAGCCAGATATTTGTTGAAGGCCGCATCCGCTCGCGCAGCTGGGATGACCAGAACGGGCAGAAACGCTACATCACAGAAATCCTTGCCGACAGCATCCAACTGCTTGGCCGCAAAGGCGATTCTGCTGTTCCCACAGGCGGAGCATACACAGATCCCGGTGCTCCGGCTCCGGCACCTGCTCCCCGCCAGGCTGCTCCGGCATATCCCAAGCCTCAGCCCCAGCCTCAGCAGCCCATCTCGCTCGACAGCCTTGACGGCGACGACAGCGACGACCTTCCCTTCTGACGCAGCGGCGCAGGGCAAAAAAAGACCTCCGGGAACGGAGGTCTTTTTTTTGTCATCACTCGAGATGTTATTTCTGGATGTTCGGCAATTCGAGGCCGTAACCCTTCTTGCGGTCTTCGACCTTGAGCAGGATACTGAAGATGAACGCAAGCACGCCGAAACTTGAGAACACGATCATCGGCACGAGATATCCACCGGTGGATTCCACGAGCTTGCCGATGAGCAGCGGCACGAGGCACAGACCTATGTTCTGAACCCAGAAGATGAGGCAGTATGCACTTCCAAGCACCTTCTCGTCGATAATCTTGGGAACGCTGGGCCAGAGGGCTGCAGGCACGAGTGAGAAGCTCACTCCAAGGATTACGATGAGAGTGAGGGCCAGCCATTTGTAGGGGAACGCCGGCAGCAGGAATGCGAAACTCAGGTGGCAGGCAATCATTATGACAGCACCGATCATCAGCATTGAGGCACCCTTTCCTTTGGTGTCCAGGAATATTCCGAGCAGCGGAGTGAGGCACATCGCAAGGATGGGGAAGCAGCTGAACAGACGTGAAGCCGCCGTCGCATCGATGCCCAGGGTCACTTCAAGGAAGTTCGGGGCATATCTCTGGAAGGGGAAGATGGCAGAGTAATAGAGCACGCAGAGCAGGGCCACCAGCCAGAACATCTTGCTTGAGAATATCTGACCGAGATCCGATACGTGAAATTCGTCTTCAGGTGACTTCTCCTCAGTGGCAAGGCCGGCAGCTACGAGCTGCTTGTCGAGCTTGCGGTCCATAAAGGTGAAGATGATGAAGTTGATCAGGCCGATGAGCAGCAGGGCTCCGCAGAAACCGAGTGAGGCGACTGCGCTGTCACCTGCGTTGACGACGCCGTTGGCATTGCCGAAACGGTCGGCGATGATGGGTGAAATCCACATCACGGCGAACACTCCGAGGCGGGCGATAGCCATCTCAAGTCCCATGGCGAGGGCCATCTCTTTACCTTTGAACCATTTGGCGATAGCCTTGGAAACAGTCGTTCCGGCCATTTCGCAGCCGCATCCGAATATCATGAATCCGAGTGCCGCCATCTTGGCGCTTCCGGGCATTTCAACCCACCAGCTGTTGAGCCAGTTGCAGAAACCTGTGGTCTGGAACCAGGAACTGATGCCGATGAACTTGATGAGCGCACCGGCTACCATTATGGAAGCCGAAAGGACTCCGGTGAAACGGGTGCCCATCTTGTCGAGGATGATACCGGCGATGATGAGGAAACCGAATACGTTGAGGATGTATTCAGCCGATGCGTACGTGCCGAACACTCCGCTGTCCCAGCCGTGAGAACTCTCAATCAGCGATTTGAGCGGAGACATCACGTCCACGAACATATAGGCGAAGAACATCATCAGCGCGATGAGGATCAATGCGCACCATCTCGCTGCGGGGTAGTCGTTGAGTAGTTTTTGTACTTTCTCTGTCATTATTGTGATTTTTATGTATTAATTGTCTTTCAACATCAGGTTGAAGCTCTCGACGCCCTGGGCTTCGAGCCATACTTCTCCTGGGATGTAGTCGTAGCCGTGGCCTGCGGAGTATTGTGCGTCGCGATAATTGGCCTCGAAGAGAATCTTGCCGGCAAGATTGCCGTCGTTCAGCTGGGGTATGGCGACCGGGACGCAGTAGATTATGAAACTTACAGAATGCAGCACGGCCTCTATCATTCCGAGACCGATCGCAAGCATCGAAGCGGAACTTCCGCGGCCGATATTGGCAGCGACGAAACTGATGGCACGACTCTCGTCGCGGTTTGCGATTATGACGTTATGGCCCGTGTCGATAGCGGCAAGGGCGGCAGCCTTGGCGGCACCACCGCAACCTACCACGAGAACGTCACCCTGGACCCCCTTTTCTTCCAGCACATGCCTCACACCGAGATAATCGGTATTGTAGGCGTGCACCTTTCCCCCCTCCTTCTTCAGGAGATTCGAAGCGCCGCAGGCCTTGACGACATCGTTGGCCACATCCGCCCTGGAGGCAGCCTTTTCCTTGAAAGGAGTAGTGACGTTCACGGCGTCATAGCCCTCGAGGAAACGGTTGTATGCCCTGTCGAAATCAGCCTCTTCGATAAGTTCGTAACTATGCTCCCCGCCGGGATAAGCGGCGGCGAACAGAGCCGGACTCTGACTGTGGGAAATGGGATGTCCTATAAGGCCGAATTTCATAAAGCAGCTTGTTTCTGACGGACGGCTTCATAACTGAGTATTGCCACGGAGGTCGATACGTTCAGCGAATCGAGTTTGCCCAGCATCGGAATCATAATCTTGCGGTCGGAACGTTCCCTCCAGAACGCACGCAGACCTGTGGATTCGGTGCCGAACACTACGGCGGTGGGCCGTCTGAAATCGATATCGTAATATGGTGAAGAATCCTGCAGCTGGGCCGTCAGTATCTGGAAACCTTTGGAATGCAGCCATTCATAGGCATCTTCCGAAGAGCAGGCAGCCACCGGTACGGTGAAAATACCTCCTATCGAAGCCCTGATCAGGTTAGGGTTGTAAAGGTCTGTGAGCGGATCGCACACTATCACTGCGGCCGCACCGGATGCATCGGCGGTACGCAGAACAGCGCCAAGGTTACCAGGCTTTTCTACGGATTCCAGAACGATGACGAACGGGGAGCCGCCTGCATCAGCAACGATATCCGACAGGCCGCGCACTCTTGAATGGAAGACGGCCACAAGACCTTCTGTGGTCCCGCGGTATGCCATCCTGGAATAAACGTTCTCGGAGATGCTCACCATCTCGGCAGAGACGCCGTCGAACAGTCCGGCCACATCCGCTTCGGAAATGATCTGCGGACAATAGAAAACTGTCCTGGGCGCGAAACCACCCTTCAGGCACGCAGAAATCTCGCGGCGGCCTTCCACTGTGAAAAGCCCCGTCTCGCGCCTGTACCGCGATTTCTCGCCAAGAAGGAGAACCTCCTTGACGCGGGGGTTTGCAGTGGAAGTAATCTGTTCCATTACTCTGACTTCTCAGACTTTTCAGTCTTCTCGGGCCTCATCTGAG
>JAEEGF011743170.1_pt1 | contig 25168 bp, 21 predicted proteins | sample 9134171 | NCBI WGS metagenome assembly JAEEGF01 (sample SAMN16246542, study PRJNA631951) | gut metagenome | biome: gut microbiome; feature: rumen; material: AP-attached | host: Bos | place: Iran: Karaj | collected 2018-10 | reverse complement strand
CCATCAAGCTGATGGACCTGCTCGACCAGGTCATAGAGACGGAAGAGGTTAGCGGATACGACTTCGATATCGAGGACGGCGACAATGATGCCTTTATCGGCACTAAGAAAGGCAAGGTTCTGCTGGAGGATATGGACACTGATTCATGGCGCCAGTATCTTGCCAGGGATATGGAAACCCTTGGCTTGACGAAACTGCTTCTAGAGGATATCACTCCGGAGCACGATAGCAAGCTTCAGCAGCTCATTGAGGATCTTCGTAATAAGTTCTCTCATCCCATCAACGGCGACAACAAGAAGGTCATCATCTTCACAGCCTTCTCCGACACGGCCGTCTATCTCTATGATAACCTGGCCAAACCTATCAAGGAGAAGTACGATATGGACACCGCTCTTGTCACCGGTGATGTCGAGGCGAGGAGCACACTCAAGCTCAAGGAGAAACTGGACTTTAACAAGGTCCTGACGCTCTTCTCCCCTATCTCCAAGGAAAAGGCTTCCGTCTATCCGAATATCAACGAGGAGATCGAGGTTCTCATCGCGACCGACTGTATATCCGAAGGTCAGAACCTCCAGGACTGCGACTACCTCATTAACTACGACATTCACTGGAATCCGGTGCGCATCATCCAGCGTTTCGGACGTATCGATCGTATTGGGTCCAAGAACGATGTCATCCAGCTGGTCAACTACTGGCCGGACATGACATTGGACGAGTATATCGACCTCAAGGGCCGTGTCGAAGCCCGCATGAAGGTGTCGGTCATGACTTCCACTGGCGATGACAACCTCATCTCTCCGGAGGAGAAAGGTGATCTCGAGTATCGCAAGGAGCAGCTTAAGCGCCTCCAGGAAGAGGTCGTAGACATCGAGGATATGAATAGCGGCGTCTCTATCATGGACCTCGGCTTGAACGAGTTCCGGCTAGATTTGCTGGAGTATATGAAGACCCATAGCGATGTCGAGCATACTCCTTTCGGCCTTCATGCAGTCGTTGGGGCCAACGAGTTCACGGAACCCGGTGTCATCTATGTGCTGAAGAACCGCAATGCGGGCGTCAATATCGACAAGAAGAACCGCCTGCATCCCTTCTATATGGTTTACCTCCGGAACGATGGTTCCGTTGTCGTGAACCACCTGTCCCCGAAGGAGCTTCTGGATAAGTTCCGTAGTCTCTGCAAGGGCAAGAACCAGCCCATCCCCACCCTCACGAAGAAGTTCAACCACGAGACGCGTGACGGATTTAAGATGGGTACATATTCCAAGCTGCTTGGTGATGCCATCAGCAGCATCATCACCGTCAAAGAAAGCAGCGATATTGATAGCTTCCTTGAGGGAATCCAGGGAGATCTCTTCACCAAGGAGATCAAGGGGTTGGATGATTTCGAGCTAATCTGTTTCCTGGTCATTAAGTAACCGCATATGTTAGGACTGCCGAAGAGTACAGAAATAGCCCAGCAGCTTCCGAAGAAGGCCATCTTCCAGAAGTTCGAGTTGAAGCCCGCCCAGCGCGACCACTTCGACGCGGATATTAGCAAGCTTACCCTTGTGAATGCTATTTCTCAGAACAAACTCCCAGCTCTCCAGAAAGGCGAAACCATCGAGACGATATATGTTGTCGATGTCGCATTGAAGCGGCCAAACTACGATCCCAAAAACATCCAGATGCTCAGCAAACTCATTCCTCAGAAGATGCTTTTCGCTCTTCACTATGAGGATGAAATTCAGCTGGCCATATATCATACGAAGCTAATCTGTGGCAGTTGGGTGCCAGCCGATGCTTATGAGCTGGAGCTTGTCGGAACTACGACCGATTTGGTCTGGGAGAATCTTGTGAAGACCATTGGCGGAATTGAAGTCGAAGAGGGCAATACCCTCATTGAGCAGATTGTCATTGACGAAGAGCGCGAGATTCTTCGCAAGCAGATAGATGCATTAGAAGCAAAATCACGGCAAGAAAAGCAGCCTCGTAGGAAACTGGAGATGTTTGAAGAGTTGCAAGAATTGAAGAAACAGTATGGAAAAGATTAAGTTATCCAAAGACAGCAAGAGAATTCTACTGTCATTATATAAAGGGAATTATGGTGATATGGTTCCTGAAGCAGACTTAGATTTATTCAATCTTCTTGAAGTAGAAGGTTTTGTTAAATCCGCCCATACCAAAGGAGACGGCCATGTTGAGTTGTTGGCACCACGATTAACAGATGAAGGACGAGCTTATATTGTTGCGAATCCCTCATTACATAATCCTAGCATCTGGGATGATAAAAAGTATATCATTAACACGATTATTTCGGTCGTGGCTCTCGCTGTGGCCATCATTGCACTTTTCAGGTAGCTTATGGAAAAGATGAAGATGCACACTTTAGATATTACAGAGAGTAATATCGAAAGAATCGGGAAATTGTTTCCTAACTGCCTTACTGAACGCATCGGTGAAAATGGGAAAGTGGAAACAGCGATTGATTTTGACCAACTTCGTCAAGAGCTTTCCAAAGATATTGTCGAAGGCCCTCAAGAACGTTATCAGTTTACTTGGCCTGACAAAAGGAATGCAATAAGACTTGCAAGCTCTCCTTCAACAATGACGTTGCGACCCTGTAAGGATAAGAGTATCTCATTCGAGCAAACAAAAAACGTATATATTGAAGGAGATAATCTAGAGGTTTTGAAGTTATTACGTGAAACCTACTTAGGTAAAGTTGATTGTATATACATTGATCCACCTTATAATACTGGAAAAGACTTTGTTTACAAAGATGATTTTAGTGTTTCCTCACAGTTATTTCAGGGATCAAGCGGCTCAGTAGACCTTGAGGGAAATACGCTTTTGGACAAGTTTGAGCAGAACCTTTCGAGTAATGGAAGGTTCCATACAGACTGGTTGAATATGATTTATCCGCGTCTAAAGGTCGCTCGAGATCTTATGGCACCTCAGGGTATTATCTTTATCAGTATCGACGATAATGAGGTGGAGAATCTCAGAAAGGTTTGTGATGAAATTTTTGACAAGAAAAACATGATAGCCTGTTTCTGTTGGAAAACAGATGGTAATTTTGATAATCAGGCAAAAATAAAAATCTGTCATGAGTACATTTTAGCATACGCGAAACACGCAGAGTTGTTCCCGATGCCACTTGTTATTGATCCAAGCATTCCCTCCAATAGTAAACTATTCCGAGAAGAGATTCGTAATACGATTATTAAGAATGGCCCCAAGAATCCGATTAGTACGGTAATGATTCCGGTTGGGTTCCCATGTGATTTCGAGAAAGGTATTATTCATAAAGATGATGTAGTTTGGCCAAAATACGATGTTGATATTATTGTCGAAAGCGGGAAGACGTGTAATGAGGTAAATGCGACAACTGGCTGGGCTTCAAAAGCTCAATTAGTGGATTTTATTCGCACGGGGTATTCTTTGGTGGAAGATTCTAAAGGACAACTTGCTTCGTTTGTAATGACAAAGACAGGGGCAATTGAATCTATTAAGAAAAGGGAAAAACCGAGTCACGTTATTTCTATGCTCCAAGGTTTAGGTGGTGCACAGAAAGCATCCATTGATTTAGGAGACCTATCCCCATACTTTGATTATCCTAAACCAGTTGCTTTAATAAAGTACCTGTGCAGCATGATTAATAGCAAGAACGCGACATTTATGGATTTCTTTTCGGGTTCTGCAACCACTGCGGCTGCAATCATGGAACTCAATCTTTCCGACCATGGATCTCGCAGTTATATCCTAGTTCAACTTCCAGAGTCGATTCATGATTCAAAATATGAAACTATCTGCGATGTCGGTGAAGCAAGGATTTATCAATGCGTAGAACGATTAAAGGCAACAATGAGGGAGGGCCAAAACTCTCTATTTGATCAGAATGAGGATTGGGAACCAGATTTGGGCGTGAGGGTCTTTCGCCTCGATTCAAGCAACATGTCTGATGTTTATTATAGGCCTGAAGAATTCAATGAACAATTGATCAAGGAGGATAATGTTAAAGGGGATCGTGTACCAGAGGATCTGCTATTTCAGGTTATGCTCGAGTGTAATTTGCCCTTATCCTCTTCCGTTCAGAGTGAGGAGATTGCCGGGAAAGAGATTTATACAGTAAATGACGGATATCTTATAGCTTGTTTTGACGAAGATGTTAATGAAGAGGTTATAACTTCTGTTGCTAAACGCAAGCCTTATTATTTCGTGATGCGGGATAGTTCGCTTTCTTCCGACAATGTGGCCGACAATTTCGAACAGATTTTCCAGGCATACAGTAAAGAAACCATTAGAAGGATTCTGTAATTATGGAAAAAGTCAAAATGCATACAAGGGACTTTGCGTCCGTTTATTCTGAGCAACTAGCACATCTCTTTCCAGAATGCGTGACTGAGGTGATTGCGGCTGACGGCATGATTCAGAGCGTTATAGATTTTGATAAGCTTAAGCAAGTTATTAGCAAAGACGTCGTCGAAGGAGTTAACGAGCGGTATCAATTCACCTGGCCTGATAAAAAGAATGCGGTCCGGATTGCCAATACTCCAACAAATATGACACTACGCCCATGTAGAGAAGATAGTGTTAATTTCGATACTACAGAGAATCTATACATCGAAGGTGATAACCTAGAAGTGCTCAAACTTCTTCGTGAAGATTATCTTGGTAAGATTAAATTAATCTACATTGATCCGCCTTATAACACGGGTAATGATTTCGTTTACGAAGATGACTTCAGTCAATCAGAATCAGAATTCATCGAATCCTCTGGGCAACTTGATATCACTGGGAATCGTCTTGTTCAGAATACTGAGAGCAATGGTCGCTTCCATACGGATTGGTTAAACATGCTATATCCGCGATTGAAAGTAGCTCGTGATCTATTATCTGAGGACGGCGTGATTTATATTTCCATTGATGACAATGAGGTCTTTAATCTAAAAAAGCTTTGTGATGAAGTCTTTGGGGCTTCAAATTTCATCGCTAATGTCATCTGGGAAAAGGCGGATTCTCCTCGCAATGATGCAAAGACATTCTCTGTAAGACATGATTATATTTTGCTTTATGCTAAGTCATATCATGACGGTATTATTCTCAAGAAGAAGTTGACGGAGGTGGCTGAGCATTACGATAAAGTAGATGAGAATGGTAAGAAGTACTATTTGAAGCCTCTCCGTTATATGGGGACGGCTGACACTCGTGATGCTAGACCAAGTCTTTATTTCCCGATAACAGCTCCTGACGGCGAATTAGTATATCCCAAGAAAGCTGATGGTAGCGATGGAAGATGGCGCTGGAGTAAAGAGAAAGTAATCCAGGATAAAGATCGTTTGGAATTCATCAAAGGGAAAAATGGCTGGTCTGTAAACATTAAGATATATGCAGATTTAGAGACAGGTGTCCCATATGAGACAATCTGGTATAATACGGAAGTCGGCAGTAATAGAACCGCGATTGCAGAGATTCGCGCCCTTTTCGGCGAAGAGAAACCCTTCCCTACTCCCAAGCCTATTAATCTGATAAAAAACATGATTCAGACTGTTGAGTGTGATGGAATTACGATTCTCGATTTCTTTTCCGGTTCATCAACTACTGCTCATGCTGCAATGTTAACTAATGCAGACAATCAGAAGAACATTAAGTTCATTATGGTGCAACTTCCGGAAGAAACTGATCCGAAGTCTGAAGCTTATAAAGCAGGTTACAAGAATATCTGCGAAATCGGGAAGGAGCGCATCCGCAGGGCCGGAAAGAAGATCCTGGAGGAGCAGGAGAAATCCGAATCCGGTGGCGGTCTCTTCGCCCAGACCGAATCCAAGCCCAAGGTGGATGTTGGATTCCGTGTCCTCAAGCTGGACTCCAGCAACATGCAGGATGTCTACTACCGCCCGGAAGAATCCAACGAAACCACCCTCTTTGAGGACAACATCAAGCCGGACCGGACTCCGGAAGACCTCCTCTTCCAAGTGATGCTGGAATGCAACCTGCCGCTGTCAGCCAAGATTGAAACGATGAAGATTGCAGGCAAAGAAGTGTTCAGCGTTAACAACGGATACCTCATCGCCTGCTTCGACACCGATGTCAACGAGGATGTCATCAAGGCCGTCGCCAAATTGAAGCCCTATTACTTCATAATGCGCGATAGCTCCCTCTCCTCTGATAATGTTGCCGACAACTTTGACCAAATCTTTCAGGCATACAGTAAAGAAACGATTAGACGAGTGCTCTAGATATGAACTTCAAATTTAAGATACAGCAATATCAGACCGACGCAGTTGAGAATACCGTGTCTGTATTTGCCGGTCAACCATCCCGAGACTCATTCCAATATAAAAGGGATCTGGGCAAAAAAGCGTACTCTCAACTCACTTTCGATGATGACTATGCAGGCTATCGAAATAGCGACATCGAACTCTCTGATGACCAGATTCTAGATAACATCCACCAGATTCAGGATTCTCAAGATATCAAGCAGTCTCCGAAGCTTGTGGGGGATTTAGGCAAGTTGGGCCTTGATATAGAAATGGAAACCGGTACCGGTAAGACCTACGTCTATATCAAGACCATGTTCGAGCTCAACAAGCGCTATGGCTGGAACAAGTTCATTGTCGTTGTCCCTTCCATCGCTATCCGTGAAGGTGTCAATAAGAGTTTCAATATGCTGGAAGACCATTTCATGGAGCACTACGGCAAGAAAGCTCGCTTCTTCATCTACAACTCGTCCAATCTTCAGCTTCTTGATTCCTTTTCCAGCGATGCCGGCATCAATGTGATGATTATCAACACCCAGGCGTTCGCGACGGACATGAAGGAAGGAGGAACCAGAGGAGCCGCGCGTATCATCTATACCGAACGTGACGACTTTGGTAGCCGCAAACCCATCGATGTGATTGCCGCCAACCGACCGATTATCATTATGGATGAGCCTCAGAAGATGGAAGGTCAGGCTACCCAGACGGCACTCAAGCGCTTCAAACCGCTGTTCGTGCTGTACTACTCCGCCACTCACAAGACCCAGCATAACTGCATTTATGCTTTGGATGCATTGGATGCATACAAACAGAAGCTTGTCAAGAAGATCCAAGTGAAGGGCTTCGAGGTCAAAAATCTCAAGGGAACCAGTTCCTACCTGTATCTGGATGACATCATCCTCTCCAAGAATCAGCCACCGATGGTACGTCTTGAAATGGAAATCGAGACTGCTTCCGGAGTCAAGAAGGTGATGAAGAAACTGGGCCAGGGTGATAGCCTTTACAGTGAATCCGGCCTGTTGGAGTATAAGGACTTCACAGTTTCCGACATCGATGCGTTCCGGAATACCGTCACTTTCCTGAACGGCGTCAAGATTGCTAAAGGCGAGGTCTATGGAGACAGCAGCGAAGAGGCCATGCAGCGGGTCCAGATACGTGAGACCATCGCGTCCCACTTCGAGAAAGAGCGCGACCTTTTCAAGCGAGGTATCAAGACCCTTTCCCTCTTTTTCATTGATGAGGTCGCCCACTACAAGAGTTACGACTCCGAGGGCAATGAGGTCCACGGACCTTTCTGGATGATCTTCGAGGAGGAGTACGAGCGCATTCTGAACGAGAACATCTCCCTGTTCGAGGATGATTATCAGGAGTATCTCCGTAGGTTCAGCGCTTCGGAAGTTCACAACGGCTATTTCTCCATTGATAAGAAAGGCCGGGCCGTGAACAGTGAAACTAAGGGGAAGAGTGACATATCCGATGATATTTCCGCTTACGACCTGATCCTCAAGAACAAGGAGCGCCTGCTGAGTTTCGACGAGCCAACCCGGTTCATATTCTCGCACTCTGCTCTCCGTGAGGGCTGGGATAACCCTAATGTCTTCCAGATCTGCACGCTGCGCCATGCGGCCTCTGCCATTGCAAAGCGACAGGAAGTCGGCCGTGGTCTTCGTATCTGCGTTGACCAGAACGGAAACCGCATGGATATGGAAGAGCTCGGTGAGGAGATGGTCCAGGACATCAACAAATTGACTGTCATCGCCAATGAGAGCTATAAGACCTTCGTGGATGACCTCCAGAAGGAGACCAAGGAGGCTCTCCGTGACCGTCCTACCAAGGTGTCCGTCGAGTACTTCACTGGCAAGGTCATTACCGTGGATGGCGCGAAGTATACCATCACCCAGTCAGATGCCGAGGCGATTGTCGGTTATCTCAAGCTGAACGAGTATGCTGACGACGACGGGAAGATCACCGCTGATTACAAGAACGACCTGGCAGCTGGAAAACTGATGCCTATGGGTAAGAAGTTTGCCGGCAAGGAGGAAGGCGTTCACACGCTTGTCCAGTCTATCTTCGATGAGAGCATTACGCTCGACACGATGATTGAGAACGGCAATGCCTCCGCCGATGCTATCAATAAGCTCAACGAGAACTTCTCAAAGAAGGAGTTCCAGGCTCTCTGGAGCGAGATTAACCACAAGTACGTTTATACGGTCCACTATGATAGCAAAGAGCTAATCGAGAAGGCTATTGCTGCCATTGACAGGGATCTGACCGTCACCGAGCTCAAGTATGTGATGACCGTGGGAGACCAAGACTCCGTGGATACCTTTGGAGACACCAAAACCTCTACTAAGGCACTCGGAACAGTCAGCACTTCGACAGTCAAGTACGATCTTGTCGGCGAAGTGGCCAAGCGGACTACCCTCACCCGCAGGACGGTGGCTACTATTCTCAGGGGTATCAAGTCTATAAGGCTGGCCATGTTCAGAAACAACCCCGAAGAATTCATCAAGAACGTCAGCCGGATCATCAAGGACGAAAAGGCCACAATGATCGTGGAGCACATCGAGTACGATCAGATCGACCAAACCTATGACAGTGAGATCTTCACCCAAGAGAAACATACCCAGAGCATAGCGAAGAGTTATTCCTCGAAAAAGAGCATCATGGACTACGTGTTCACGGATTCCGATGGAGAACGTGCTTTCGCCGAGGATCTGGATGCGGCCACGGAGGTCTGCGTGTACGCTAAACTCCCCCGCTCTTTCCAGATTCCCACACCGGTCGGCAACTATGCGCCGGACTGGGCAATCGCCTTCAACAAGGGTGCCGTCAAGCACATCTTCTTCATCGCCGAGACCAAGGGCTCGATGGATTCGATGCAGCTGAAGGAAGTGGAACGTGCGAAGATCGGATGTGCTGAGAAGCTTTTCAATAATCTCTCAACTTCCAACGTCCGCTATCACAAGGTAGATAGTTACCAGACGCTTCTGGACATTATGAAATCAATGGACTGATATGGAAAACCGAAACCCTGACGAAAACTATACAAGGCAGGTCGTATGTGAATACAAGAGCCATCGTTATTCCGTCAGGGATAACGGTGCCATCATGCGGCATGGCGAAGGTCTGTTTCCCGAGTCGGAAGAATGGACCTTCGGCACATTCAATTCAAAGGGTGTCCTTCATTTCAAGAACGTGTCTGTCTCCAAGGTCGTTGCTACTGCATTTCACGGTTCTGCTCCAAACGATTTTTATGTCGCATCTCACATTGATGGAAATCTGGAGAATAACCGGCCGGAGAATCTGAGATGGCTTTCTCCAATAGAAGTGGTACTTGATAATCCAGATACAGTCACGGCAATAATGAATCGCTTTGGAAGCATAGACGCTTTCTTGATGAGGCCTTCAAGCCTGCTGTTGGATGGGAGTCAGTTTTTACGATTCCAAACCATAACTGGTGGTGAAGTACTAGATGCAATCAAGCATCTTGTGGCTATTTCAGCCGATGGTCCATTGAGGACTGGGAATGTATATGTGGATTGGCTTAAAACCAGAGAAGAGGAAGAATCCCTATCACCTGATATTCCCAATGACGGACAGTCCATTACCATGGACGATGCCTTTCTCGTTGCGTGGTCTGAACTAATTAAGAGTTACTCCGATCAGCCGCGTTTGGCACGTAGTCTTGATAGGTGCAGAAAGGAACTCATGAGAGATTCAAAGGGGGCGTTTTTACTTACAATATATGTGGATACCGATGCCCAAGCCAATTGGCTTCGAGAGAAAAAGCTTAATGAAATGGAAGCCTTCCTCATCACTAAGTTGGAAACCCCGATTCGTCTACAAGTAGAAACAGAGAAATAGTATTGATATGATTACAATCAACCACACCAAACTTCAGGAAGTTATAGCGGGATATAAGCAGTATTTTCCGTCACATATCAGTGATGAGATCTACAAGTGGAAAGCCGTCAAGCATTTCCAGGAACACTGGGATATCGACGCCCCGGACTTCCTATCGATGTTCTGGGAGGCAACGGAAACGTTCGATAATCTCCTCACATCCAGGAATCATTTCCCGCGTGGCATGGTCAAAGTCATGTGTGAGTCCGAGCCTGAAGCGGTACGGCAGATGTTTCGTGATTTGTTTGACGAATCCAAGCCCCTTGAAGGTCGAGTGAACGCCTTTAGGGCAGAAGCAGACCGTATCCGCGAGCAATACTGGCCGGACAAGATGCATTATCAGGATTTCAACTCTATCAGCACCTATTTATGGGCCAGGTATCCGGACAAGTATTACATCTACAAGTATTCCGAGATTCGGGCAACTACCAGGGTATTGGAGTCCAGCTATGTCGTTCGGAAGGGTGCAGATGCCGCAGGATTCAAGCAGGCAATCGAGTTCTTCGATCTCATTCGTGCAGAAGTCCAGAAGGATCCCGAGATTCGGCCGATGCTGAACGCTGTCCTTACATCTGACTGCTATAAGGACGAAAACCTGAACTGTGTCGTGGTTGACCTTGATTTCTACGTGAGCCGTTTTTGGGAAGATATCACTCCTGTGAAACCGGTAGCACAAAAAGACGTCAAGTACTGGATGTACTCCCCTGGCGAGAATGCCCGCAAATGGAACGACTGTACCTCTGAGGGTGTGATGTGTTTGGGCTGGGATGAGCTCGGGGATCTTCAAGATTATGAGAGCCGAGAGACCATGAGGGAGCAGATGCGCCAAGAGTACGGTCTTGATGGTTCCTATATGAACGCCAGCCTTGCGACTTGGGAATTCGCAAACGAGATCCAGGTGGGTGATATCGTTTTTGCGAAACGTGGCCGCACGACGATTGTCGGCCGTGGCGTGGTCGAGTCTGAGTACTACTATGACGAAAAACGGGATGAATACCGTAGTCTCCGTAAGGTCCGCTGGACGGAAATAGGCAACTGGGAGACTCAGCAGTTCCAGGCCATGAAGACGCTCACAGAGATTACCCAGTACTTCGATTACGTCAAGCGTCTCACGATCCTTGTTACCGGTGGTGTAGTCCCCGAGGAGGACTGCCGGTACTGGTGGCTTTGCGCCAATCCTTCAGTCTGGAGCATGACTGACTGGCCCGTTGGTGATGAGCAGGACTACACGCTCTACAACGATAACGGCAATAAGCGCCGCATTTTCCACAATTTCACGGATGCAAAGGCCGGAGACAAGGTCATCTGTTATGAGGCGAATCCCACCAAGCAGATCACTGCACTCGCAATCGTGTCAAAAGAGAATGACGGACAGCAGATCTGGTTTGAGAAGGTGGAATCCCTGATGACTCCTATACCTTACGCAACCGTGAAGGAGAACTCCGACCTGAAGAATATGGAGTTCCTCCAGAATCCCAACGGCAGTTTCTTCAAGCTTACAAAGGACGAATACGGCGTCCTGATGGATCTTATCCGGGAGTCCAACAAGAGCGCCAGCCATATCGCTTCTTACGAGAAGTATTCCCAGGAAGATTTCCTTGAGGAGGTATATATGTCCAAAGACGACCTCAAGAACCTCGAGAACCTGCTGAAGAACAAGAAGAACATCATTCTTCAAGGAGCCCCTGGTGTAGGTAAGACCTTCTGTGCACGTCGCCTTGCCTACGAATTGATGGGTGAGAAAGACGAGTCGCGCGTGAGTCTGATTCAGTTCCACCAGAACTATTCATACGAGGATTTCATCCTTGGTTACAAGCCTTCAGGGAGTGATTTCGAGCTCCAGAGAGGCATCTTCTACAAGTTCTGCATCAATGCCGCCAACAACCCGGACAAGCCGCATTTCTTCATTATCGACGAGATCAACCGAGGCAATCTGTCCAAGATCTTCGGTGAGCTCCTGATGCTTATCGAGAAGGACTACCGTGGTGAGAAACTGACCCTCGCCTACAAGGATGAGAAGTTCTTTGTCCCGAAGAACGTGTATATCATCGGCATGATGAACACGGCAGACCGCTCTTTGGCCATGATTGACTATGCGCTGCGCCGCCGGTTCAGCTTCTACGAGATGCACCCTGGATTCAAGTCTGAGGGTTTCCAGAAGTATCAGGCTGCGATGGCCAATCCTCGTTTTGATCGTCTCATCGAGAAGATAGAGGATCTTAACCGTGCCATTGCCAAGGACGAATCTCTTGGAACCGGCTTCGAGCTTGGCCACAGCTATTTCTGCGGACAGAAGAACGTGGATGACGCGTGGTTGCACCAGGTCATCAACTATGACATCGTCCCGATGCTCCAGGAATACTGGTTCGACAATCGTAGTGAAGTGAAGAAGTGGGAAACCGAGCTCAACTCCATCTTCAATGATTAACGACAAGGGCATACTGATCCGGAACATCTATTACATGCTCTCCTATGCTTTCCAAGAGCTTAGGAAGAACAACTATGATGAGATCTCGAAGGAGGACTTCGAGTATATCCAGGATCTGTTTGCCGAGATTCTCTACAAGGGCGTCTCTTATCAGTTGAAGCAGGGATTGTACCGTGAATACATCGAGCGCCACGACACACTCTCTGTCCTTCGCGGTAAGCTTGACATGGTGGAGACCATCAAAAACCGTGTCAGGCACAAGCAGGTGCTGTCCTGCGAGTTTGACGAATTGTCCGAGAACAACACGTTCAACCAGATTCTCAAGACGACCGCGGGGATTCTTATCCGGGAACGAACAGTTTCCTCCAAACGTAAGAACCAGCTGAAGTCCATACTCCCCTTCTTCGATGGCGTTTCTATGATAGACCCGTTCAACATCCACTGGAATATGCTGCGTTTTCAGCGTAACAACCAGACCTACCGGATGCTGATGAACATCTGCTATTTCATCTTGGACGGAATGCTGATGACTACGGAATCTGGTGCATATAAGATGGCCACGTTCTCGGACGACCACATGAACAGGCTGTTTGAAAAGTTCGTGCTGGAGTATTACCGAGTCCATCACAAGGAATTGTCAGCACATCCGGATCATATTGAATGGGATATCGCTGACCGGGAAACTGCTGCAATCGATTTCCTGCCGGAAATGAAGACGGACATCTCTCTTCATAAGGGAAACCGCACCCTCATTATTGACACCAAGTATTACGGGAAGATGATGCAGGAACAGTTCGATAAGCAGACAATCCACTCCGGAAACCTTTATCAGATTTTCACGTACGTCAAGAATCTGGACAAGGACAACACAGGTGACGTCTCTGGCATGCTCCTATACGCCAAAACACAGGAATCTATTGCTCCTGATCTTGACGCTCATTTTGGATCTAACCATATTATGGTTCGTACACTAGACTTGAGCCAAGACTTCAGGGGTATCCGTGAACAACTTGATGGGATAGCGAATAGTATACGGTAAAGAATCTACTTCAGGATGTGGTTTAAGCGCAAAACACTAATTGACCAACTTCTGGATCATAGAAACCAGGACTTGTTCGACTATGTCAGCAAGTCTTTATCTTTATCGGTCGAGAGGACCACTGCTCCCTATTATGGCCTGTATACTCAAGGGACGAAAGCAATTGTATATGTCCCTTATGGAGAACCGTCACCGTCTTCTTTCGCGCATGAACTATTACACGCTGAGCTTAAGATCCGAGGAGTGAATTTCTCAACGAAACTTTCCGTCTTGGAACGTCCTGCCCTTATCCCCATTTTCTCTGATGCTTTAAGCGACCATATTACGAATGTTTTGGAGCATCGGAAGATGTTCCCCCGTTTTTTGTCTTTGGGCTACAATGAAGATGAATTCCTGTCCGATTCCCGGATAGCTATACTTACCCAGCAAGAGGTAGAATCTCTTATAATTGGTCTTCGGCATGGTATGGATTACTCGGCGGAAGGAATCAACAACTATATTGGAAAGTATTTAGCTGCCAGGGCTTCATGCTTTTCCTTCTTTAACTATGACGAAAAGCTCCAGCAATTAAGAGATGTCGAGCCAGGTCTGTCTTCTGTTTTAGAGGGTCTAGTGGATCGTTGGGATAAGTATGACATAGAGAATGAAGGTGATCCACTTTATGATTCGTACTTAATGATATCTTTTGACTTTCTCAATGAGGTTGAGAGTTGGGTGGGCAGTGTTATAAACCCTACAACGAATAGCTTATGGTCGGCAAATATAAAGTCATAACCCTTTGTGGCAGTACTCGCTTCAAGGAGCAGTTCCTTGAGACGCAGAAACGTCTCACCTTGGAAGGCAACATCGTCATAAGCGTCGGCCTGTTCGGCCATTCGGGAGACGACGAGGTCTGGACGGAAGGGACGAAGGAGATGCTGGACAACATGCACAAACGCAAGATCGACATGGCTGATGCGATCTATGTCATCAATGTCGGCGGCTATATCGGCTCAAGTACTCGTTCTGAGATTGAATACGCCAGAAAGAATGGGAAAGAGATATTGTCGTTAGAACCCTTATCTTTCTAGAAATTGTCCCACAAAATGAGACACTCCTCCCCTATCTTTGCAGCAAATCACATAGCCATGAAAGACAAACACGCCAGCAGAATCGAACTATTCAACTCCACGCTGGCCATTCTCCGCCAAGGCTGGTACATATCCAAATCCGGAAAGAAGATTGGCCTTCCTTCCGCTGATGAGATAATCGCCAATGCTGCCATGTATCGTGAGCCCGTGCACACTCTCATTGATCCGGTCGCTCCAATCCAGACTGTAGTCCGCGTCGAAAACGATGACTGTGTCCTCGTTGCAAAGAGGCTCATCGATGAAGGGTATAATCCCGCCATGCTGAACCTGGCCGACCTGTATACGCCCGGCGGACTCGTGGAATACGGCTCCGGAGCGCAGGAGGAGAACCTCTGCCGCCGCAGCAACCTGATCCTTTCCCTTTATCAGTTCTCCGATGCCCGGATCCGCCAATATCCCGACCTGGGGATGACCGAGCAGGCGGACCAGTACCCGATGGACGAGCGTTTCGGGGGCATCTACAGCGGCATCGTCACCTTCTTCCGCGGTCCGGAATCCGAAGGATCCCTGCTGGAGGACACCGTCTACAACATCCCGGTCATTTCCGTGGCGGCCCTCAGCGGTCCCCGCATCGGCGCCGACGGCCTGATGTACCCGGAGGAGACGGAGATCACCCTTGACAAGATGAGGACCATCCTTCGCATCGGCATGGCCAATTTCCACGACTCCCTCGTCCTGTCGGCCATGGGCTGCGGCGCCTTCGCCAATCCCCCGGCCCATATCGCGAAACTCTTCCACCAGGTCATCGAGGAGGACGAGTTCAAGAACGCCTTCCGCCTCATCGACTTCGCCATCCTGGACGGCTACCGGACCGGCCTGCGACATAACCCGGAAGGGAACCTATTGCCCTTCCAGAGAGAGTTTGGTGTGCTTTGAATCCACTGAACAAAACACCTTTCCCGCCCCGTTCCGCAAGGTTCGGGGCATTTTCTTTCACTTTCCCTTACATTGTACCACGATTTGGGACAACCGGAGGGTAACTTTGCATCGGAATTCAAAACACACTGCATTATGGAACAGAATAACACTACCCCCGTGAAGACCCAGGTCTACAACCTCGTCATTCTCGACAAGTCCGGATCCATGGAATCCATCCGGAAGGAAGCCATCGACGGCTACAACGAGACCCTCGGCGCCATCCGTGCCGCCCAGCTGAAGCATATAGACACCCAGGACCATTTCGTTTCGCTGGCCGCCTTCTGCGACTGCGGCATCGACATGATCTATGACAAGACCCCCATCAAGGACGCGGAGAAGCTCACCAAGGAGAAGTACGAGCCCTGCTGCTGCACTCCCCTTTTCGACGCCATCGGGAAGACCGTCAAACAGCTCAAGGCCGACATCAAGGACATCGAGGATGCGGCCGTCCTCGTGACCATCATCACCGACGGTTATGAGAATTCCTCAAAGGAGTGGACCGGACCCGCCATTAAGGCCCTCATCGACGAGTGCAAGGAAGAGGGCTGGATGTTCTCCTTCATCGGTGCCGGGCAGGATGTTGTGAAGGTGGCCACCACGATCTCCATCACAAACACCGTCGTGTGGGAGCAGACGACGGAAGGGACGAAGGAGATGTTCGAGAACGAGAACGCCGCCCAGGGCCGATTCTACGACAAGATGGCCGCTCCCGGCTGTGCGTGCGCTTCGGTCGCAGATCGGAAGAAGATGCGGAAGAAGTTCTCCGAGGAATACTACGACAAGGACAAGAAATAGTCCAGGAGCCGGATGAAAGTCCGGCTTTTCTTTTCTCTTTGCGTCCAATCGGTCCAAAATGAGTATATTTGCGATGAAGACCCCGCATCTTATGAAAGCCTACGCACTGTTCCAGGAATACATCTGGTTGGTGAACACCATCCATCGTTTCGGCCGACTCACGCTCGAGGAGATCAACCAGCGCTGGCTGGAGACCGACCTGAGCGAGGGTGTCCCCATCGCCCGCAGTACGTTCAACCGTCACCGTGACGCCATCCTCGACATGTTCGGTATCATCATCGAATGTGACAAGAAGGACGGTTTCCGGTACTACATCTTCAACGAGGAGGTGCTCGACGAGGACACGATCCAGAACTGGATGCTCTCCACCCTGTCGGTCAACAGCATCCTGTCGGAGAGCAAGGCGGTCCAGAAGAGGATCCTGCTTGAGTCCATCCCCTCCGACGGCGACAACCTGCACAAGTTCATCGATGCGATGAAGCGCGGTGTCCGTGTTAAGGTCGATTACCGCCGGTATGGTGCCGATGCGGCCAAGTCCGAATGGAAGCTGGACCCGTATTTCGTAAAGCTGTTCAACAAGCGCTGGTACGCCCTGGTGAAGTTCCCGGATCCGGATGCCAAGCTCTTCACCCTGGCCTTCGACCGCATCATATCGCTGGAGGTGACCGAGGACAAGTATGAATACGACAAGGACTTCGACCCGGCCGGTTGGTTCCGTGACTGCTACGGCATCGTCCGCGATCCGGAGGTCCCAGTCATGAAGGTCGTCATCCGTGCATTCGGACGGGAGGTCAACTATATGCGCGACCTGCCGTTCCATCATAGCCAGAAGGAGATCGCCACCACGGAGGAGTACTCGGACTTCGAGCTGACGCTTAGCCCCACGGCGGACTTCTTCAGTCCCCTTCTCTCCCGCGGCGCGGCCATCAAGGTCTTGGAGCCGGAGTCGCTGGCCAATGACATAAAAGCATTGCATCTGGCGGCGCTCGATCTCTACCAGTAATCAAATAGTCAAACATTTTTTCACATATTGCGAGGTTGTCCCACATTTTGGAGCAACCTCGCTTTTACTTTGCTCTCGGAAACAAGAAATGACAGTTTAATCACAATTCTGAAGCATTATGAGAAGCAAAGACAGAAAGCCTGTGAAGAAGGTCCATCTGACCAACTTCCACATCGCCGGTTTCGGCTACTGGGAAGGCTGCGAGGCCTTCGAGCAACTCAAGATCGGGACCCAGCTAGACCTGGTCCGCGAGGATGACAATCCTTTCGACCCCTACGCCGTGGCCATCTACTTCGGGGACTTCAAGCTCGGCTTCATCCCTCGTGGAAACAACCATGATATCTCCAAGTATCTGGACATGGGATTCGCCGACATCTATGACGTGCGTATCACCCGCATCACTCCTGACGTGCATCCGGAGCAGCAGGTCGAAGTCATTGTCAATATCAAGAACCGTGGCTAGTCTTGAATAACCACCCAACCAGGAGTGGGTACTGCCAGGATGGAAGAGTAGCGCCGTAATGTCGGGTCAAGCAAACCATTCTGGCAGTTTTATATCCGGTAAAGAATTCGTACATTTGAGACTTGAACAAAGTCTTCTCCTGTTTATGGCACAATACCCTTGCGAGAATTGCAAGCTCCGGGCGCACTACGACAAGAATCCCAAGTCAGTCCTTGGGCGTTTTTGGCGTTGGCACATCAATTTCTGCCCTGGCTTCAAGGCGTACTTTACTCATCAGGACGCCGAGACACAGTACACCCTACGTGAGAAATACGATTTCAAGAAATATCAATAGTTATGGACTCCACAAAGTTTCTTCTTGTTATAGCGATACTCCTTTGCGGAGCGACCGGGTATTTCGCGTATAAGACTTCTGAAGAGGTCAAATCACTGAAGGATCAGTTGCAGGTCACCGAGAATAAGGTGGATTCGCTTATGACTGCTACAGCAAAGATTGCCCAATCTACGAAGACCGTGAGCTCAAAGAAGCAGCCCAAGTCGTTCTGGGAGGAGCTTTTCACTGCCCTAGAGGAGGATCAGAAGCAATCTGAAGCCCAGGCAAAGGCCAAAGCCGCGAAGGAAAAGGTAACCGTCTCTGCATCCTATCGCCTGGAAGACAGATATGTGATCGGAAATGTGGATCTTCCCGACTACCTTGGAGACCAGGCTGGTTCCATTACGGTGAATGTCTCTGTCAGTCGTGCCGGTACTGTCAAGAAGACCAGCATCGCCGATGGCGCCTCCATATCAGATCCTGAGGTCGTCGAATCTGTGAGGAAGGCTGCCCTCAAGACGGACTTCAATTCCAATTATGATGCGCCTGAAATGGCCGAAGGCACAATTACGTATACTTTCAAGAAGAAATAGTCCTGTTTTCCATGGCGAAGTTCAACATCGGAGATAACGTCCAGTCCGTCAACACCCGTGAGAATGGTGTGATCGTCCAGGTCTACCCCAAGAGACCCGGAAAGCAGCTTTATGACGTTGTCTTCGAGAACGGCCAACGAAAACCCGCCCTAGAGTCCACTCTCATACCTGTCACAGACTATAGCGACCCGTTTGATTGCTGCGCGAAGGGTATTTACGGGTCCAATTCGGACTTTGCCTGCATCAATACTTCCTACAAGATCAGGAATACCAGTAACAACACGATCTCGTCCCTTAAGGCTTCCAAGACCATCTTCAAGGCCTATCAGTTCAAACCCCTGCTGAAGTTCCTGAACTCCCGCAATCACCGCGTACTCATCGCTGACGAAGTGGGTCTCGGTAAGACCATCGAGGCGGGACACATCATGCTGGAACTGTCGGCCAGACGTGAACTGAACAACGCACTGATCGTCTGTCCGAAGTCCCTGATGGAGAAGTGGCAGATGGAGCTGAAGGAAAAGTTCGGGTTCAATTTCGAGATATACACCAAGGACCGTCTTGTCTACGATATCCGTAACAAGGAAGGATATGTCCGGGGCATCGTCAACTATGAGAAGATCCGGCTGTCTGACGACAATGAGATTTTCGAAGCTCTGGAGAACTCCTATAAGAAGTTCGATTTCATCCTCTGTGACGAGGCCCACAGGCTGCGTAACAGCGAGACGCTAGCCCATCGGGGAATGGCACGATTGCTCGAAACACCTGCCGCCGCGGTCTTCCTTACTGCGACCCCGGTTATGACCAAGGAGGAGAACCTGTTCAATCTGTTGTCTCTCCTTGACCCTGAGCAGTACAGTGACTACTCGGTGTTCCTGAATACCCTGTCCATCAACCAGCCCTTCATCAAAGCCATCTCTGCTCTTAATGCGAACGTACCGTTTGAAGACATCCGGGAGGATCTGGCCCGTGCCCAGGTTGGGACCTACTATACCATCGGTGAGGATGAGTACCAGCATCGATACTATAAGGATGCGACAATCGATGAGCGTTTCAAGGAGTCTCCCCTGTACCAGCGCATCATCCGGCAGTTGAGCGGCGACAAGGACGATAACGAGACAAAGGTCAACATCCAGTTCGACCTGTCAGCCATGAGCCCGATGAACAACGTCTTCTCTAGGACTAGAAAGAGGGAGATCACCACAGACTGGACTCAGGCGGAACGGGACACGCACACCAGTATCATCCATCTTTATCCGGAAGAGCTTGAGGAATATACGGCTGTCATCGAGGATTACATCGATACTGAAGAAGAATTCGCCACACGCGGTTATGCGCTGGGTCTGATACAGAGGAAACGGCAGATCTCCAGCAGTGTCTTTGGCTATCTCAACGACTCACAGGCACTGATTGACGGATACGATGACTATGCGGACATGCCTGACGCCAAGGTTGATGAACTTGTCCGGATCATCGATGCGATGAAGACGGAAGGCCGGAAGCATCTGATCGTTTTCGCCGTCTTCAAGGATACTCTCAGATATCTGGCCATCCGGTTGGGCAAACTCGGATACAACACCATCCAGATTCATGGCGATGTCAAGTCCGAAGAAAGGGTAACGCGCCTCCAGCAGTTCCGGGATGCGACCGGTTTTTCAATCCTCCTGTCATCCGAGGTTGGTAGCGAAGGCCTTGACATGCAGTTCTGCGACGCCATGGTCAACTATGACCTTCCCTGGAATCCGATGGTCGTCGAGCAGCGTATCGGCCGTATCGACCGTTTCGGCCAGAAGTCTCCGAAGGTCCATATTTATAACCTGGTCGTCGAAGACTCCATTCAGGTCGATATCTATGAGCGACTCCTGGACAGGATCGGCATATTCAAGAATTGCATCGGTGATCTTGAGGCGATTCTTGACAAGGATCTTGAAAATAACGGCATGAGGAATATCCAGGAATGGTTCCAGTCCCTGGAGAAAGAGCTGTACTGCAACAAGCTGACAGAGGAGGAACGGAGGGAGAAGATAGACGCAATTGCCAAGGCCATCGAGATCGAGGACCGGAATATCGAGGACATCTCGACCGGGCTGACCAATACGCTTACCAACGACACTTACTTCAGGAAAGCTATCGGCGCCATCGACAAATACCGGCAGTATGTCACTTCTGAAGAGGTCCTCAATTATGTACGGCTCCTCATCGAGAAGCGACTGCCGTCCTGCGTATTGATTCAGGACCCCAAAAACGCCAAAGTTTACAATCTTAACATCCCCTTGTCTCAGCCGAAACTGCTCACCAGTTTCCTTGAGGAGAACCTCCCTGTCGGCAAGGGATATGACCTTGAACTGATGAACCGGCAGTTCAAGTCCAAGGTGATGGGGGTGTCGTCTATTGCGATGACTTTCGATCAGGATACCGCATACGAACATGCCGAGTATGAGTTCGTCAATGCATATCACCCTCTTGTAACTGCAGCCTATGTCTATTTCGAGAAGAACAAGGCGAATCTTGACAAGACGTTCAGCCTAGAGATTGACCGCAGCAATCTGCAGGACATAGAAGGCCCTGTATCCGGAGAATATTTCCTCGGTCTGTTCGTCCTCCAATCCGAGAAGCATCTCTATGGTAGTGTCACGAGTACTGAGATCCTGACCCCTGTCCTGTTTGATATCAAGAGCGAGTCGATGGTGGATGATGAGAACCTCGTCAAGACCATCTACGCCCAGGCACAGGACTCGGGCGCACTTTCCCGCAAAGCCAATGAACTGACCGACAGCGACCTGATTCTTTCGATGAAGATCGCGATGGAGGAGAAGATCAACCAGATTCGCGCCGAATACATCGAGAACGAATCCATCCTCATCGAGTCTAACAAGTTCACGATGGTGAACCAGTACACCCAGTACTATGATTCCCGTATCGAGCACCTCCAGAGCGCCCTCCTCCGGCACGAGTTCGAGGCAGGATGGGGTGACGAAAAGCACCGCTCCATGATGCAGAGAGTCGTCACCATGGACCGCAAGAACATCGAGAACATGAAGCTCGAGAAGGAGGAGAAGATTGCCGCCATCCAGGATGCCGGAATCGTTGAGAAGGAGCATAAACTGATATCCCTGAGTCGAATCTCAATTGTGAACTAAGCCATGGACATTACTTTGGGATTGGATTTCGGGACGCATCAGTCCAAGCTCTGCATGAGCTACATGCCGAATAATGAGACGATCTATGAGTTCGTCGAATTCGACATGCCTGACGGCAAGAAGAGTGTTCTATTCCCTTCTGTAATCCAGATCAACAAAGATAATACGATTCGGATAGGCTCAGTGGATTATGACAGTTGTGCTACTCGTCCTATCCCTCCGCCAAAGAAACCCGAGCTTCCCAAGCGACCTGACATAGTCTTCCCGGAGGAGCCTGACCAGACACTGCCTCCTGAACCAAAGTTGGAGGAACCGGCTCCGGTGATTGAGAATGGTGCCGACTGGAAGGACGCCCTTAAGTCCATCAAGACTTCGATGGTGGAGAATCAGAAGAAGGATAAGGGGGCCTTCAAGAAGGAGCATAAGATCTGGGCAAAGAAATGCCAGAGGATCCGGGAAAGACATCAGGAATGGGAGAAGACCTGCCGTGTCCTGAACTACAAACTGAAGCTCTGGCAGAAAGAGGTGGATGAGATAAACGCTGAATACGAAGAGGAGTATGCCTATTGGGAGCTTCACAACACTGAATACCGGGTTCTGCGTTACTTCAAACAGGCAGCATTCACTGCGACCCTCCAGTGGCCTAAGGACGAGATTCCTGCGGACACTCTATCCATCTGGTACCTGACATATCTTCTCCTTTATATGAGGCGATATGTGAAGGAGAGATTCAACGAGGTTTTTGAAGAGAGCGTTTCCGTCCAGATGGGCGTCCCCTCAGGACTGAATGATGGTATCTCTAGGGCGATCCATTACCGCGGGCAGCGTTTCCTTGTGGCTGCTCGACATCTTATGGAGTTGTTCGAGACTCCGGAAGAGATGTGTACGCTCCCCTATCAGGACCTGATCGAGATGACCAAGTGCTCAGAAGGAAATGTTGTGGAAGAGGCTGAGATGTATGGTTTCGTGATTATCCCTGAAGCCTATGCCGGTCTTCAGTCACTGACATATAGTCGTCGTCTTTCCAGAGGCAACATGCATCTTCTCGTGGATATCGGTGGCGGTACCACGGATATCGCTTTCTTCACGATAGATGAATCTTTGATGCCTTCGATTCATACTGTGGCATCGTTCCATAAGGGTCTGAACTTCGTCCTGGAAAACTATCTGAAAGAGCATCCCGGCATTACTATGGGTGAGGCGCAGGACTTACTTCGGTCTCACATTGAGAGATTCCATCATGCAATCTCAGCATATACCGTGGAGCTCCGGAAGGAACTCAATCACCTTATCGACCTTGTTTCCCTTGAATTCAAGAAGGAGGTTGCCGGGACAGAACTTACAACTTCTAGGCTCATCGAAGCGATGCTGGGAAGACCGATAGTCTATTGTGGTGGTGGTTCAGTCTTCCAGGACATGCGGATCTCTCATCAGTATTTCTCCGACAAGCGTCTTATCAACAGGGACACCCTGAACATCCCCAACTTGATGAACCGTGGCCTGGATCCCGTCTTCTATACCATTCTGGCTACCGCCTATGGCCTTTCTATCCCTACCTTCGAGGAAATCAAGACCATCGACGCGCGTCAACTCTGGAAGATGCATGCCGATAATGTCAGGAGATATCCTGTACATAAGGATGAGCCAAAGGACTATGGACTAAGTGATGATTAAGCGCCATGTTCGAGAACGAATCCGATAAGGTCCGGCAGGACATCACCATCCTCCAGCGGATGCTTGACTTCGACGAGCTCGAGGCCAACGGCGGCGACCTGTTTAAGATCGAATGGGCGCTGAACACCGCGCTGGACCATATTGATTTCCTCAAGAGCAACCTCCCCTACGACCACATGAACGACGATATCGAGGATGAGGTCGTGGAGTGCGACGCCCTGATGGAGAAGGCGACTGCACTGGTGGAAGCCTGCAAGGTCAAGTACAGCCTCGACAATTCCTTCTTCCGTGACCACGTCACCCCTGAGTTCTCCCGCAAGCCGGTAGAGAAACCCAAGTCGAAACGTTTGTCCCAGGATTCTCAGTTCAGGCTTTTCGTCATTATCCTGTTGGCGGCGATTGTAATCGCCTGCCTTTTCTTTTATGACTAATACAATTGGGACCATGACTACATATAAGTACAAGATCCTGGAATTCAAACCGGGCGTTAAAATGGAAAAAGAGTTCAATGATCTCGGCAAGGATGGCTGGGAACTTGTGAGCGTCACGCCTGTGGGACTGAAGATTGAGGGCGAGGTCGACACTACGTTCGGATACGGCGGCGGAGAGACCAAGGGCGCGTTCGAAAAGATTGCGGCCTATTTCAAGAAGGAGGTTCCGGGTGGGAAGGATTGACGACCTCATTAGCGAGCTCGGCATCCCGGAGCTTACCCGTAAATCCAGGAAGGGAGGAGGTAGCCGCTCTGCTTCCGATGAATACTACGTCATCGGATTGTGTAATGAAGCATTGGGCAGAAAGGCCTCCCAGCAGCACAAATTCCCTTTCCTATTCGGAGATACCGGACGCAGGTTACCTGTTGACGCGTATTACCCGGGCCTGAACCTTGTAGTTGAATACTACGAGAGCCAGCATACGGAGGAAGTCGAGTTCTTCAACCGTAGGATGACCGTAAGCGGAGTAGGCCGTGGAGAGCAGCGGAAGATATATGATGAGCGGAGAAGGACGGAGCTGCCCAAGCATGGGATAAATGTGGTCATCATCAGCTATAGTGACTTCGGCGCTTCAAAGAAGCTTCTCCGGAATCATGATTCCGACTTGGCCATTGTAAAAGCCATACTGAAGAAGAACGGTTTAGAAACCTTATAGACCATTTGAATGAGGACCTTTATCAAGATTTCTGACGGCAAATCCATTCATCTCCGTCAAGGTGAATTAGATGGAGCTTGCACCGTGTATTCGCTAATGATGGGGCTAATTGCAGCCAGGAAAGTTAAGAAGAGTGCACTTACAGATTTGGACATCTTTGACAGGGAAGACAAACCTGATGGAAGGACAAGCTTTGGACGTTTACTCAAGGAGTTTTTCTACAAGATTCCGAAGTCGAAGGATGAACCGGAGACTATTCTTCTTAGAAATGGGTACACATTGGAAGATATTCAGAATAAACTCTCCCATGCTTATAGTAAGGAGGTCACAACATGGTATGCATCATCACTCAAAGACGCAGATAAAAAAGGCTATTTCAATAG
>JAEEGF012443919.1_pt1 | contig 25170 bp, 21 predicted proteins | sample 9134171 | NCBI WGS metagenome assembly JAEEGF01 (sample SAMN16246542, study PRJNA631951) | gut metagenome | biome: gut microbiome; feature: rumen; material: AP-attached | host: Bos | place: Iran: Karaj | collected 2018-10 | reverse complement strand
AATCGTTTTATTGATTACGTTTGAGATATAGACGCCAGTGAAATTAAGATGATGCATATTCAAGATTTTAGAACATATTTAATTAAACAAGGTCTCAGTCCTAAAACAGTGAATTATCATGCAGTCGGTCTTAGATCATTTTTTAAATTTATGCTTCGTAATGATGTAGAAACTCTTTCTCCAGAAAAAATTGATTTAGCAAAAATACCACCAAGGAGAGTCTCTTATTTATCAGAGCAACAGATCCAAAATATTTTGGATGCTCCATCCATATTTGAAAAAAATCCATTAAAAATTCTGCGTGATAAAGCAATTTTAGCTACATTATATGGAACAGGTCTTCGTGTAACGGAATTGATTAATCTAAAAAACAAAGATATAAAAATCAGTGAAAATCAGTTCTCAGTTATCTGAAAAGGTTCTAAATTACGCTCTGTATTTTTAACTCAAGACGCCAAAGAAAAACTCAAAAAATATATTCTTTCTCGCTCAGATGATTCAGAATTTTTATTCATTTCACTTTCTCCTAATAGTTATGGCCAGCCACTGTCAAGAAATAGTGTAGAAAGTTTAGTTAAAAAATATGCAGAATTAGTCTGAATAACCGAAAAAGTAACACCGCATACATTACGTCATTCATTTGCTACATCACTTTTGCGTAGATGAGCAGATATACGTTCAGTGCAGGCTTTACTCTGACATTCATCAATACAAACTACACAAATTTATACACATGTAGATGATAAATACTTACAAAAAGTCCACGATTTATTAGATAAAAAGCCAGATTTTGATAAAAATATTGATGTGAGCGATGAAAAATTTGCAGATGATTTATTTAATGAATAGATATATTTTAATAATAATAGGTAATAACTAGCATCTAGATATAAAAAATCTCTTGCAATTCTAATTTATTTTATTACAAATTAATTACCTTTTTCACAAAAAAGGCTAAACAGGGAAAAATATCTCGTCTCCTTGGAGGGGAGATATTTTTTATTTCCATAAAAAAAGCTAACATTAAAGTCAGCCTTTTAATTATGTATTTAATATATTATTACAAAGAACCTAGAGTGGTTACTTTACCATCCTTATTTAAGAATCCAGCAAATCATCAAACTAAGAAATAATAAACATCATCAATATATCCAACTCTAGCATCTTCAAAATCTCGACGATAATCTTTATTCACATCTTCAGGATTAGTTATAAAATTCTGAGACAAAACTTCTTTAATTAATGCTGTAGAAGTTTTCATGGACAATCCTTTCAATCCAAGGAATGCATCATATTTTTCTTTTCGATTATTTTCACGAGTTCATTCTTCAAGAATTTTAGCAATTACCATTGGCAATACTAATTCCTGTTTATTAGATCTCCATACAAAAACTCTAGGATTTTCTAGTGCAGGAGTATAACTGATATCTCCATTAAATTCATAGGAAGCAACTACTGAAACTGCAATATTCTCCGGATTTACTTTAGTTAGACAATCTTCATACAATCTCTGTTCTTCGTTACATTTTTTACCATCGTTAGATTTCGTACATGAATCAGTTAAGTCTGCATTCACATTTTTTGTAATCAAAGAACTACACTTAGTTTCAGCTGTTTCATGGTCTTTATAATCAATTTTATACAAATCTATTTTTGCACCACCTTGTTTTAATCCACCATATCCGTTATCAATAGTCGAATATCCTAGTCAAATTAAGTATTGAACTCCATTTTTAGCATCAGAATATGGATGTAAATACGTAGAATATCCGGGGATTTTTAATTCTCAAATAATCTTTGGTTTACTTATATCTTCCATATCTACTACGAATAGGGGATCAATGCTTTGATAAGTTACTAGATATAATTTATCACCAATATAGCGAGAAGATTTGAAGTTTTCTCCTGGTTCGATATTCATCAGATTTCATTTTAATTTCATATTTTTATCAAGTATTGATAGATGAGTAGCGTTCTGATCATACCAAGTAGTAGTCAGAATTCTGAAGTTTCAATCATCATCTTCATCCATTGAATATTGATTTAGTGGAGTTCCAGGAATGATAGTTGAATCTTGATATTGTACAGATTTTCCTAGATTAAACTTGTGAACTAATGTATTTTCATCTCTATAATATCGTGAACCATAGCATCCTCGATGAGAACATCTAATTGGATTGGAGAAATAGATTGGAGCGGGTAAATATAAAGAAGTCTGACTCATATGAATTTCATTTACGTTTCCAAATACTAAGCTTTGTTTAGGAGTAGCGTTCAAATCACTTAAAGAAATCTGAGAAATCAATGTGAAATTAGGATAAGTATCAGTTTCTTTCATAGTATCTTCAGATGGTAATAGATAGAAAATACTATCACAAGACATTGAAGTTACCTTTTTATCATATGTTTTTTTTGAATCTGAACTTTTTTTTAAAGTAATATCAGTTAATTTTGGCTGCATATCATTAAACAAAATAGGTTCATCCCTCCATGCAATATTATACCAACTTAAATAAATAGAAGAAATTAAATAAAGCTGATCATTAATCATTCTAGCATCTTCAAAACTTCCATAAACTTCAGTCAGCTTTTCTAATTTTAGATTTTTTAGATCGCTAATATCATATATTATTACCAATGTGCGGTTTGAACCTAATATAGAATCAGATTTTGAAGCATAACGAGTTCCTAAAATTACTAATTTATCTCCATTCAAGAATAGTTGAATATTACTCAAGCTATCAGGAATATTAATTTTTGCCACAATTTCAGCATCTGATAAGTCGTTTTTAGTAGGAGTTTTGATTATGGATATATATTTATCATCGTAATCAACTTCCGAATAGTAAAAAAGGTATTTTCCATTAGCTTTTAGAAGCTCTGGTTCATCCACTCAAACTTTTTGAACATTTGTAGTAGAAAAATCTGATATTCATCACATGTCTGCAGACAAAGATGCACTTTGTACACTTTCATCACCAAAACTATTAGTAGACTTAAGAGTTACTCAATTTGTTGAGGCGGTAGGCATAGCCCAGTCCAAAGCTTCAGCATCTTCTTCATAAAGAACAAAATCATATCAATGATTATAATTCCTTTGTGGGTGTAGCCTTCTATAAGTTTCCAAGAATCCACTCATAACTTTTTCCATAGATTCACAAGAATTTACTTTTGTGAAAGTAATTTTTTCACTCAAATCTTGAGCTTTTTGCACCATTTCTTGTTCAGATTTTTTATTTAGTTCATCTTCAATCTGTGTATCGATATTAACTGCAGATACACTAGCGAATCCTCATAATGCAAACACTGAGGCAATAGAAAATAAAATGCTTTTTGCTTTCATATAGATATTTTAAATAAATAAAATTACATATATAACTTATATACATAAACGAATCATTTGCAAATATTGTGACAATATTTTACATATTTTTCAAAAGCCATCACAAAACTATACTCGCAGTCTCCATTCTAAGTACATTTTCTCACAAATCAATGATTTTTGCATTATCAAAAAGCTCCAAATCTTTGGGAGAGAATCATCATTCAGGTCAAATAACTCCACACAAATTGTTGTCCTCATTTTTAGCTAATTCTCAATATGGAAGTCAATTCATATTCGCAATTATTATAATTTTTCAATCTACAAAATCTTTCAATTCATTCTCCGATTTCAAAAACTTTATTTCAGGGAGCTGAATTCATCGTGATTGTTCCACAGCTTCATGTGAAATTTTATCCAAACGTTTAGCTTTTTTATCATTTCGCTGACGAATTATGCTATGTTCACTTACCCAAAAATAAATATTATTCACCCCAATTTCAGTTAATTTTTGCATAATTAGCTCAGCTTTTTCTCGTTTGTTTGGCATTGCAATCAGCATTGAAACATTCTTCTCAGAGAAAGAAAAAGTCTGACTAGAAATTATTTCACCAGTTAAATCTTTATCAGTCCAATCTTGAATAGAAAGTTCATACCTTGTTGTTCATTTATTATCAGAAAATTGAATGCAGATTTTATCTCACTTTTTTATACGAAGAACTTTACGAAGTTGTGATAGTAGTTCAGGGATAGAAAAAAGTTCTATATTATTTCATTTCACACGAATTTTATCTGCATCAATATGGAGTAATTGCATATTATTATAATTATGATTTCAATTGCTTTACCAACTCAGCATTAACAGCTTGAGGGTTGGCTTTCCCTTGGGTTTTTTTCATAACTTGTCAGACGAAGAATCAGATTACACTTTCTTTTCATCATTTGAATTGTTCAACTATTGCAGGATTTGCAGTTAGAACTTCAGCAACGATTCATTCCAATTCTGAATTATCCATTGCAGGAGCATCGAATCATTTCTCTTTGATCACTTCGTTTATAGATTTACCAGATTGTAAAACTACATCAAATACAATTTTCAACTGATTATCAACCAGTTTTTTTTCCTTTTCTACTTGTAAAAATTCCTTAAATAAAGGCTGGAATTTAGACAAGAATCATTCTAAGTTTCAGCAAGATTTCAAGAATGATGTTTTTTCTGCGAATAATTTTTCTGCATCCACTCACTGTTTTTTAGCTTCCTCTGAAACAGATTTTAATAACGTTATTTCATCTCACTGAACGAAATCCAAAGCCCATTTCATAGGTCAGACCATCCATTTCGCTACAGTTTTTGGTTCAAATCATTCATTTACCATTGAGAAGAAAAAATCAAATAACGATTTGTCCAAGAGGAGAGCATTGATATACTCTTTATTAAATCAGAACTCTTTACATTTAGTGATATAATCAAAAGGACGATCAATTTCGACAGTATCAAATTCTTTCAAATCATTTTCAGACAACTCCAAAGCTGGCATATCTGGTTCCGGGAAATAACGATAATCAACTGCATCTTCCTTACTCCTCATCATATATGAAGTATTTTCATCATCGGCTCGACGACGAGTTTCCTGTGCTACAGATTCTCACTTAGAAATCAAATCCCATTGGCGTTGAGATTCAACTTCGATGGCTCTTTTTATAGCAGAAAAAGTATTGATATTCTTCAGTTCCACTCTAGTTCCAAGTGGATCAGATTCATTTTTACGAATTGAAATATTTACATCTACGCGCATCTGTCATTTTTCTAGATCAGCATCTCCTAAGTTGTTCCATTTAGCCAAACGCTGAATTTCTTTCGCAAATTCTACAACTTCATCAGCACTAGAAAAATCTGGATCAGTAACTATTTCCAAAAGTGGAGTTCATGCACGGTTGAAATCGACCAGACTTTTCCCATTTTCATGAATCATTTTGGCAGCATCACACTCCAAATGAGCCTCGTGAATTGTCACAGTTTTCTGACTTTCATAGTTATTCAAGAAAAAAGAAACCTTTCATTCAGTTATGATCGGATGGTAGAACTGAGTAATCTGGAATCACATCGGCAAATCTGGGTAGAAATAGTTTTTTCTATCGAATGAACTTTTTTTAGTCAGTTTTGAGTTTAGAGCTCTAGCAAAATGGATTGCTTTTGTGACTACTTCTTGATTAAGAAGAGGCAAGGCTCCAGGCTGTCAGGTACAAACAGGACAAACATGAGTATTTGGTTTCGCAGAAAAGTTCTGTTCGTTTTTACATTTGCAGTATATTTTAGCATTTGAATTTAGTTTCAAGTGAATCTCTAGTCAAATCGTGGTTAAGTAATCCATAATTTAATTACAAAAATAGGGATAAAATTCTGAAAATAAAATACTATTCTTTACCATAAAATCAAGGAAAGCTTGCAATAAAACATTGCATATTTATAATCTATGTGGCAAATTTAATTCTGTAAATCTTGCAAAATTATGACATATAATCCATACGATTTCTATTTCAAGAAGGCTAAAAAGGAATGATATAAAGCCAGAAGTGCATTCAAACTGGAAGAAATTCAGAATAAATTTCATTTAATTGATAAAAATACCAAAACAGTCGTAGATATTGGTTGTGCACCAGGAAGCCGAATGCAATACACAATTTCATTACTCCAGAAAATGCATGTGAAAGACTATCAGGTTTTTGGTTTTGATTTGAAAAAAGTGGAAATTCAATTACCAGGAATGCATACTTATGTTCAGGATATTACAGAGCAGGATAAAGTGAATGCGATTTTCGCAGAGAATAATATCGAACAGATTGACTTCATCCAATCCGATATGGCTCCAAACACGATAGGGGACAAGGAAACTGATGCGATTAGATCAATTGGACTTTTGGAACAGACTTTACGAGTTTATGATAAATATCTCAAACCTGATGGAAAATTCTGTACCAAAATATTTATGTGACCATGATTTGATGAATATGTTGCGAATCTCAAAAAGAAATATGGATGAAAAAGTATAAAAGTTTTTAAGCCTGAAAGTTGTAGGAGAGAAAGTAAAGAAACTTATGTAATCAAAATTTAATATATTGTGTGGAATATGAAAAATATAGCAGTTATGGCATGATGAGATTCTTCAGAATATGAAGTGTCGTTAAAAAGTGCACAAAACATTATTAAAGCATTGTCCAGTATTGAGTGATATCGTATTTTTCTTATTGAATGTAAGTGAAAATCTTGGTTTTATGAATGAGAGGATAAAGAATTTCAGATTGATAAAAATGATTTTTCACTAACTCTTAATGAAGAGAAAATCAATTTTGATTTTGTATATATAGTTATTCACGGTACGCCATGAGAAAATTGAAAACTTCAGTGATATTTGGATATGATGAATATCCCATATTCCACATGAGGAGTTCTCAATACATCAATGTGATTTAATAAAAATATGTCAAAACTTATTCTCCAGTCATATTGAATTCTTTCGCCAAAATGAGTTTGTATACAAAAATGAGATAGTTATAAGGAAAATGAAATAATATCAGAATTGTGATTACCATTATTTGTAAAACCAAATGAATGAGGATCTAGCTTTTGAATTACAAAGGTTAAGAAATCTGAAGATTTATCAAATGCTATCGAAAAAGCATGGCTTGAATGTGAATATGTACTTATAGAGGAGGCTGTTGAGTGAAGAGAATTTACATGTGGATTATTTGAACAAGAGTGAGTTATTACAGTTTTGCCCATTACAGAGATAAAAACGAATCAAGAATTTTTTGATTACGACGCAAAGTATTTATGAAACTCTCAAGAAATCACACCAGCAGATATTCAACCAGAACTAAAAATTTTAATAGAAAATACATCTCGTATAATTTATAAAAAATTACAGTGTAGATGAATCGTCAGGATTGATTATATATATAGCATATGAAAACTATATTTTTTAGAAATTAATTTAACTCCATGAATGACGGACGCTAGTTTAGTACCACAACAAATAGAAGTTTGCTGATTATCTTTACCAGAAATACTAAAACAAGAGATAGAAGGACGCTTTTAATTTATATTGCTTCAGAAAATGCTACTAATCTGAGATATACATTTAAATAGTAGGATAAAAGATAAACTCTTGAATTCACTCAAATCTTTTATTCAGGAGCATAACGAAGAAAAAAATCTGATTTTTCTTTGAGATTTTGTATATCATTTCAGTTATGATAGAAATGCACTTCTCGAGCTTTACGACTTATTTTTGGAGTTATATACTCAGTGAAAGAATCTCTACATTTTGGCATGAAATCACGACCGACTAGGAAATACATTCGTTTTCGAAGAATGAAGAAAGGCCTTTGAAATTCTATCCAGAATGAAAAATTCAGATAATGAAATCTGCTTTATAACCAAGCCATTTGTGAAGGAAATTGAATGAAAAAATATCTGCTTTTTGCCTGCGATGCTTGAGATCGATGAAAAAGATTTCCCATGAATTGATGACCTAAAAGACCAAAAATATGCCGAAGAAATGAAAAGTAAAAATAAAAATCTGACTTTTTCAACTCAGCTAAATTTAGTCGTGGAGCGATTCACTAAAAAATATTCAGATTTGACTTTGATTCACCACTATTATGTGGAATGAGTATCATTTCCATGACAAAAGGCGAAATTCAGTTTCAGAGATAGAGCGTTGTCTCAGCATTGGCTAGACCAGGCGAATTTGCAAATCATTTCATGACATCTGCATCAGGCTTTCGCATACAAAAACTACCTTTGCACATGAAGTCTCTGGGCTACTTCTCCACTTGAAATAGATCAGATTAAATATTTTTGGACTTGGAATGATGGAAAATTTACAGCTCACGAAACTGGAATAAATTATTATTTCACGAAGGAGAGAAAGACTGGGAATGCTGATTTGTTCACTCAGTCTTTTCAAGCGATTTCAGAAAATGATATTCTTTCACATTGGAAATCTTTGCAAGATTCGGACAATTTCAAGGATGCTTCGTTCACAGTGGAAACGAATTATAAAGATAGTTTAGATATGAAAAATGTTTCGCTTTCTTTGTCGGTGGAAAAGCTTCAATATGATAATATGGATGAGTTTGTGGAGCCAAAACTTCAACAATCTCTCCAAAATGTTCAGCTCAAAAAGGATACGAAATCTACAGAAAAGCTATTGGAACAATTAGAAAAACCTGATTTAGCAGGACAGTTAAGCTTCTGAAACTGGTTAGAATTGCTCAAAAAATTTCTCAAAAAGCAATATCCAGACGATTATGAAGAGTATGAAAAGTTGTTACAAGAAATGAAAATTTTGTAGGAATAACTTTATTCAAAATCTCCCCCAACCCCTCTTTGTCAAGAGGGGCTTTATTTTTCTCTCCTTGATAAAGGAGGGGGACCACTTGCGGTAGAGGATTTTTGCTCTTGAGTTTTTAGATAGAAAATTTATTCTTTAAACGCCAAATTACTGTGATTACGGACTAGTTTTTGTTTTTACATAGACAATAAGACGATTGGTATTCGTCAGCTCTTTATGTTCTATGTAGAAACGTAATTAGCAGTAGTTTGGCGACTCGATGGATATCAGTCGTCTTTTTATTTATTGAAATTTTTTAAACATGATTTACTTCTTATTTAAATTGTTGCCAGAATGATTGAAAAATTTAATACAAAGAAATTTTTTATTGTCCGGTGCTATAGTTGATCCTAAATGATTTTGATTCTTTAATTTAATGTTGGAAAATGCAAATGTACCAAAAAAGTATAGATTTATGTTTTGTCCAAAAGATGAAAATTCGGTATTTATAGATTGTTGAGCAAATGTATGATTGATTATAGATATAGCCCGTTTTATGGATATGGAAGTTTATGCGTTTGAACCAAACCCACAAGCAATAAAGTTATTGAATAAAAAATATGTAAATGATGAAAAAGTTCATATTTATCCAAATGCTGTATCAAATAAGAACTGAAAAATGGATTTTTACACAAATGAAACTGAAATGTTTGATCAATGAGCAACGATTATAAAAGAATGTGCCGAAATGGAATGATGAAAAAATGATAAAGTAGAAGTTGATATAGTAAGACTTTGTGATATCTTAAAAAGAGATATTCTACAAAATCATAAAAAAATACATTTATTAAAATTAGATATTGAATGAGCAGAGTTTGATGTAATTAATGATATTATTGACGAGTGATTATATAATAATATAAAATATATTGTCGTAGAAACCCACGAAAGATTTTTTAAAAATTGAAAACAAAAAATGAAAGATTTACAAAAGAAAATAGAAGAAAAAAATATTTCAAATATCTATCTAGATTGGATTTAAAATCCCTATGCCTTTGGGTCCCCCTTTAAAAAGTGGGACAAAGGGAACTTATTCAATCAATTTCAATAATTCTTCTTTCGCAACTTCGAGCTGATTATCAGTTCCATCTTCTTTATATTTTTCATAGTTTCGCTCAACTTCAATATCAGGAGTGATTCACTCTTTATCAATATTTATATCATTTGGAGAGTACCGTTTTCAAACGGTATATTTCAAACTAGAACCATCTCTGAAATCTTCTACAGCTTGAATGCTTCATTTCCCGAAAGTCTGCATTCAGATTATAGTTTTTCACTCTTCTTGAAATTTTAGAGCAATAATCTCTCCAGCACTTGCAGTTAACTGGTCTACGAGAATCACGATTGGATAATTTCAAAGTTCTCATCTTCATTTGGAAACATGGTCGATATCTTCGTATGCTTTATATTTACTTTTTACGAGTAAAGTATTTTTTGGGAAAAAATGTCCGAGTAGTTTTACAGCCTCTTCTAGGTATCATCCACTGTTTCACCTTAAATCCAGAATGATTCCATCGATTTTTCCAGAAGATTCTAAAGCCTCTCTAATTTCTTCCAAAAGTAAGGCAGTAGTTTTATTAGAAATGATAGAAACTTCTAAATAAAGCAGATTTTTGCCATTTTTTTCAAACACTTCAGAAGTGACAGATGGAATACTTACATCATCTCTTATGATTGGCACCCAAAATCTTGTAAGGTCTTCTCATTTTTTTCATTCTCTTTCAATGAAAAGATTTACTTCAGTTCATTTTTCTCATCTGATTAATTTTACTACTTCCTGCGCAGTTAAATCTTCTAAAGTCTGATCTTCTACCATATAAATTCTATCCAAAGGTAAAAGTCAGGCTCTTGCCGCAGGTGAGCTTTTTAAAACCTCAGAAATTACTACGTAATTTTCCTGCTTTTCAATTACTGCTCAAATCCCAGCAAATCCTGCGTTGTCTTCAAGTTCATTCATCAATTCGGTATTGTCTTCTTCTTTCAAATAAACTGTATATGGATCATCGATTGCTCCAACGTATCCAACTAATGCTCATTCTACCATATCAGCTTTTGAGCCACTTAATATTTCTTCATCATAATATTCACTTTCTAATATTTCATCAATCGCTCAAAATTTTATATATCTAGATTCATATTTTTCAATTAATTTGTTGAAAACAGCATTCTCTTTCCACACCATCAATCCTCATCAGATTATCATTCAGAAAACAATGAAAAGTATAGCGTCCAAAACGTATATTCTATGTGATTTCTTATTGTTCATCGATTAGAACCCTAAAATATAAATTGCAATAACTAATTATATTATTCCACTACCAAAATACAATTTCAAAAATCTATCTATTTGAGACATCTTCATAAATTTCCAAAATCTGACTATTTTTTACAAAAGCCACATCCATTCTGATATATTCAGCCCAATCTTCATCCATATCTTGCAAAAAATTTTCCAAAGTCCTCTGTAAAAATCAGATTTTTTTCTCTGTGATATAATTATCTAGTTCATCCATATTATTCACAGTTTTAACCTCAATTACCACTAATTCTCATCATTTTTTCATTAAAAGATCAATTTCTCATCATCTGATTGTATAATTTCATTTTATCAATTCATATCAATTGCTGAGATAATGCTGCTTGACTAGTTCTTCATTCTTATAACCGATTTCTTTATTGCTTCACATGCCTTTGTTCATAAAAATTCAAAACAAAATTAAAATAAAAAATAAAACAACAAAAGCAATAAAATATTACATTAAAAATGTCTCAGATTTTTTGCTTTTTAAAAAATTTCGATTATAATTGTAACGTCTTTGTATTATATACCTAGATTTGTAAATGGCAGAAAGTAACGTAGAATCAGTTAATTATAGGGATTTACTCAACAAAGCAATTCTTCAATCTGATATTGTGAAAATTTTTGATTATCTTTTGACTATTTGAGTAGAAGAAGGTGCATCAGATATTCACATTGAGCCTTTTGAAAATTATTGTAGAATCAGAATCAGAATTGACTGAGTATTGGAAGAGTTGGTGCAATATCCAAAGTCTTTTCATGATTCCATTATTTCAAAGTTTAAGATTGAATCTGGACAAATGAGACCCGATGAAAAAAGGTTACCTCAGGATGCCAGAGTTTCTGCTGTTACACAAACAAATAAAGAAATCGATCTGCGTGCCAATACCTTGCCTACAGTTTGGTGAGAAAAATTGGTAATGCGTATTGTGGATAAATCTAAGGAAATTCCACCTCTTTCTTCACTTTGATTAGAGTGATCAAATGGACGTATTATGCAAAAGAATCTAGCATATCCAAACTGAATTATTTTGAATACATGACCTACTGGATCATGAAAAACTACAACACTATATTCAGCTCTTTCTGATATCAACAAAGTTGAGGTAAATATTACAACATTCGAGGATCCGGTCGAAAATAAAATGCTTTGATTAAATCAGGCTCAGGTTAGGTCAGATATTGGATTTACTTTCCTTTCATGACTAAGATCTGCACTGAGACAGGACCCTGATATTATCATGGTGTGAGAGATTCGTGATAGAGAAACTTTGGAAATGGCGATGGAATCTTCCATGACCTGACATCTTGTATTTTCTACAGTGCATACCAATTCGGCCGTAGAAACTATTACTAGAGTATCAAAAATGGGAGCAGAACCTTATATGATTGCCGGTACATTCAACCTCGTAATTGCACAGAGACTTTGAAGAAAGGTTTGTACAAATTGTGGGCAAAAAGTAAAAATCAGACCAGGAGATGAAGTAAAATTTAAAAATGCTAAAAATTCATTCCGTGTATTTGATAAGGATTTATTAAAAAAGGAGCTTCAATTACGTAATATTTCACAAGAAGAGTGGAATGATTTCTTCGTAAACTGATATGTAATGGAATGAACATGAAAAGATCCAAAAACTTGAGAAGTATGTCCAATATGTAAATGAACATGATATAAGTGAAGACTCTGAATTTATGAGATGATGGATTATACAGATGATATTAAATGAATGCTAATTGATGGAAAATCAGCATTTGAAGTTGGGAAATTTGCGCTCAGTAGATGAATGATTGATTTGGAGAGAGATGGAATATTTAAAGCTATGAAATGAGAGTTTGACCTACATGAGGTATACAGATTTGTTAAACTTCAAGATTTATAATGTTTTATTATTTTATATTAATTAATGTGATTCTTCGAAAACTTACAGAAAAAAATCGACTGAATAATCATTGAGATTAATAAACCAAATTTAGACGCAAAAGCGAATTTTTTTAGGTTGTTAGCAGTATCTCAAAAAGCCGGTCTGTGAGTTCGTGATTCACTAAAATCCCTTCAACAATGAGAAAAAAGTAAGTGAATGTTATTGATTATAAATGATATGATTGATAAATTGACAGAGTGATGATCTTTGGCTGAAGCTATGGAAGCCCAATCATATTTTTTCAATTCTGATGAAATTGAGTTGGTTAGGTCTACAGAAATTACCTGAAATATGGTGCAAACTCTTGAAGAGATTGCAGACAGTTTGGAATCATCACAAGAAGTTAATGCAAAAATAAAAAAAGCATCAATGTATCCAATTATGATGATCGGTTTAACTGTGGTGGCTGTAATCGTGCTTTTGATTAAAGTGTTTCCAACAATTACAGACATGTACTGAGATCCAGAATCACTTCCATGAATTACGAAGTTTTTCTTATCGGCTTCTGATTATCTTCAGTGAAATCGGTATAAATTATTAATATGACTTATAATAATAGTTGTTGCATATAATGTGATGTATAGTAGATGGTTGTTATTTAAAATATGAATTGATACATTATTATTGAAGCTACCTATTGTAAAGAATGTAGTAAAACAATTCTACATGAGTAGATTTACCTCATTACTTGCTCAATTCTATGAGGCATGAGTGAGTCCAATTATCTCATTCAAGTTATTGGCATGAATCTTTGATAACTTCAACTACAAGAGAAAAATGATAGAGGTTAGAAATTCAATCAATGCATGATTTTCAATTTATGATTCATTAGAATGAACAGATTTATTTGACCCAATCTTAATTCAAATTATTAATGTATGAGAAAATACATGAGCATTGCCAACAGTATTGAGTAGGATTTCACCATTTTATGAAAGTTCGCTAAAAAATAATATCGATGCATTAATGGCGACACTCGAGCCTTTACTGATGTGATTTATTGCATGAATAGTATGAACATTGCTTGGAGCAATTTATCTCCCAATGGCCGATATGGTAAATCAGATTTGATAAATAAAAAACAAAAATAAAGTAAAAAACTGACCACAATGGCCAGTTTTTTGTAAATTTTAAATTATTCTAGTACATTCACATTCATCCTCACATTCCTGCACCTGCATCAGCATGATTACAGCTACATTTATCTTCTGGTTTATCTACTACTACAGCTTCAGTAGTCAATAACATAGCAGCAGTACTTACAGCATTTTCAAGTGAAACTCTGATAACTTTAGCAGGATCGATGATTCCAGCTTTTTTCAAGTTAGTAAATTCTCCAGTTCTAGCATCGAATCCATAATCCATATCTTTTGATTCTTTGATTTTTTCTACAACCCAGTCTCATTTGAAACCAGCATTATCAGCGATTTGCTTTAATGGATATTGGATAGCTTGTTGAATAATTTCTACAGCTACTTGTTCTTCTTGGTCCTCCAATTTAATATCTCCAAGAGTTTTAGAAAGCTGAACCAAAACGCTTCCTCATCCAGCAACGATTCATTCTTCAATAGCAGCTCTTGTTGCATTCAAAGCGTCTTCTATCTTGAATTTCTTATTTTTCATCTCCATTTCAGTGGCAGCTCCCACTTTAATTACAGCTACTCATCCAACCAATTTAGCCAATCTTTCAGCCAATTTTTCTTTGTCATAGTCAGATTTTGTGATTCAGATTTGAGCTCTAATTTGATTAGCTCTATCGTTAATCTCATCAGTATCTCATTTACCATCAACAATTATAGTTTCATCTTTGTTTACGATTACTTTATCAGCTTTACCAAGCATATCTATAGTGGCATCTTCGAGTTTAATTCCTAATTGATCAGTAATTAATGTAGCTCCAGTCACAGTTGCAATATCTTTCAAAATTTCCTTTTTTCTATCTCCAAATCCAGGAGCTTTTACTGCAACTACGTTAAGCATTCCTCTAATCTTGTTCAATATCAATGAAGCAAGGGCTTCTCATTCTACATCTTCAGCTATCAAAAGCATATCTTTCTTTCCAGTAGCAGCCATAGATTCCAAAAGCTGAATAATCTCTTTCATTGATCAGATTTTTTTGTCAGTTACCAATACATATGGTTTATCTATTACACATTCCATTCTCTGGCTATCGCTAACGAAGTATGGAGAAAGATAACCTTGGTCAAATTGCATTCCAGTTTTAATTTCTTTGCTCAATCCGAGAGTATTTCATTCTTCTACAGTAATTGTTCCATCTTTACCGATTTCTTCAAATACATCAGCAATCAAATCTCCAACTTCTTCATTTTGTGCTGAAATCGTAGCTACTTGTTTAATCTGCTCTTTACTATCTCAGATTTGTTGAGCAGTATCCTGAATATCAGCTACTAATTTATCTACAGCTTTGTGTAGTCATCTTCCAAGAGCGAAAGGATTGATTCATGAATCGATATATCTTAAACCCTCTTTAGCGATTGCATGTGCCAAAACTACTGTACTTGTAGTTCCATCTCAGGCTTCTTTATTTGTTTTTTCAGCAGCTTCTTTAACCATTTCTGCTCATACATTTTCTACTTTATCTTCTAGTTCGATTTCTTTGGCTACACTCACTCCATCGTTTGTTACAGTTGGAGCACCAAATCATTTATCCAAAATTACATTCCTTCCTTTTGGTCACATAGTTACTTTAACTACATTTGCGACAGTTTCTACTCATTTTAAGAGTTGTTTTCTTGCATCATCTGCATAATGAATATCTTTTTTCATCTTTTCTATTAATTATTGAAATAAAAGTCTGATTTATTTGCTTTCTTTAGCTAGTAAAGAATTTTGTTTAATTACCAAATACTTAGTTTTTTCTCCATTTTCTTCATATTCAATCTCATCTGGAGCATACTGCGTGAAATATACGATATCTCACTCTTTCACATCCATAGGAGATCTACTTCCATCATCCAAAATTCTTCCATCTCCAACTGCTATTACTTCTCATTTTCTTGGCTTTTCTTTGCTATCTGGGAGAATGATTCCAGATTTAGTGGTGCTTTCCTCATTTATAGGTTTGATCAATACATGATCTTCAATAGGTTGTAATTTCATTTTTGCTTATCTTAATAAAATAAAATATCACTTAATTTATATAGGTGCTATTTTTTTTATTCAATTATTTTACAAATGCAAGAGATTTTTTAAAGAGAAATTTTATTGAAAATAAGATAACTTTTGTTAGATTAATCTAAAAGGAAAGGGGAATATTTATAAAATATGTTTATACAATTTATAAAAAATGTTAAAGAAAATATACAAATTAGGTGAGTTATCTATGGCAAAGAAGTATAAGGAGAAAGAGATGAAAGAACATTGCTTAATCGATTTATTTTGGGAATGTACTCTTTCTTGCAATGCTCATTGTAAGCATTGTGGTAGTAATGCAGAATGTAAGAAATATGTAGGAGAATTAACTACGCAGGAGATTAAAGATTGATTCAAACAGATAGCTCAAGATATGGATGCGAGAAAAATTCTCATAAATGTAACAGGTGGAGAACCTTTAGTTAGAGAAGATTTATGTGAAGTAATGGAATATGCTACAAATAAATTAGGTTTTCATCGAGGTATGACAACAAATGGAATTTTAATGAATGATGAAAATATTGAAAAGTTGAAAAAAGCCAATATTGAGACAGTTTCCATTAGTATTGATGGCCTAGAAAAAGCTCATAATGAATTTAGATGAGTACCAAATTCTTATAAAATCATTATTGAAAATATTAAAAAACTTAAAAAAGCTGATTTTGTAAAAATAATTCAAGTTACAACAGTGTTTAATAAGAGTAATATCAATCAAATAGAAGAATTATATCAAGTCATGCTTGACCTAGGAATTGATTCTTGGAGGGTAACATCAATGGATCCTATATGAAGGGCAAATGAAAATAATGATTTGATGTTGAATGGTAAAGAGATTAAAAAAATGCTAGATTTTATTAAATCGAAAAGAAATAACAAAAAAATGGAAATTACATTCGGATGTAATGGATTCTTAGGTCTAGATTATGAAAAAGAAGTCAGAAAATATTATTATTTTTGTAGAACATGAATAAGTATTGCAAGTATCCTATATAATTGAGATTTGTTTGTTTGTCCATCTGTACCTAGAATAAAAAGATTAATACAAGGTAATATAAAAACAGACAATTTTAAGGATGTATGGGATAATAAATACAAGGAATTTAGAACTATTGATAGAACAAAGTGTAATCATTGTGAAAAATGTAAATTTTGGGATTTTTGTCTAGGTGGTCCATATCATACATGGAATTTTGAGGAGAATAGACAAAATAAATGCCCATATGAAATGATTTATTTTTAATAAATACTAAAATATGAAAAATTTTTTTCTTAAGCTAAAGGCGGGTATGAGCACTTTATTGATTGCATTAATATCATTTAATGCAGATAAAACCATTAGTATGGGTAGAACCGAATCATGGTATTGAGTCCCCTATAATGTATCTCCAATACAACCAACAACACAGCAATCACCAATAATTATCAATTTAGTCCAACGAACAGCTGTAGGAATTACATTTATTGCGTGAATTATAAGTTTGATAATGATATTAAAAACGAAGGATAAAGAAAAAAAGGAAAGAAAAATAAAGATATCAATTATTGTTATGTCTGTATTAATAATTCTAACTATAGCTTGTTTTGTTATTGTACGGTCATTAAATAGGTAGTTACAAGATATTTAGACTAACTATTTTGATACGACAAAAAAATAAAGCACAAGCAATTATTCTGGGAAATTTTCTATTTAATAATTTTATCGATAATACCATAACTTTTAGCTTCTTCAGCAGTCATCCAATTATTTCTTTCCATATCAGCTAAACATTCATCATATTTTTTACCAGTTCTTTCTGCCATAATTCCAGTCAAAATTTCTTTTACTTTCATCATTTCTTCTGCTTCAATTTTGATATCTGTAGCTTGACCACTGATTCCTCCTCCTGAAATTAAAGGTTGATGAATCATTACTTTACTATGTGGAAGTGAAAATCTTTTTCATTTAGTTCCTCCCGCCAAAAGAATTGAACCCATAGAAGCGGCTAATCCTACACAAACTGTAGAGATATCGCATTTTACATATTGCATTGTGTCGTATAGAGCTAATCCACTGTAAACTTCTCCACCTGGAGTATTGATATACATTGTGATATCTTTGTCAGGATTTTGTTTCTCCAAAAATAAAATCTGAGCGATAACTGAGTTTACCAAATGGTCAGTCACAGGCTCTCCGATAAAGATAATTCTATCTTCTAATAATCTAGAATAAATATCATAAACTCTTTCTCAGCTTTTTGATTTTTCGATAACGCTTGGAATTAATGCCATTTTTTGAAAATGTATAAATAAAAACCAAATCTGAATATAAGATTAATATTTCAGAATGCAATAAAATTTCTTGCAACTAAGCACAAAAACATTATTCATTTTATATTGAGTTTATTTTCAAATCATCATATGAAAAAAAAATCAATAAAATATTGAGGATTTACTATAATTGAATTATTGACGGTAACAGTAATCCTTTGAATAATCATACCGTCTATAATCACGATTTATAGTTTTATGATAAAATCAAATAAAGAATTTAATCTCAGACAGACATCTATTCAGCAGTGATATGAATTTTTTGAGAAATTAAATATTTTAATGCAGGATTATACGATAGATTATGAGGAATATTTTAATCGTCAGATGGTATGATGTGTAAAAAGCTGATCAACATTGTTAACATGAAATAATTTTAAGTGGAATGTTTGATTGTCCTGATATTGTACAGAATTTACTGCATATTGAAATGAAAATTCAACAGAAAGCAAAAGACGAGAATATAATTGAATTATATCAGGGAAATATCATGACATATATAATTGTAGTTCAAATGGAGATAAAAATATAACGTGACTTCGCCATGCCGTAAAATCATCCGATTGTTGAAGGTTTTGAAGCAAACAATCTTTTTGACAGTATGCAGCGCTATTTACAGATGTGAAAGATATAACAGTGGATGAAGATGATGAGGAACTTTGAGAAATATTAGGTAATAATATTACAGGTGCAATAGCAGACCCTAATAATATTCAAGAATTATATCTTATTTCACATGATTGAAAAAATCGTCTATTTTTCCGCAGAAAATTGGTCACACATACATGAAATGTTGCACAATATAAAATTCAAATGCTTAGACTTAGATGATTTGATGCATGACAAAAACACAATTTTGGAAATATATGAGAATGAAGTTATGATAGGCAAATAGATACATGGGCCTGTGATACATCGATGTGATTTGTGTGAAGTGGAGATTCTGTTTGATGAGCATATTCTGGTTATTTTTTGCCAAAAGATGCCGATGATTGTTGGATAGATTTGACATATGGAAATACAAGTGTAACGACATGGAATCTAGTTATTTCTCCATTAAATGATCCTGATTTGTATTGGGCAGATCAAACTCGTCAACTAAATCCATACATGAAAATATTATTGGTTAACGGTATTTATTTACCAACAACAAATTCTGATAGTTCTGTTAATAGCTTTAGTATCCCAATAGAAACTACAATTAATATGAAGAGTTTCTACAAAGAATAACATATCATAAAAATATTTGAAAATAAATTTAGAATTTTTTAATGATTTTTTTGTATATAATGAGAAATGTTGGTTCTACATACGTAAAATACACAGATAAAAAAGTCCGCAAAAATTTGACAAAAATAAATTTATGAATATAATAACATGGTCCACAAAGAAGGAAGACCTTCCTACATCCTGGTGTAGTAGTGCATTATTATTACATATCTTGATATGTTCTAGTAATGAGTTACATTATTACATCAGCATGTAGGAAGTAGATATTTAATACAATGTATGGAGTTTACTTCTCTTAGTGATAATTAATCACTGAGCTTTTCAGAGGAATTTATTTCTCATAGAAAAGAGTAAATCTGGTTCTTTGTATTGGTAGTATGAAAGTATAATTCATATTTATCATCACTTGCTTATCTTACGATAGGTAAAGAATAGGAAAATGATAACACATTTTCTTTGATATAGAGGATTAACAAGTTAATCTTTCAAATAAGCTAGAACAGCAAATTTGAAAAGTATTTGAGACTAACCCACGAATCAAATCGTAGGAATATCTCATCTTACAAGTCCCCACATGGAAATGTGCAGAGAGATAACTTGAGAATATTTAAAGGTCAGTTTAGATTTTATCTAAAGAAGAGTTAAATATTCCATTACCACCTAAGTATTAAGGATAGCCTTATACTAGGTGATAATGTATTCATACATTGATAAGTATTTGCTTCCTTTCCTTTTTTCTTGTAATGATAGCAAGATTCCTATATCCTTGTGTTGTAGGACTGTATGGTTATTAAAATATAACCTTAACAACTATTTCATAAGGATATAGGAAGTGGTCTTTATCATTCCTTGGAGCATTCATTTGTTTCAATTGGTATATCGAAATAGCAATATTTCTATATATCGTACCTGATTTTTTTCAGATTTATTTTTCTATTTTTGTTTGGTTAATCCATTCGAAGATGTGAAAATTTTATAAATCTGTATGAAGATACAGGGTATTTGGTAGAAAGAAATTTCTGCTAAGTGATTGAAACAGTTCATCAGTTGATGAAAAGAATAGATGCATCTATCCTTTTACTCCATAGTTATGGGTGAATTTTATATCTATCCTAGATAGTGTAAAATTATCTCTAATTCTGAAAGTTTTTGTAAGACTAATCACTTACAAAACTCAATTGATTGAATATATGAGTGTATTGTACTTTAGAAATTGGCCCTAAACAATGCCGTTTAGGTGTCATCACTTGCCTTTCCTACGATAGGTAAAGAATATTATGAAACCAATATTATGTTTCATGATTGATTTCTAAGGTCGACAATATGTCTTTCAGAATTATTTCCATTATGGAATATTCTGGGTAGATTTAGTAAGCACCATTCAATGCCAAAAGTATTGAAAACTTACACTTCAAACATTTGCTTGTCAAAAGTATTTGGGGATATATTGGAAAAAGTAATTTATTGCTTTTTCGTCGGTATTATATCATTTAGACAGGCTCTAATATGGTAATACTGATAATCCATGGAATTGATGCCTCTTCCTTATTTAACATTTGGACACATTGTTCAAGTGTGAGGAAGAGTCAGTCTTATAGATTGGCTCTTTTTCTTTAATTTAGATTTTTTTATTGTTTATTATTAGTTAATTTGTAATATACCTATAATTTAAATATCAAAAGAAAATATGCCACTTTGTATATGAGTCGATTGTGATGAAGTTCTTTCAGAGACATTAGATGAACTATTAAAACTTTCACCACTTAAAGAAAAATGAATTAAAAAATCTGACATAACATCATATGAGATATATGAAGTAGAAAAAGTTTGATTAACCAAAAAAGAAGCAATTCAAGCGTTTTATTCATTTTTTGAATCTCCAGAATATCGAGAAGCTCAACCAGTTTCCTGAGCATATGAAAAGTTATATGAACTAAAAGAAGCATGACATAAATTATATGTGGTGACGGCGAGGAATAAACCTTATGAACAGGAAACTAGGAAACGAGTAGAAACCCATTTCCCGTGAATTTTTTCAGATTATTTGTTTATGAATATACACACAGAAAATGAGATCCCAAAATCTCAACTGTGTAAAGATAAATGAATTCAGGTTTTGATAGATGATAGTGCAAGAAATATTCACGATATGAACTGAGTTTGAATGCCATGATTTTTGTTAGATAAGCCCTGGAATCAGTGAGTAGAAAATACAGAATTACTACATAGGGTTTATTCTCGAGATGAAATAAATTTATCACAGTTTTTTGAGCTTGATAACTAGAGTAATCAAATCATAAAAATAAATCAAATTTCTCTTGCTTTTTTGTAAAATTGTTTTACTATAATTTAGTAAACAGATTTTTTATTTCCTGATCATTTATAGAAAAACAAAAATAATACCAGTTATTTACTCTGTAATTTTTATCATCATGGCATTGATAAACAATTCTGCAGAATTAGCTTTGGAATGTTCGCTTGATAAATTATGAGTTGATTACGATTGATATTATAAATGAAAATGTTTTTTCTTGCACAAAAAATGAACAGATAAATATACCTGCATCTGCATTAGGTATTCCAAATTACACGATATAAAATCTGACAAATATACCCACGAGATTTTTCACAAAATCAAAAATACCCAGTTTGACGACGATAAACTGTATTGTTTATTCTCTACTCATGAAAGTGCTCCTGATGTTCCCAGATGTTCACTTATTTTTACATGAAAAGAAATTAAAGAATTATTATCCAAGACTACCAAAAAAGACTGAACAAAATCTGATTATCTAAAGATTTTGATAGACAGGAGACCGTATTGGTCACTAAGTGGAAGAAAAAATTGCTGTGATGTTACATGATATCTATGTGTGAAGAGATTAGAGTGGTTGAAAAGTAATTATTTAGATTAAAATAATTACATATCATTTATTTGTTTCATTATATTATCGTATACAGTATTCGCTATCTTATCAGATCTATCTTGTATACATTTTTCAGATCGTGTATTGTCAATTTTTTGCGATTCATATGCTTCCACTACTTCTTCAACCTGTTTATATGTTGTGTTTTGTTTATATATAGGAATTTTCTTCTCTAAAGGCTCATTACCACATTTTGAATTTAAATCTTTTTCTAATAACATTAAATTTCAAACATTATTTATTAGGTTATTTTTTTCTGATTGTTTATTTTCATTCTGTGGATATATATGTTCAATATTTGTTATTGCAAAATTTGGACTAGTTCATCATGAACTTAAACATAATTCATATTGTGTAAGAATATAACGTATAATATCTTTATTTGAACTTTTTAATTCAAGATTTGTAAACTTGTTTATAAAATCTTCTTTGTTGGCATATTCATCAAGCAAGTCTTTCAAATCTCTTTTTAATAAATCAAACTTTTGTCACATATAATGACTACGTTCAGAATCATCCATATTTTCACATTCTTTTACTGCTTCAACAAAAGTTTGTCAGTATTTTCAATAAAGCTTTTCTACTTTATTTGCTTGTCACTTTCAAATAGCGGAGTATATAAAGTGGAAGTACTCTATTAACTTAAATATGTTTCTAATTCTTCTCCGATATTTTTCACCTCATATCTGCTCTTTATACCTAAGAACGGTTAAAAATAATATGTAAGCTTGTGACACTCAGAAACTTTGTAACGCTGTTAAACTATCAATAATTTGAGAATTATAGTCGTAACGTGGTATAAAATCTATTCATTCAGGGGATCAAAAATTTTGGTACATCTCTGAATCTTCTAATAGATGTTTTGATACTTCGTCTACATTATCATTTGCTAATAATTTTTTAAATGATACATATAGATCTTTTCATACAATGTAATTATATCTTGCACTCCAAAAATGTTTTAGAAAAGATTCAATATTTCATTTTGTATTAGATTCAATTATATTTTCAGTCATTTCTCCCCATCTTTTCTTTACTTCTTCTTGTATCCCCAGTTTAGAACTTTCTTTAATGAAAAGATTCTTTAGAAGGTCTATATTTTCTAATTTTACTCAACCAGCATTAACTATTTCAAATGCAATATACGCTTCTTCATCTGATTTAACCTTTATTATTACTATTTCATAATCTAATATTTTTTGTAATAATCATTTTAAAAGTGCTGCAACTGTTGCGTTATCCTTTCCCTCTAAAAGGTTTTCCATATTTTTAAAAATTTCCGCATAATTTTTCTGCATATTCCACATACTTTCTTGAGTTTTTTTTATCTTCCCTTTGTATTTGCTGAGATCTCAGTCATAACTCAATATATTATCTTTAAAAAAACTTTGTACATTAGTCCAACATTCTAAAAAATAATGTTCGGTGAATCATCCTAATCAATCTGGTTCTTGAAGATATCATTGGATTGTATTAGCAAGTCATTCTAAATTATGTTTTTTTGCTGCATTTCTTAATGCAGATAAAAATAAAGCAATAGTTATAGTTCTTTGTTGTCCATCAACAATGTCTATTATTGGATATCAAGTTTTTTTATTGCTATCCTCCTCTTCTTTTAAAATAAAAGATCCTAGAAAAGGTAAAGATATCTTTCTTTCAGTTAAATCATGCCAAAATTCCTCAATTTTCTCATCGCTTCGTACGTAATTTCTTTGATAATCAGGAATCCATAATTTCTTTAGATCAGAATATTTCATTAAAATATCATCTCTTATAGTTGAAGGATATATTCCTATTGAGCTCATGACACAAGCATAACGATATAAATTATATTTCACTTTTATATAAAATACAAATTAATGCAATAAGTTTTTGATAATATGAAAATAAAATAGTATTAAAATAACTCACTTGAAACAACTTCAGAAAACATTATTTTCATATTCAGAATTTAGCTAATTTTTCTATTTCTATGCAAAATATCATATTCTGTTCGTATAGTTCAGATCTCCTTCCATATAAAGCCACTGAGTGATCAATTTGACGAGATTTGAAACTTGCAGAAGATATTATAGTTCCACAGGGTGAAGTGGTCCTGGCTCCGACATGAATCAAATCAGCTTTGCCATTATGATGGTGAATTAAGGTTTACGCCCGCAGTTCTTTGCCTGTAAAATTCTGACTCATAGTCGCAAATAGCGTCGGAATAATTGATGCAGATTACCGCTGAGAAATTAAAGTTGAATTGACTTCATTAAACGGAGAGAAAAAACTAGAAGCCTGAACTAGAATAGCTCAACTAGAAATCTGTCCATATTTTCAGGAGTGAAAGCCTTTCCCAACTCAGACTCCAAAAGTTGAAATGATAGTCGATGCAGATGTTTACGAAAATTTTGTAGAGAAATTTCCTAGTGATAGGGGAGCGGGATGATTTGGAAGTACTGCTCATTAATTTAAATAATGTGTAATAATGGAAGAAGATTTTTTGTTAGATAGTTATGATTACGATTTGCCAGAAGAAATGATAGCTCAGGTTCCTGCTCAACCTGCAGAATCTGCCAAACTTCTCGTTTTTTCACAATCAGATTTATCGATTCAGGATTATCATTTTTAC
>JAEEGF011000810.1_pt1 | contig 25182 bp, 21 predicted proteins | sample 9134171 | NCBI WGS metagenome assembly JAEEGF01 (sample SAMN16246542, study PRJNA631951) | gut metagenome | biome: gut microbiome; feature: rumen; material: AP-attached | host: Bos | place: Iran: Karaj | collected 2018-10 | reverse complement strand
GTAATGAACGGTTTTGGTACATCCAGCAGGAATAGGATGACATCCTGTGCTTCCGCAATTTGGTATACATTCTTTGTCCTTTACGTAGGAATCTTCAGTGTAACCGTATTCAGCACATTCTTTAACTACCTGCTTTCCGTAGTTGCCGTAAATGGTCTTTTCACTGTAACGAACACACTCTTTGTGGGAAGGAATAAAAGCAGCTACATTGTCATGAGATGAAATTTGGCTATCACCAACACTTACGTTTGAGCTCTTAAGGCAATTTGATAACGGCACTAAAGGGGGTTTAAGCTTTGCCAGTCTCTTCACCAGAGCCTTATGAGCTTTGGCACATTCTGAGGCTTTAAACTTTGTAGGTAGGCACAGCCAGATAGCACATTCAGCATCGTAGTCTGAACTGGTATCAGGCATAGAGTAATTGCTGTTACGTACTCTTGATTGATCAATCTGTGACAGAACGTCATCAATGTTCATTCCATTATCAGAAATAGAATATTCGTTGCTGTTTACTTTATTGTTAAGGTCATTCATTGCTGAATTGAATCTGTTTTCATCCACAAAATTATCGGCATATGCTGAAACCGATAAAGATGTTAGTACGGCTATTGTCAAAAGTTGTTTATTCATTATTTACTACTCCTTAGAATCTGATGAAGATGAATTAGGTTTAACGTCAACACTAGCATCTTTTCCGCTTCCTTTTATTCTGTTGTAAATGGAAGACGCTCCCAATTTAGCGGCTTTGCCAGCTCCTTTTGCCCCTAATTTTGCCAAGCCTGTTACACCAGTTGCTTTCGCTGCTTTCATTGCCATTGCACCTTGAGATGCGGCTGACATGTCAGAACTTCCTGTAGCACCACCTTCAATCATAGAAGAAACGGCAGTTGGAATAGAGTGGGCAAGAAAGAATGTCATAATAGTCATTAGCAAAAGTAAGAGAGTTTCTTCAAAAGGTATTACATGCCCCGAAAAAACATAGACAGTGAGGAACCCTGTTTGAACTTTAATCATTAGTGAGACAACGAAAACAAAAGCCATTAGTTCAAATCCTAATTTGACAAGTTGTTTGAGGTAATTCACTGCCCATGCGTTAGTCCAAGTGAGACCACCGAAACCGACCGCCAGAACTCCACAGCAGATTGTTATGTACGCTTTTACAAGAGTTAAAATGTAGTTTGCTGAGATTGATATATATAGAACAAATATTAGTATTACGATTATGAGCGAGAATATGTACTCAGGCCACAGTGCCCAATCATCAGGATATCTTGTGAATAGTTCATCTACGGATTGGCCTCGTGTTGCAACAGAGCATAAAATTGCCCAACCTATATTAAAAATTGAGCCAATAAAATGAGTCGCATCAGTAGAATCTAAGGCTTTTCCATTGATTTTAATATCTCCGATAGGGATTATTTTAACAAAGTCCTCAACAAAAGTGATTAGTTTGCCAACTCCTATATACTTGGGATCTAGTATAAACAAAAAGAAACCTATCCCCATTATGAATTTAACCATCTCTGCAAAAAGCGTATTAAAGTCAGCTCCGCTAAAAATTTGTTTGATGCCAACAAAAGAGAGTGTGATTAAGGCCAATCCCCATAAGAGCTGAATAGATTTTTCTGCAAGTGTACTGCCAATTTCACCTGCCTGCTTTTTAAAAGCATTGGTTATACTTACAACAGGATAGGATGCGGTATTAGAATTGACGCCAATTTTTTCTTTAGCTTCAGCATAACAAGGTGAAGATAGGGTGGTTAACAGCATTAAAGCAGAGCATAATACGGTCAGAAGTGTCTTTATTTTCTTAATCATGTACAGTGCCTATTCTTCTTAGTCTTTGTGAATTTTCATCATAAGAACGATACTTTTGTAAAGTTGCCTCGGTCTCATTTCTAATGGCTTGAGCTCGTCTCTGTTCTGCTATTTGTTTGTTAAGTAAAACAAGAAGGGCTATCATCTTCTGGTCGATTTCGCCTTGAGTCTTCGCTGTTTTTTTAGATGTTTCTTCCCAAGTAGAATAATCTGCATCAATTATCTCTTTTTCTACCCGACTGTTCTCTAATGAAGAATCGACAATTTCGTTCATGTTTTTAATAAGTTCTATTTTTTTTGTGTTTAGAATCTCAAGGTCTTCTGCTGAACATTGATAGCCTTGGCTACAGTTGTTATGGAGAACAAAATCAATATCTTCAAATTGTTTCAGGAATTTATTCAGACTGTTGTATTTCTTTGCAATAGTGTTATAACGCTGTGCTGTTTCTTGATATTGGTAGATAAGTTCCTGAAGACGCTTGTACTCGGCCATTCCCGGGACTTCAATCTGTTGAAGGTGCTCAATCTGGTTAAGTTGCTGGTTAAGCTGTACCTCAAAATCATCGATCATTTTAAGGTAAGCCATCAGTTGCTGAGTTACCTGAGCAACGTCAATTGTCGGAAAACCGCTGGAATAAGCAGGAGCGGAAATTGCCAGCATGGCACTTAAGATAGATGCAGTCAGTATCTTTTTCATGGTTTTATCCTCGTTAATTCTTGTATGGTGCGGTGAAGCTGATATCCTTATTTACGATCACATTGAATCTGTAGCCAGAGCGAATTTCAATTGTTGGAGAAACATTCATGTGCTTACGGATAAGTTCAGTGGTTACAGAACCTAATTCATTACCGAGAGCTTCAGCCATTGCTGATGATGCAGATGTGGTGTCTTTATCATTAACGTACTTATTGTCGGTGTAGGTAACAGAAGCTGTAACCATTGATAACAAAAATGCTGATTTGAAGAGTTTCCAGTAGTGATTATTTACCTGATCAGTAAATCCGCTGTAACCTCCCGTGTCAGAGCCTGCCATCTGGCCAAGGTCAAGTGTTCTGCCGTCTGGGTATACAAGGCGATTCCAAGCAACCATTACACGTTCCTGCCCGAACATGATCCCTGAGTTATAAATCCCAAAAAGTTTTGTACCTTGAGGGATAAGAAGGTACTGGCCTGTTGCGGTGTCATAGACGTTCTGACTCACCTGTCCTATGAGATGCCCAGGGAGGTCTGAGTTCACACCTGTAATAAGAGTTGCTGGAATTACAAAGCCTGTATTAACTGTGAGAGCCTTTGGAGCTTCCAGTGTGGAATTTAATTGCCAGTTTCTAGGCTCATTACTGTTGTTATTGTTATCAGCAGAAATGGCAGAAGAGGATGAATTACTAGCATTGGTATTACCGTTTCCTACAGTCTCGGCCATAAGTTGCTTGGCGAGAGCAAGCTTTTCAGAATAGTCAGAACCAGAGTTCTTTAGTCTTTGAATTTCAGCCTTTCTTTGATTGTAATAGTTCATTTTCTCTTGATAGCTGGCATCACTTGACGGACGCTGAAGTGATGAGCGGTCGCTTCCGTGAATGACGGTCGAAGATTTGCTACTACCATTAAAGCTTGAATTTCTTGGCTGAGAGTTTAAAGCCTGCATGAACTGTTGCTTGCGGAATTGCTTGTATTCCTCAAATCTCGGATCTGGCTGTGCCGTGTTAGGCGGTAAGTCTGCCTTAAGTTCCAACTCGTCTGGACGATTTTTGATAAATTCTTTTTGTTCTTCAGGAGTCATTTCTTTTGTAGTCTGAACTTCAAGCCTGTCATCAGGGTATTCCTCACGAGTAGGAATCTCAAAATGTACTGGCTCAGAGTAGTCAGCATTAGCTGTAAATTCACTGATAAACGTGCTGGAGGTTTCCGTATATTCCTGTTTAGGCTGTTCCTTCACTTCCTCCTCCTGAGCCTTATTCTTAGAGGCCAGCGAGTAAACAACCACAAGGGCGAAAGCCGAAATAATAGCTACCACAATAATTTTGGGAGCTACTGACATTCTTGTGGTGTCAACGGAGACTTCGTTAGGTGATTCATTTTCATCTTTAGCCATTGTTTATCTCCTTACAGTCCATGAAGAGAGAGGTACAACAGAATTGTTCTTATGCTTAACATAAGAACGGCAGAACTGTTCGCTACCGATGTTAAGTTCTACCTGATAGGTGTCAGCGTTTGGCTGGCTTACGGTATAACGGAGATACTTATACTCATCATCCGCAACAGCAGAAACGGCATAGCCTTTTTTACGCAGATTCTTAACGAGGCTTGCACCGTAAACATCAGTCTGGAGCTGTTTTTGAGGAATTCTGTTAAAGAACTTGGTATGAGCTGGCGGAAAGTTCTTTTCAATCATCTTTACAGAGTCTTCTGATAAAGCTTCATTGATTTTGTAGTAACCATCGGAGGCTAAATCAATGAGATTCACATTTTCCTGCTGTTTTGTGGTCACACAGGCGGTTAAGCTGCTTAACCCAATGGCCATCATTAAAACTGGAATAATCTTATTCATTACTTGCTTCTCCTTACGGTCACTTTATCCTGATCACTGCCAACACCTAATACGAGTTCAGCCTCATAGAAAAGGGCATCTACAATGTAGCGATTGTTCTGTACTCGGTAATTTACGAGCTGTTCTGAGTTTCTGCTGGTCTTGTTATAACGAGTAACCAGAAGAGCAGGGGATTCATTGCTGTTCATTGCTGACGGCATTTCAATAATGGTCTTCTTGCCATCGTTGTAGACACGCACAGGCTTCCAAGCTACATCATCACCAGTCACCTCATAGTCAAAATCAAGGTTACCTAAATATTCGTTAGTTTCTGGAATGGTGTTATTGGCGATAGTCTGTTTCTTTCTGTCCTGAAGAAGCTTGAATTTAGCTAAGCTTTCTTCTGGGTAAACAAATGAAATACGTGGGATGTTCTGAGATTTACTGGAGGATAAATCAATGTGGTACACACGTCTGTTAGTGGTAATAACCATGTTTGTGCTGATACCAGCATCAAGAGGCTTGATAATAATGTGTTCTACTTCTGAAGCACCGTCACCTTCTAAAGCTGGCTCAATTGTCCAACGAGTAGTATCACCAGCGTGCAGGGAGAAGATAGTTTCACCAGCCTGTAATTTAACGTCACAGATTCTCATAGGTGAGCAGACTACACGAGGAGTCTGAACTCCGTAAACGTATTGAATGTAACCGTTAGAGCCTTCAGTGAGAGGCATTGTTCTGTCATTTATCTTTGATGACATTTCAATTGCCTTGTAATCAGCGTCTGAGAGTATAGGCTCGTCAATTTCAAAAGTGTAAGCGTCATATTCAGCGTCAGCTAATGCAGGAGCTGAGATAGTGCCTAGTAATGCTAAAGTGAGTAAATTCTTGGTTAATTTCATGGTACTGCCTTATTTGTTGTCGTTTAATCTTTGAATTGAAAAATCAGTAATGTAAAGTCCAACAGGATTGTTCTGGAGTTTCTCAAAGTTCATGTTAGAGGTGTCGATAGTCTTAATTGTCACGATGGATTTATACTTGCCGATATCTGATATCATTCCTGAACGTGAGCGGTCACGAGTGGTTTCAGTCCATTCAATGGCATAGCTCTGAGGTGAAATCTGGAGAATAGCGGTAATCTTCACGTCAACAGTCTTTGCCTTGCCTTCCTCTATCGGATTTTTTTTGCTGAACTGTTCCGCAATCTTGGTGTGTGCTGTATCGTTAGGATCAAGCTTGGCAAACAGACGATTGATAAACTTAATACCTAAATCGACATCAGAGGAAACTGTGCGATAGTCACTGATAAAATCGGTGAGCATAACATTCATTACACGCTGGTCTACATTGTCATAAGTTGGAATAACGCCCATGAACTGACTTCTACCAAGAGAATCAACTTCTACAATGTAAGGAGTGATTTTTGATTGTGAGCCAATGTAGATAACGCCCATGATGCAGAGCATTACACACATAAGAGAGGTGAGGGCTGTAATCTGCCACATCTTACGCTGGGCAACCTGTCCGCTTATAAAGTCATTCCATGTGCGAGTGCCGTTAAGGTACGGATTATCGTTTGAGGAGTTTTCAGTTTTCTTTTCCTGAGTCATGTTTTATCCTGCCTTTATTTATTGATAGTCTCTAATGTCAATGTTCTTAAGCTTGAGCCATTCATGCGTCCATGCTTCACCGTATTCAGCTCTCAATTCCTTAATCTTGGCCACTGATTCCTTATCGGAAACAGCCACAAAAGCAAGTGCGAGCTTTTCCAGAGCAAGGCTGTATAGTCTTCTGCCGTTGGCTGACACATAGTAGTAGTCATGCTTAGGTACGGCATTAGCAATGATTTCTACCTGACGTTTGTTGAGCCCTAGGCTGTAATACATTTCTGCGGTTCTCTCGTCACGAGCTGTGCTGTTTGGCAGGTAGATTTTTGTAGATGTTGATTCAGCGATAACGTCTAAAATTCCAGAATTTGCAGCGTCCGAAAGTGATTGTGTTGCCATGATGACGGAACAGTTGGCTTTACGTAATACCTTGAGCCATTCTCGAATCTTTTCACGGAATACAGGATGACCGAGCATGAGCCATGCTTCGTCAAGGATAATGACTGCTGGCTGACCGTGTAAGCTGTCTTCGATACGCTTAAAGAGGTAAAGCAGAACTGGAATCTTCCATTTATCATTGAGATTCATGAGTTCTTCAATTTCAAACACGGTGAAATTGTTAAATGCCAGATTGTCAAAGTCTCCATCCAGAATCATGGCAACAGCAGAGGAATTACCAGCGTACTGTTCAATAATCTGCTTCATTTCATAATCCTGAATAGCGGTGACAAGGCTGGAGAGTGATACTTCACCACTGTCAGCCATTGATTCAATAGCCTGCTTAATAACAATGTTTTGTTCTGGCGTTGGCTCTAACCCATTGAGTTTCATTATTGTGGCGATCCAATCGGTAGCCCATGCTCTGTCTTTAGCTGTAGAAAGATACTGGAGAGGGCAGAACTGAAGGGTAGAATCTTCACCACCTATTTCATAGTGAAGACCGTTACAAGCCTGATTAAGGGCAAACATTGACATGCCTTTATCAAATGCAAAGATAGACATGCCAGCATAACGTCTTAACTGGGAGGCTAGTAATGCTAGATGTGTTGATTTACCAGCTCCAGTCGGCCCGATAATGAGCGTATGACCAACGTCCCTAACATGAATGTTAAGACGGAAAGGAGAGCTTCCATCAGTAACACAATTCATGAGAGCAGGGGAGTTTTCAGGATAGAAAGGACATGGACATTTATTTTCACCAGTCCAGATGCTTGATGTTGGGAGCAAGTCTGATAAGTTAAGAGTGTTAATGAGCGGTCTACGGATATTGGCAATGCCGTTGCATGGCAGACTGCCAAAATAAGCTTCCATGTTATTGATGGACTCAATACGTGAGGTAAAACCAAGCTTTTCTATTTCTTTGGCAATAAGTCTTGCATTATCAGCAAGCTTATTTTTGTCTGAATCCATCAGAACAATAACAGATGTATAATAGCCAGCCCCGACAAGTCCAGAGTTTATTTCAGCGAGAAATTCATCAGCGTCCTCTTCCATAGCGAGAGCGTCCTGATCCACGTTGCGTGTTTCTCTATCGAGAATCTGGTCAAGCATGCCTCTAACTTTCTGTCTCCATTTCTTCTGATACTTCTTAATTTCAGAAACGGCCACATGCTGATCAAGGAAAATAAAGCGAGTGTTCCAGCGACATGAGCAGGAGATTTTTGATAATGAGTTGAGAATACCTGTATGTGACTCTAATGCGAGTCCGTCAATGGCCACGCACTGGATAAATTTGTTGTCGATTTTTGGGATAACGCCAGAAAAGAAATCTTTACAGCCTACCAGATGGTCAAGATAAATAGCATTTTTAGGGAGACGGATGTTCACGTCATCGCCAGTAATTGTCTTATGCAGATAAGTTAGCTGGGCATCAAAGACAGTTTCAGAGCCGTCCTCATTAGAAACGGTGTAGGATTTTAATCTGGTTAACTTAACACTAAGCCCGAGGAGAGATTCAATAGATGTAATCTGTGCCTTAAACTGGTCGACTATCCTTTGACTGAATTCTTTTTCAGTCATCTTTTTGCCGTTATCCTTGAACATCAGTTTCTGAATTTTCTGCTGGGCAAGAAGAGGCGGTAAGTAGGTTAATGTGAGATAAAATGTTGATTCATACATCTTATCCAAGTCATTGAAATAGCGTCTTCTTTCCTCGTCAATGGCTCTGGTAATTTCATCAGGGAAGTGACTTTCAGATGGCTTTGAGTAGCTTTCTACCTTTTCACGCAGAGAATCAATATGAAGCACCCATCCATCACCTAATTTAGCGAGAATCTGATTTAACTGAACTGCCAGACGATCCTTTTCGTCAGCGGTGCTGGAGTCAGCATCAGGGCATGTATATTTCCAAGTTACTGCCAATGCTCCTGATTTACAGAGCATAAGACCGTCTTCAAGTAGTGAAGCATAGTCCAGAAGGTCGGCAAAGCCTTTGCTGGTGGAACGGTGAGCTGACAGTCTTTGAGAGCTTGAAGCTGAGTGAATAAGACTTGCAAGAACAAAAATCATCAACACCCCTAAAAGTGCGAATGTCAGAGTTAGATATAACATGTGTTTTTATCTTATTATTTTTGAAGTAAGCCAGTGTCGGCAAACGGTGTGCCTTTTGCGTGGTAAACAGACTGATATTTGATGTGTCTCAGGTACACATCTCTCATTCTCGGATCTGCTTTAGTCATCAGTCTTGTCAGAAACAGTACTGAAAACCATAAAACCACGCCAAAGAAAAAAGCGATTGATGTCTGGAGAACAAAGACGCAGGCAACAGTCACAACTCCTGATACCATGATCAACTCTCTGTCTCCGCCAAGGAATGTGTTTGTACGAATACATGAACGATGAATAGTTGAGTTCATAGCTGTTGCCTCGCCTTAAGAATTAAGAGTTAATTACAATTGTGTGGTTATCGGTTAAATCAATCGTCTGAACGTAGGCTATAGTTGCACCTTTTGATTTGAGTTCACCGCCCATAACATTGGTAATGAATGAGTTACCGCAGAGAATGAGAGAGATAGCCAGTACAAGGTAGATTAACTGCTTCAAGAATCCTGAGATTTCACCACCGAAAACGAGCATTGCCCCAGCGGCTATGAGGCCGATAAGGGAGATACCAGTTGCGACCGGACCCGTCAGAGAATCCTGAATATTGCTGATACCTGTGTCCCATGGCATTGTTGTTTTTGCGAGGGCAGAGTCACAGAATACGATTGATGCAATAGCACATACGATCAGTAAAAGATTGTTTTTAATAAAGTTCATTTAATTTTCCTTTTATATAAAAGTCTTAAGAGATTTCTCTTGTTACATACTTGCCTGCTGAAAAGCCTTCAACAGTCAGTATCTGGTTAATGCGTCTTCCGTGTTCGTGTCTTGCGATATGCACAATTACATGCACGGAGGAAGCAATTAAAGGTTCAATTGGTTTAGGATAATCAGCGTTCATGCTTATCAGCATGGCAATACGCTCTAACGCTTGGTCACAGTTGTTTGCGTGAACTGTTGCACAGCCTCCAGAGTGGCCAGTGTTCCATGCCATAAGTAGGTCTAAAGCTTCTTTTCCTCTGACTTCACCGACAAGAATTCTGTCAGGTCTCATTCTGAGTGTTGTTTTCAGGAGATCCGTCATGGTGACGTTTGGAGATGTATGGAATTGAACGTAGTTTTCAGCAGAGCATTGAATTTCGCCTGTGTCTTCTATAATGACTACTCTTTCCAGAGGAAAGTTATCAGTCATTTTAGAAATGATTGCATTTACGAGGGTGGTCTTACCAGATCCTGTACCACCGACAACGAGAATGTTTTTATGAGAATTTACAGCATCAATAATGATGTCTTTCTGGCGTTCTGTCATCGTTCCAGCTTCTACATACTGGTCAAGAGTAAAGATAGATACGGCCTTCTTTCTTATAGTAAAGGAGGGATTAGGGACGCATGGAAAAACCTGACCAGCGAAGCGAGAACTGTCTAATGGGAACTCGCATTCAAGGATGGGATTCTGTTCGTTGACGATTTTGCCGTGGAATCCTGCCACGGTCTGCATAATTGCATTGGCTGAATTAGGTGAAAGCTGGAAAACCTTCCTCATGGGTGAGCCTAGCTGTTCGAGCCAGACCCAGCCATCAGGGTTTAGCATGATCTCAATTGTTTTTGGGTCATTCAAGATACTAAGAAGCTTTGAACCACATTGACGTTCAAGTTTCTCAAGTGTTCTAGTTATAACGAGATTATCTGATAAGGATGCCATACAATACACCATACATTAAAAATATATAGTGTATTATATATAATATGAAATTAAATAAAAACATATTTTTTACAATATATTAACCTTTTTTCTCAGATAGGCTATTTTGGCGGTTTTTTCACGAGAAGTTGCCTTATTTCATGCAGGTTTTGAAGTATTACTAAATCATTTTGAATTAAAGTGCTGATAGCAGAACTAGACACGTCAGACGCTCTTTCTTTTTTGGCTGAATTTTTAGTTTTAGATGGTTCGTCCTGTTTTACAGAATCAGAGTCGGAGGCTTCTGAGGACAGTTGCAGGTTAGTTGTATACTCGTAACCATCCGCACATCCGAGTTGGCGGTATTCAGGGTCATCAAGCAGAACGGATAGCGGAACTTCAAGATGAACTGAAATAAGCGTCATCATTTCCAGAGTCGGATTGGACTTGCCATGAATAACATTAAATAAGTGTGCTCTGGTTACACCAGTGCGTTTTGCTAATTCAGCAAGAGATATCTTGTTGTCTTTAAGTCTTTTTGTGACGGTCTGACAGAAATATTCTGAATACATAAGGTTAGATCCGATTAAAGATTGACTAAAAATTCACAATATTGTAACATGATTGTGTTCTTACGCCAAAATAGTAAGTTTGTAAGTGTTTTAGATTGTTATATGTAGTAAGTAAGGTTAGCTGGTGTAAGATAGAAAAAGCACAACGATTAAATTCCCAAGATATTGGATCAGTGGATGAGTTTGTTGGTCGAGGGTGGTTGTGTAGCTCTAAACGGGGAAATACGGCTGAAGAGCAACGTGTTATCCAGTTTTCAAGATTGATTCAAACTAACCAAGAGAGGTTTAGTTATGAAACTTGCATTAGCGCTTTCGGAGAGAGCGGATTTACAGAAAAAAATAGCGGAGCTTTCTGAGCGCCTTAACAACAATGCCAAGGTGCAGGAGGGCGAGGATCCGGCTGAAGATCCCTGCGAGCTTATGAAGGAACTGGACAGTTCTTTGATAAAGCTGGAGAATCTCATTTACCGGATCAACAATACCAACAGTCTCACCAAAAGCGGTGATGTCACTATCACCCAGCTTATAGCCAAACGGGACTGTCTCAAAGAACGGCTTCGCGTCATGCGGAATTTTCTGAATACCTGCAGTCAGTCGGTAAGCCGTTATTCCAAGACCGAGATCCGTATCCGGAGTACCGTAAAGGTTTCCGAACTTCAGAAAGAGGTTGATGCCTATGCGAAGCAGCTCAGGGAAACCGATGAAAAGATTCAGGAGATGAACTGGACGACGGAGCTTATCTGAAGAATGATCTGGTAGTCTGATCGGGCGGGTATGATCTCTGCGGTTGAGAATGAATCGCATTATGGCGTATGCTGAGGCGCATACTGGAGGTTCGAATCCTCCGTTTTACAAATCATGCCTCCTAATGTTACATTTGTAAAACGCACTTTTCATGCTTACTACCATAGTACCGACGGTCAGGCGAGGGCGGGTACGGGGTTTTTTTCTTTAAGTTTCTAAATAATCATATAAATAAGTATATATATTCAGGAAATGTCTATGGAGAACATACAGTCTGTTACTGCAGTTAATCCTGAAAAAATTACTGTGCCGGATTCCCTGAAGCGGGGTTTTATAAAATCTCTCTGTCTTTTTGAAGGAATCTGTCTGACTGATACCCAGGCGGAAGGACTTCTGAATAAAGATGATTCCATAATGGCATCATTTTCAGATGATGATGCTCTTATTGTCAGAAATGTAACTGACTCATTTGCATTTCTGGATTCAACCGGTATTGCCGGGACCACTGTTGATTTAAATCTTTTCATAAAACTTAATGCCATACTGGCAAGAGAGCAGGCACTCTACACCGGCTGTCTGAGAAACGGCTTATGTTCCATTCCCTGTATCGGTGTAGTTCCGGTTCCCGACACGCAAAACATTCAGGAAGAGATTGACAGACTGAACGGTATTACCCCTGATAACTATAGGACCTGTGTTTCATCGTGTTTCTGCAACCTTGCGAGAATGCAGCCTTTCTGGGACGGTAATAAAAGAACTGCATTTTTTTTATGCAATATCCGGCTGATGAAGAATCATCTGGATTTATTGATGCTGACAGAAGATATTTATGGTGATTTTGAAAGGCATCTTACTGCTTTTTATACCGGAAAAAACAATCTGATTATCGATTTTCTGGCGGAAAAATGCTTTGTGAAAATGCCCGGGGCATAACCCCAGGCTAATGATATCCGCATGAAAGCCCACGGATATCAGTGTATATCCGGAAAATCTATCTCTTTAACAGAAGTTACAGTTCTCGCAGAGCGGATGACTCAGATTTCCGGATGGTATTCCTTGCTTCCTTCAATGATACTGTAGCTCGAACCTGTAGTTTTTGTTTTTATGCTGTAGAATGAATGCACTGTCGGAGCCGGGCAGCTGTCAGACATATTTACATCGCATGAAGGTCTTAGTTCGACTTTATTCTGATCCTTTACGGTTTTATAAAGTATCTGTCCGTCAATAAAGGCTACAGTGAAAATTGCTATAGCGAGGGAGATAATAAAATAGACCATATCAATTCTATCCCCGACAGCTTTGAGAATAAAAAAGCCGCCGCAAAGAAGAAACAGCACCCCGAAAATTGTCGAGTTCAGATTTCTGGAAAAAAGGTATTTAGGAAAAACATAACATACCAGCAGTCCGTACAGGAATGACACTAAACAGACTCCTTTTATACTGTCTTTGGCTTTGACAAATGAATCCCAGGTGCTTACCCAGGCCAAAAAGCATCCCAGCATCCATAATGACGTACCGATACAGGTAGAGAATTTGGGCCAGCTTATCGGAAATTTAGCTACCTGGAGGCCAGTCTGACCGTTCATGGAAAACGGGAAAGTTTTGTTTTTCCAGACAATATCCATATTCCATATAGGCATCAGAGCGTAGGAAATTTTATCCGGTTTGATATGATAATCCCGGCTGGTTATTTTGTAATACTTGTGATGTGATGCATCGGAAAGAAAACGATCCATGGATTCTCTGGCCCTTGCTTTAACCCTGGTGATGCATTCGTCGGAATTCACATTATATATTTTAGCGTCAAGACCTGAGAGGTAGGCAAAATTAAACTTGACGCCATCGCTTAGAAAGAATGGTTCCAGTCTCTGGGATACCCGGTCATCAACTTCTATGGAACCGTCCTGAGGAATATTATAAAACTCTACTTTTGCTTCAGAAGATCCTTCAAAAATTTCGTGTTTATGGTTGTTTTTACCAGACTTTCTTACATCCTCAACCTGATATGTGGCAGATCCTTCGACTGTCAGATCGTAAAGCCAGAAGGGTATGTACCAGGCTTTAACCTTCTCAAGTTTTGCCCCAGTAATAAAGTCATCAGGAACAAACAGTCTTTGTTTGCATTGCTCCTTATAGCTATTGATGAAATCCTGTCTGTCCTTGGTAAAAGGAACAATCATATCAGGGACTCTTTGTGATTTATACTTGTCGGTAAATACTATGGCGTTGCCGCAGAACGGACAGACACCGGTAGCGGAAACGGCTCCCGGTGTCAGCTGTCCGCCGCATGAGGAACAGATATATGTCCGGTTCATATCCTCTGCATCGAAGAATTCATCAGAACTGTCAACTCTGGCACCTTCAGAAAAAGAACCGGCATTGTTTTTTTTCTTTTTTTGTACAATGTCATCGTACTCACTTATTGAAAGAACAGTATCACATGATGCACATTTGAGTGCTCCGGCCCTGATGTCGTAAATCATATTTGATGAACAGTTGGGACATCTGGCAAGATCTGAATGTTCCATGGGGGCTCCTTTGCGTATAAATTTAATATCCGGTAATATGCCGGTATACCTTATTATTTTTTTTAGATAATGCTTATTCTGAATTGAATTTTACAGAAAACGGCGTTTGATAAATGTGATATTAACGTATTTTATGCCTGATACCCGTATAGAAATGCTGAAAAACAGCGGAAATTCCTTTCAGCACTGGGGCAGTACCTGAAAAATAATAACGGAAGCTTATGTTCCTGTTCCCCGTATTGACGGGCTTCCTGTTCGTGGTATTAAGCACATTCAGATAGAGATTAACATACTGAATGTTATTCTCTATGGATTTTTAGCATGCATTTTCAATTCTGCTGTAATGCCGCCTTTCTGAGCGGCAGTAAAAGAACTGTGTTTTTTTAGGCAATATCCCGATGTGCTGTGAAAATGCCCGGAGCGCATGATAAGCCTGCGCTGATAATTTCATAATGAAGTCAGTCAGTAAAGATATCAGGAAAGGCTTATTTTTTAACAGGTATTGTAATTCTCACAGACCTGATAATTTAATCCGGATGATATTCCTTGCCGTATCTCATAATAGGGGTGCTGCTCCTTGTGACTTCTGACTTTATTTGTTTGAATGAAAGAGAGGTCGGGTCTTCATATTTATCTGGAGATATGTAGGTATCGCCTGAAGCTCTGAGCTCGATTTTATTCTGTTCCTTTACCTGCTCATAAAGTACCAGTATACACATAGGGGTTATAATCACAAGATCTATAAAGACAGATAGACGAAAAAAAGCTTTACCCATAGGATTTCCGTCGGATTTGAAAATTAAAAAGCAGCCGAATAGAAAAAAAAGAACCCCGAATATTTTTGTGTTCTTAAGACTGTTAAAAAGAAGTCTGGGAAAAAACAAACATACCGCCACTCCGTAAAAGACAGATACCGCAATCATCGATTTTATACCGGTATCAACATCTGAAAAAATATCATGGCTGATGACCCAGAACATAAAACATCCCAGCATCCAGAGTGATGTACCGACACAGGTAAATAACTGCCCCCAGCTTATCGGAAATCTGGTTACCAGCCTGCCTGTCTGACCGTTCATAGAAAACGGAAATTTCTCGTTTTTCCAGACAATATCCATATTCCATATAGGCATGAGAGCATAGGAAATCTTACCGGGAGTCATCTTATAATTACGGCTGATTACTTTATAATAATCGTGGTTTGGTGCATCTGAAAGGTAGCGGTCCATGGTTTCTCTGGTTCTTGATTCAACTCTTTTCATGCAATTACTGGAATCGATATTATATATTTTGGCATCAAGACCAGAGAGGTAGGCAAAATTAAATTTGACACCGTCTTCTATAAAGAAAGGTTCCAGTCTCTGGGATATTCGATCATCAACTTCTTTTGAACCGTCCTGCGGGATGTCATGAAACTCGATTCTTCCCTCTGATACTCCTTCAAAGATTTCGTGTAGATAGCTATTTTTACCTTCACCTATATCCTCAACCTGATAAGTGGCCGAGCCTTCGATTGTCAGATCGTAAAGCCAGAAGGGAATGTACCAGGCTTTAACATTTTCCAGTTTTGCCTCGGTAATAAAGTCCTCCGGAACAAACAGTCTTTGTCTGCATTCCTCACGATACTTATCGATAAAATCAAATCTGTCCATGGTAAACGGGACAATCATATCGGGAACTCTTTGTGATTTATATTTATCAGTAAAAACAATGGCATTGCCGCAGAACGGACAGAAATCAGTGGCTGCAGCTGCCCCCGGTGTCATCCTGCCGTCACATGAGGAACAGATATAGGTCCGGTTCATATCCTTGGCATCAAAGGATTCATCAGAAGTATCAACTCTCGCCCCTTCAGAAAAATAACCGACATTATTCATTTTCTTTCTTTGTACAATGTCATCATAATCACTTATGGAAATAACACTTTCGCATGATTCACATTTGAGTGCTCCGGCTTTGATGTCATAAATCATATTTGATGAACAGTTGGGGCATCTGGCATGATCTGAATATTCCATGGTTACTCCTCGGGCGCAGAATATAATATCGGGAAAAATTTAATATCAGGTGGTATGTTTTCTTGCTTTGCTTTTTTTACTATGTTTATCTTAAATTTTATAGAAAACTATGTTTAATAAATGTGATATTGATATATTTTACGTTTTGTACCTGCATAGAAATGATAAGTATCAGTGGAAATTAATTTTAGCACCGGGGCTGGTTTTACAGTACCTGAAAAATAATAACGGAAGCTTCAGAGAAGCTTCCGTTATTCGGGGTATCAGATAAAAAATCCGGATGCCTGTCTTTTGGACGCATCACTTTTTTCAGGATGATTATTTATCCGGTGATTCCTTAAGGCAATAGTCCATTGCGTCATCTCCGGAAAATACAATGTTCATGTACTGAGCCGGTTCCTTATCTGGAGATATCCATGGTCCGATAAAGAAAATAGTCCGGTCATTTTCCGGGGCGGTTGTGCCGTTTTCCGGAGCTTCATTCTGTTTTCCGGTGACTGCTTTGAGTTCACTTTCCTTTATACCGTAGAGATAGCATACTTTCCGGGAGCCTAGGAAGGAAAAACTCAGGAAGTAGTTATGTCCCGGTGCCTTGTTTACTGCCTGATATTCACCGCAATGGGATGATTCTAATTTCGTAAACAACATCTTAAGATTAAATAATCTCAGCATAATCCTGATTCTGGTTAAGATGCTGTTTTTACCGGTGTTATCACAGGCATTATGCTTTTCTTCTAACTGTTTCTTCTCTGCTGCAATGTCGGCACTTAGCTGAGAAAAGTGAAGGTATTCCGGTATCTGCAACGACAGTTTCAACGGAGTATATCTGTTTGCATTTTTGGCAAAATTCAATCTGCCGGTGATATAGAGTATTACTTTAAGTATATGCCAGATGAGAACGGACAGAATGATGACGATAGCCGCGAAATTGCCAAGAAGTGCAGTTGTTGAAGCTGGGCTGGTAAGGGCTCCTTCATTTGATTTAACGTTGTAGATATAGCTGATTTCATCTCCGGTGTTAATCTGACAGCCTATATTGTTTATCTGTTTAAGAGACTCAGATTGAGACTCTGCTGATGCATTATTATCAGCTGAGACATATTTAACTTTTACATCGCAGACGGTTCTGCTTTTCGGATGAGGACCTTCATCCTTTATGGTTCTGTGTATTACTTCCTGAACGACTCCGGTTCCTTGATTAAATCCCGGCATGTTCAATCCGGTTGTCATATTGACTGCCATAGGAAAACCGCTGACTGCTCCGAAAATGTAAAATGGCAGAAAAATTATCAGGATAAGGTAAAAGAGAGGTTTACCTGTGATAAGTATATTACGTTTCAGTACGGAGCCTGATACATGAAAAGTCTTTTGATCTTTAAGCAGATGATCTGCTGCTGCTTTGTGACAGCTGTGGTTATCCATTGTTTTATCCCGTCCTTTAATTATGAAAATCGCCATGATTATACAATAGTTGAAATCTCTCTGACTATATTTTCCGTATATCCTGCAGAGAGGTGCCCGGACAGGAGTTTTCAGATGGTCTTTCGGTCTTCTGTTTCCTTTTTTACCTGGTTGGGAATATTTGATTTAACATAACTTTCGTGGAATTTAGGTAGGAAATCTATCACTCAAGATGGTCATAACACATATATCATGTAAAAACTGGCTAATTTCTCATAAAAATATCTCAATTAAGTCTTTTCTTAGTATTTTTGACTTTTTTTTTCTTAAAATCATTATAATGTTGGCATGCGGTAGGTATGTAAAAGGACGCAAACAAATGAGCAGTTCCACCAGAAATTCTGAAGCACAAACCAAGAGGAACCATGGTTAAGAAAATCCATGGTGGATTCTACGTGTAAGCAATGGAAAACATTAAGAATCCTGTAGTTGTTCTTTTTGTTGATCATTGAAAAGTATGTCTTACATTAAGTTCTCACTTTGCTACTCTTCTTCAGAAACAACTCAAAATCGAGATACTCTTCAATAGACAATTTATTCAAATTAGTTATAATTCCAGACAATAGATCCCTTGCCACCTTGTTTTTCCTAAGACTGAGGGCGCGCCTAGGGACATTTATAAAAGAGCCAATAGATGAAATTCTATTGGCTCGTTTTCTTATAAAATCCCATATTTACTCAGATTTCTCCATTTATGGGGGTTAATAACAGCTTGACTAAATCTATGGAAAGATAAAAATCGAATAAAATTTCTTAGGTATTATTTTATGATAATATTATTCAGAGCTTTTATGGTGTTTCTCCCGTTAACTCATTTTTGATTTTTCAGTTATAAGTTAAGAAACATTAGTCTCATGATTAGATTATGAAAATGCCAAGCTTTTTTTTATGTTTCTTTATACGTAATTGTAAGGATAATGGAATGATAAAAAGTGGGAATAAAAAAAGTCGTATTATGGCCATACTCACATCTGAAAAAACAGGCGTTATTTCACTTTTAGTGGTAGCAATTATTTTTCCATTGGCAATGTTTATCCATTCCTGCAATCAAACAGCTCTCATCGTTCCCGGAAAGAAGTTGGAAAAAACATTGAAAAACATGTCCAACGAAGCGCTTAGCATTCGAAAGACGAATAAGGAAGTAACTTCAGTGACTGGTTTTAAATGCCAAAAAAGATCGAATTTTCTGGAAGCGAGACACCACTGTACGGCTAATGTTCATTTTACAGATGGAACAATGTCTCAGATTTGCATTCTCCGGGATTTTTATCATCCCATCATAGGCTACCGACTTGAAACTTACTGTGTGAACATGACAGTTTCCATGTGTGAATTGGATTCAGATATTGTGATTAAAAAAGATTTTTGCTTTAAAACATTATTCTATGATTTTCACAATGAAGTAATACAGTAATTAAACCTTGGCTTCATTCCCTAAGAGAAAGCCGACAGTTATCTGCCGGCTTAAAAGTATTATTCTGAAATAGCAGATGAAATACACTCACTCGAAACAATCCCAGACAAAGGCTCTCTTTCAACCTGTCTCTGAAATTTTGAATATTCTGCCATTTTCATTGGTCTCTTCGGTGGTATAGCTACATTATTACCAACTTGGTCGTAACAAATAAGTTTGTCATTCTCGATTGAAAAACGAGGACACTGATCTATCTTCCCTGCTCTGAAATGATAAGCTTTTCCATTCACGCATTGAACACTTTCAATCGAACAACCATTAGATAAAATGTGTAAGGTTTTAGAATATTTGTCATTTTACAACTGTGCTAAAAGTATATTTTTAATATGATAACAGCATAGCTATGTTGTTATTGAAATAATCAAGCTTTTACTCAACATGAGTTCGTAATGTGATTGAGAGAGCTATATATTACGTGCATAGAATTTTAAAAACTATACACATATGATATAATCACTATACTGATTATATCATATGTGATAGTTTTTTTAAGATCTTGTGTATGGTTTTTAATACTGAACCGTTATTGTCCTATGCCTGCAGGCAGTGATATCAGTTTTTGAATTTTACTGCAGTACCGTAAGCCACGATTTCGGCAGCCCCCTGGGTTACTGTAGATGTGGTGTAGCGTATGTTAACGATGGCATCAGCATGCATCGCTGTAGCCTCTGCAACCATGCGCTTTGTAGCTAATGCTCTGGCATCGTTCATCATTTCGGTGTAAGCTGAAAGTTCTCCCCCGACAAGATTCTTAAGCCCCTGCAGAATGTCATGTCCGACGTGCTTTGCCTGAATGGTGCTGCCTTTGACTATGCCCAGCATCTCAAGTTCCTTACCGGAAATGTAATCAGTATTTACTAAGATCATCCTCTTCTCCATTCTCAATTTCACGAATTCTCTGTATGCAGACGTATATCATAGCTACAGCCAGTCCTATCGGGACAATTCCGAGCAGAATTAGCCATGGAGTATTACGCACCTCAAAAATAATAATCCCGAAATAAAACATGTAATAAATTACGGCGATAACGGTTATTACAATCGGAGCTATCATTTTTTTTACGTGGGTGCAGTGATTGTTCATCTGATTTTTCTCCGTTATAAGTGCAGTGTCTGCAAAACGGACGGCAATTTACCATCCATAATATGGATTTTATCATACCGCTGCCTGGATTTCTGTCACTTTGATCTACTTAACTTCGGACTGAGTATCATTTGTTGTTACAGCTGTTACAAAACAGAGAGATAACAGCCGGTGAGATTAAAATGTTTAAAGAGAATGATGCGCCGGAGGTAAATACCGCCGACATAAAATACATTCCGGTTTAATACTATATGGATAAACATCAGATAAATGTTGAATAATCCGCGTATAGCCGTTAAATTAGATGGCAGTAATTAAGGTTTTGCCATCAGCTCCTTTTAAGTTTAATTGCATATCACGGATAATAATTCTGTGCTCAAATGAGTGTGTCATTAAGTTTGGAGAGGTTAAGTGTTATGGGGCCGGTTTCATTATTTTGGGATTAGAGTACTAACCGACCATCATTTTGCTGGTCTTTTTGATGAATTTTGAAGGTATCGGTTTCTCCAGTCTCCAGACTATACTCATAGGCTTGCTGCCGGTATGGTATTCATAAAAGACGCGTCCTAAAAACGTATAGTTTTCCGTAAATTTTGACATGCTGTTGTTTTTGGCTTCACGGACAAACAGCAGAACAGTGTTATTTGTTCTGGCGTGATTAATATACCTTTGACCAGTCGCTGATGTTGAACTTGTGGTACTCTGGCTCTGCCAGTGGAAAAGATTTTCGTTAATGGAGTAGTCCTCGTACATGGTTGAAGGGGAGTAATCCCTGTCTGATTTATTAAGAGTCACCAGCAGAATATCGGTTTTATGCCCGCTGTAGTATTTAACACCTTCACGCACGTTCTGCGGTTTTGGATCATCGAAAGCGGACAGAATCTGATCTCTGGTGTATTCGCAGTAAAGATGTAAAGGGATATTCTGCTCACGCAGAACATCCTGATCCACAAAATCAATGCGGTTTTTGTTGATTTGTAATAATTCCAGAACTTCGTTAAGTACCTGTCCGGAAGAAGCAAGCTCCATAAGATTGTGCAGCATCTCAGCAGAGGAGATGTTGTTGTCCAGTTTATCCCACAGACTGATACAGAACATACCCAGCATTCTTTTTTCATAAACGGACAGGGTGGCAAGATTCTCCTCTGGAATAGAATCATTGACAGGGGACTTAACCGATTTATCCCGGAGATCTGATAAAAATGATATTAGAAAGTCTATCCATAAACGAGAGTTGATACAGGCAATTTTGTACCAGTTTCTGGCATCAAAAACAGAATAGTTTCCGGTACTGTCAGGGAGAACTTTGGCGTCTGATGCCAGTTCGTAGAACGATCTCTTGTAGCGGTAGAACACCTTGGGACTGAGTTTAAATACATTCAGAAAATTTGTTAAGGTAAGTTCCTTCCCGGTCTCATCGGTGAATACCGCCATTCTGGCCATGATGCCTTTCTGAGTACTGTAGGACTGACTTATATTGTCCAGAACATATTTAGCAGCCGTCTTTTCCAAAGTGATATAGCATCCCTTAGGTACTGACGGAAAATTGCGTTTAACCTCGTCAGTAAGACCTCTTTTTGTTCTGGTTAATAGAGCTCTGAATTTATCCTCAAAATTGTATTTTTTATGTGCCTGACCGATAAAATCGAGAACAGTCAGGCAGTCCTTGTTTTCAGAGAGTCGTAGTCCGCGGCCTAACTGCTGCAGAAATACGGTTAATGATTCTGTAGGTCTCAAAAACAGGATGGTATTTATTTCAGGGATATCGACGCCCTCGTTGTATATGTCCACCACAAATATGAAATTAATACAGCCCTTAACCAGAAGATTCCTCGCGTTGTTTCTGATATCGTCATCAGTATTTCCGGTAAGGCACATTGACGGAATATTACGGCTGTTAAAGAAGTCCGCCATGTACTGCGCATGTTCGACTGAAACGCAGAATCCCAAGCCCTTAACCTCGGCAATATCAGCAGCATAATGAAGGAGATTTTTTACGACGGAATCCGCTCTTCGATCGGCAATTTCCTTTTTCAAGGAATAGACGTTGGATAACTCCTTTTTATCATAACCTCCGGCTGTCCATTTGATTTCTGATAAATCAACTGAATCTGACACCCCGAAATACTGAAACGGGCAGAGAAGACCTCTTTCTATTGCCTCAGGCAGGCGGATTTCCCCGGAAATACGGTTTTCAAAATATTTTAAAATATCGCCTCCGTCCATACGTTCCGGAGTTGCGGTAAGTCCTAGCAGAATTTTCGGTTTAAAATGGGTAAGCAGTGACTGGTATGTAGGTGCTGCGGCATGGTGAAATTCGTCCACCACGATATAATCATAAAAGTCTTCTGATATTGTTTCCGTTAATTTTCTGGAATTAAAGCTCTGAATAGATACAAAAAGATGATCAATGCCGTTTTCAGGCTGATTGGTACCTACAAGCAGTTCACCGAAATTGTTATCTCTTAAAACTGTTCTAAAAGTATTTAAACTCTGCTTAAGGATTTCTTCACGATGAGCTACAAAAAGCAGTTTAGGGTAGTTGAGACCTGTTTTTTTCCAGTAGTTACGGTAGTCAAATGCCGAGATAACTGTTTTTCCGGTACCGGTGGCTGCAACAATCAGATTTCTGTATAAGCCGCGAACCTCTCTTTCTGCTTCTAATCTGTCAAGAATCTCCTGCTGATAGGTATACGGGCGGATATCAAAGAAAAAGGCATTACTGCCGGTTTCAGTCTCGCCGTATTTTTCTTTGTTAAGTGCCTTTTTCAACAGTTCACGATCGGTATCATCGGTAATGTTGAATAATTTAAACTCTTTTGAATTCCAGTATATATCAAAGGTTTCTTCAATCTTGTCAAAGGTTTTCGGCAGGTCTTTTTTAGTTATCTTGAGATTCCACTCCAGACCGTAGGACATGGCCTTTCTTGAAAGATTGGAGGAACCCACATAGGCTGTTGAGAATCCGGTGTTACGATAAAATACATAGGCTTTAGCGTGCAGTCCGATGTTTTTGGATTCATAGCATATTTTTATCTCGGTATTAGGGAGTTTGGCCAGTTCCTCGACGGCTTTGGTCTCGGTGACGCCCATATATGATGTGGTGATGATTTTTAAGGTTCCGCCTCTACCGGTAAATTTCTCAAGCTGCGGCAGAATTAAACGGATGCCGGCCCATCTGATAAATGAAACTATCATTTCAATGCGATCGGCAGAATTGATTTCATGCTGAAGTTCCGTAAATAGCTGAGGTTCCTTGTTCAGTTCTGAATTAGCTCCGGTAAACAAACTAGATTCAACCAGAGAGGTTACCGGTCTGTCAGCAGTTTTTTCACCATTAATGGATGCGACGTTATTGGTCCGGTCATAGACGGATAACAGTTCATGGACACTGTTATTTTCTCTGTCAACAGTAACGGCATAATCTTCAATTTCCGCAAGATGTGTTTCATCTTTGATTCTGGATATCAGATTATTGGTCAGATTCAACTGAGAGATAAGATCCGGACAGTTATTCAGACCTATTTCAACAACCTCGGCGACGTATCTTGATAAGGTTCTGGCCGCGAGTTCCTCAGCCAGTCTTCTGGTACTGATAATTTTTTTTGATGGATCGAGTTCTTTTTCAATAATGCCGTTTATAAGCTGTTCGTAAAGACCGTCTTTTAACATATAACATCAACTCCACCTGAAAAAACTTCAGGATAGCTTATTAAATTATGACTGGTACTGAGAGTATTGCTGTGATCTGTAAAATATCCGGTTCACAATCAACTGTCAGCTGCTACACTTCTAACAGTCTAACATCTATCAATTGGTAATACCAGGATAAAAAATAGATTAAATATAAAAACGATGAACTGTACGGTAATTCTTTATACAGGTATCTGGATGCAGAGACTTAACCGGAAAACTGATGCGAATCCGACAGATGGAAAAGATTGATTTACGGGATAGCAGGAAACATTGTGAAGGTAGTATTAGTTAAGGAAAAGGTATGCTATCCCAGATTTTCTATTAGGCAAGGGATGAAAAGTATTTCTTTTGCTATTAAATTTATCGTGAAACAGATTATTGATATTTATCGCCTGAATAACATCAGCTTCAGGATACCTGCCGTAATAATAAGAATTACAGCCAGAACAGCCTTGAGCCTTCGGATAATGAAATACAAAAAAATATTCTGTCGGATTCTTTAATGCTTTTTTAGGAGTGAGAGTCCGGATCTCCGGAAGCTCGGTACCGGTATTATGTTCCGAATCTAGGTCTCATGGTGCAGGTATCAGATGTGGTCCTGTCAGGTGCCATGGATAGGAATAGATAGATAAAGGATGCAGATAAGGTCTTATCTTAAACAGATTGAATCACTGAAATTTAAATTTACGAAGGTGATTTTATCGGCTCTCCAAAAAGGATTGATTCGCATCTGTTTTTTGGGGGTGGGCAAATTACCCGTTACGCTAACTTATCTATCCAATTATCTGTTGTCCATTTATCTAACTTTTTTTGGGCAAATTCATAATTTATTGTCAGTGAATCAAGGTTGTTATCGATGATTTGCTGGATCTATTCATCAGTTATGTCATCAGGAGAGTTTAATATGGGATTCCTGTTCATATTGAACCTTAGAGTTATTTAATCTTCTTTGGTCTTGGATGTTTATAAGAAAAGGCTCTTTTAAACATGCCTTGTTTGTATTCAACATTAGAAATATCCCAATTATTTATTGGCTGATTGAATTTTTTAGCCAAATTAAACATCCAACTCATATACTTAACTTTTGAAGTATCCCATTTACCGATTGGTTGATTGAAGGATTTGGCATAGAAGAACATGTCTGTCATATCCGTAACTTTCGAAGTATCCCAGTTACCGATTGGTTGGTTGAATGATATAGCACCAAAAAACATACCAGCCATTATTTTAACATTAGATGTATTCCAGTTACCTATCGGTTGATTAAATGATATTGCGTACATAAACATATCACCCATAAGCACAACATTGGAAGTATCCCAGTTCCCAATTGGCTGGTTGAAGGCTACGGCTTCATTAAACATGTGTCCCATATTCGTAACCTCGGAGGTATTCCATTTACCGATTGGCTGGTTGAAGGATCCGGCTTCGTT
>JAEEGF010312850.1_pt1 | contig 25182 bp, 8 predicted proteins | sample 9134171 | NCBI WGS metagenome assembly JAEEGF01 (sample SAMN16246542, study PRJNA631951) | gut metagenome | biome: gut microbiome; feature: rumen; material: AP-attached | host: Bos | place: Iran: Karaj | collected 2018-10 | reverse complement strand
TTAACGAAAAGATGAACGTAATTACAAAGACAGTCGAGTTGCCTGATGGAAGAACCATCAGCATCGAGACCGGGAAACTTGCCAAACAAGCCGATGGAGCTGTTATGTTGCGTATGAACAACACCATGCTGCTGGCCACTGTTTGTGCTGCCAAAGATGCCGTTCCCGGAACAGATTTCATGCCCTTGCAGGTTGAGTACAGAGAAAAGTATTTTGCAGCCGGTCGTTTTCCCGGTGGATTTACAAAGCGTGAGGGTAAAGCTAATGACGACGAGATTCTGACATGTCGTCTTGTTGACCGCGCCCTGCGCCCCCTCTTCCCCAGCAATTATCATGCTGAAGTTTATGTTAATGTAATCCTCTTCTCTGCTGATGGTGTGGATATGCCCGATGCCTTGGCTGGCTTTGCTGCATCTGCAGCTTTGGCTTGCAGTGATATACCCTTCGAGGGTCCCATCTCTGAGGTTCGTGTAGCTCGTATCAATGGTGAGTTTGTAATCAACCCCACCTTCGATCAGCTCAAGGAAGCTGATATGGACCTGATGGTTGGTGCTACCGAGGAGAACATTATGATGGTTGAGGGTGAGATGAAGGAGGTTCAGGAGACCGACCTTCTGGCAGCCTTGAAGTGTGCTCACGAGGCTATCAAGCCTATGTGCCGCTTGCAGAAGGAGCTGAGCAAGGAACTTGGCAAGGATGTTAAGCGTGAGTACTGCCACGAGGTTAACGACGACGAGCTGCGTGAGGCTGTTAAGGCTGCTTGCTACCAGCCCGCTTACGACGTTACCAAGCAGGGACTCGAGAAGCACGCTCGTGCAGAGGCTTTCGAGGCTATCCGCGAGCAGTTTAAGGAGAAATATGCAGCTGAGCACCCCGATATGGAGGCTGCTGAGCTGGAGGAAAAGAATACACTGATCGACCGTTACTATCACGATGTAGAGAAGGACGCTATGCGTCGTTGCATCCTGGATGAGGGTATCCGTCTGGATGGTCGTAAGACTACAGACATCCGTCCTATCTGGTGCGAGGCCAGTCCTCTGCCCGGTCCTCACGGAAGTGCCATCTTCACCCGTGGTGAGACTCAGTCATTGGCTACCTGTACTTTGGGTACCAAGCTGGACGAGAAGTTGGTTGACGATGTACTCGTTCGCGAGTATCAGCGCTTCCTGCTTCACTACAACTTCCCTCCCTTCTCAACAGGTGAGGCTAAGGCACAGCGTGGTGTAGGTCGTCGTGAGATTGGTCATGGTCATTTGGCATGGCGTGGTCTGAAGGGTCAGATTCCCGCAGACTTTCCTTATACTATCCGTGTGGTAAGTGATATCCTCGAGAGCAACGGTTCCAGCTCTATGGCTTCAACCTGTGCCGGCTGTCTGGCTCTGATGGATGCCGGTGTGCCCATCACTGCTCCTGTCAGCGGTATCGCTATGGGTCTTATCAAGAACCCCGGCGAGGACAAGTATGCTGTTCTTTCTGATATTCTTGGTGATGAGGACCACTTGGGTGATATGGACTTCAAGACCACAGGTACTCCTAAGGGTCTTACAGCTACCCAGATGGATATCAAGTGCGACGGTCTTTCTTACGAGATCCTCGAGAAGGCTCTGATGCAGGCTAAGGCTGGTCGTGAGCACATCTTGGCTGAGATGATGAAGACTCTCTCTGAGCCTCGTGCTGAGCTCAAGCCTCATGTACCACGTATCGAGCAGATGATTATTCCCAAGGAGTTCATTGGTGCTGTTATTGGCCCCGGTGGTAAGATTATCCAGGGTATGCAGGAAGAGACTGGCGCTACCATCACTATCGATGAGGAAGACGGCGTAGGTAAGATTCAGGTGAGCGGTCCTAACAAGGAGACCATCGATGCAGCAATGTCTAAGATTAAGGCTATCGTAGCTGTTCCTGAGATTGGCGAGGTTTACGAGGGTACCGTTCGTAGCATTATGCCTTACGGATGCTTCGTTGAGTTCATGCCTGGTAAGGATGGTCTGTTGCACATCTCTGAGATTGACTGGAAGCGTCTCGAGACTGTTGAAGAGGCTGGTATCAAGGAGGGTGATAAGCTGCAGGTTAAGCTCCTGGAGATTGATCCCAAGACTGGCAAGTTCAAGCTCTCTCGTCGTGTTCTGTTAGAGAAGCCCGAGGGTTACGTAGAGCGTGAGCGTCGTTCCCGTCCTGAGCGTGGTGAGCGCAAGGATCGTGGCGAGCGTCGTGAGCGTCGTCCCCGTCCCGCTGAGGGAGAGGCTCCTGCAACAGAAGCTGCAGAGTAAGCAATAGACTTATTTCACTATATTATATATATAAGGTGTGGTCCGATTGGACTGCACCTTATATTTTTTTGTATGTATAGAATCTGATTCCTATGATACTTTTTTGTTATTCTTATGTAGAATTTTGCATATTTTTACTGCACTTTATAAAATATTTGATACTTTTGTAACCAAAACAATGAATTTAAGCCTAAAAACAGATGAAAATTTATCTTTCCACATTACTTTTCCTTATAGCCGGTTTCCTGCAGGCTGATGAGCTTCGTGTTCTCACAACACCCGAGGAAGGTTGCTTCACCATTTCCGGGGCAACAGCTACGGACAAATGTATTATCCTGTACGATTCAAACGATGGTGAGGTAGTTCAGACAGTTCTTGAATGCCTTATTTCGGACCTCAAGGCAGTCACCAAGAAGACGTTCCTGAAGTACAGGACCGAACCAAGCTCATTGAAGAATCCCATTATTGTGGGAACCATCGGGAAATCAAAGCACATCGACCAACTTGTTGCAGCTGGTAAACTGGACGTAAGTGAAGTAGAGAATAAGTGGGAAGCATACGGCTTGCAGGTTGTTGAGAACCCTATGGAGGGAGTGGAACGTGCCCTGGTCATTTACGGGTCTCAGCCACGAAGCACGGCTTATGGCATGTTCGAGCTAAGCAGGATGATGGGCGTTTCGCCTTGGATATGGTGGGCAGATGTTACACCTACGGTAAAGACGCAGCTCTATGTTACACCTGGGAAGAAGGTTGTGGGAACCCCCTCAGTGAAGTTCCGTGGTATTTTTGTCAACGACGAAGATTGGGGCTTGCGACCCTGGGGGGCAAGGAATCTTGATACAGACCTTAACAATTTCGGCCCCAAGACCTATGCTGTTATCATGGAGCTGATTCTGCGTTTGCGAGCCAACACCCTTTGGCCTGCCATGCACCCTGGTACTCGCGCCTTCTGGTACGAAAAGACCAATATTCCGCTGATTACCAAGTACGATATCTATATGGGCTCCAGCCATTGCGAACAAATGCTTTGCAACAACGAGTACGAGTGGGAGCGCTTTGGCGGTCATCGCGATGAGGACTGGGTATGGCATTCCAACAAGGATATGATCATGCGCTACTGGGGTGCCCGCATCAGCGAGAGTAAGGACAAGAACGGCATCTATACTTTGGGTATGAGAGCTGTGCACGATGCAGGTATGAATGGTTACAATACTATAGAGGAGAAGGTTGCCGCACTGACTGACATCATAGATCACCAACGCCAGCTTATTGCAGACAGCATAGGTGACCCAACTACTGTGCCGCAAATCTTTATACCTTATAAGGAAGTACTGACGGCATACAATGCAGGTCTGAAGGTTCCTGAGGATGTCACCCTGATGTGGGTGGATGATAATCACGGTTATATCCGTCAGATGCCTACCCCAGAGGAGCAGGCTCGCTCAGGCGGTAATGCCATCTATTATCATCTTTCCTATTGGGGAACGCCCTGTGGCTATTTATGGCTGAGCACCATTTCGCCTTCGCTCTGCAGTTACGAACTGAGCAAGGCTTATAGTCAGGGAATGCGCAACCAATGGATTATTAACGTTGGTGACATTAAGCCTGCCGAGGAGGAACTGGAGTTTTGTATGGATTTGGCATGGGATATAAACAGTTGGAAACCAGAGGATGCCTACAAATATACAAGGGCATGGGCGGCACGAACCTTTGGAGAGGAATATGCTGATGAGATTCAGGAGATTAAAATGGCATACTATCGACTTGGTATAGCAGCTAAGCCCGAACATGTTCACCTCTGCTATTTCGACCATTCCAACCGTCAGATAGACGAGCGCATTGCAGAGTATCAGGAGCTATATAATAAGGTAATAGCACTGCGTTCCCGGATTCCTTCCACCTTGAGTAACGCATACTATGAACTTATCGAGTATCCTGTCTGTGGTTGTGCTGATCAGAATATCAAGATTCTGAGGGGCCGTCAGAGTTTCGTCTATGCTTGGGCAGGACAAGGGGAAAAGGCACTTTCCTATTCAACTGCAGCACAATCTGCCTATGACGAGATTGTTTCCATGACCAATAAGTTCAACACATCCATTGCAGGTGGTAAGTGGAACTATATGATGAGCTACAAACCCAACAATATGAGTCAGCATCTCATGCCGGCTGTAGCTTCTTCTTCTGATGTGGGAACCATCGAGAGTGCCATTGAGCAGCCTGACATCACAATACTGCCGGGTGGCAGCTATCGCACGGCAAGTAACGGTGTGGTCTCGTTGACAGGCTTGGGGTTGGCAGGAAGCACAGCAACTGTCTGGCCATTAGATCTGACTGCTTACACCTCGTGCAGTCAGGCACCCTATGCCGAATATTCCGTCCCTGTTCAGGAGGGTCTTAACGTTATTCAGGTGAGATGTCTGCCTACTTTCCCTCTTAATACCTCATACGACCTGAGAGTTGGTATCTCTGTTAATGGGAATACACCTTCTGTTATTTCTGTCAAGACAACGGCAATGACTACTCCCTGGGATGAGACTGTTGTACAGGGCTACACTCGGGCAGCTGTTCACTATACCAGTACCAAGGACCAGACGGTGCCTGTCCGTGTTTATTTCATGGACCCAGGTTCTACGGTTAGCGCCTTGGCAAGTATTCCTTTTGGGAGTGATGCTCAGGATTTGACAACCCATTTGCTCACAAATGCCGATTTTGAATATAATTCTTCCGGTGCACTCAATGCACAGGATAATACAGGAAGGGGTGTTCCCAAAGGATGGACTGCGACGGGTAAGATGAAGGGCAACTCGTGGGGTATCAATCAGGATGCCAAACAGATATACGGCATCAATAGCTATTGGGCAACAAGTACGCCCATGCCCGAAGTCTATGAACTCTCACAGACCATTCCCGCAGGAAAACTGGAGGCTGGTACTTACTTGGTCAGTTGCTTGCTGGGAACGCTCAAAGACAAACTGGGTACATGCAGGCTTTTTGCCAACAATGTTGTCCAGTACTACGGGAAGGAAAGCGATTACGTGTCGGACGTCTTCACTTCAGGCGAGTCTCATACCTTTGCTAACTATGTTGGCTCGGGTGATGGCAGGATGATCTTGAAGCCGATGGAGGTTATGGTGACTATTTCAGAGGGTGAGAGCCTGAAACTTGGTATCCGTACCAGTAACCATAGGGGAGACGGAACACGTGTCACCGGCAATAATCATGGATGCTTTAAGGTTGATCACTTCCGCATTCAGAAGATAAAGCCTGTTGATGGTGAGACCGCCATTGAATCAATTCAAAATCCAAAATCCAAAATTCAAAATGATGGGGCCATTTATGACCTGAGTGGTCGTATGATATTCAAGGGAAAACTCTCAAATAGTTCTCCCCTCCCATTGGAGGGGACGGGGGAGGCTTCTCACTCTTCACTTAAGAAGGGCATCTACATCGTCAATGGTGAGAAAAGAATTGTTAGATAGTATCAGCATATTAGGAAATAACAATACAAAATAATCATAATGAAAACAAAAAACCTATTAACCCTGCTTCTCATGCTTCTTGCCTTGATGGCAAAAGCTGATGATATGCAGGTGGTGACTACTCCACAAGATGGCTGCTTCACCATTTGCAGTTCAGTAAGCGCAGACAAGTGTGTAATTGTCAGCGATGCCAACGAGGCAGAAGTGGTTAGCACGGTTGTTACATGCCTGAAGTCGGACCTTAAGGCAGTGACCCGTAAGACCTTTTCCAGTTATAATGCCGTTCCCGAGGGAAAGAACCCCATCTTGGTGGGTACTATAGGGCAGAGCTCTTTTATCGACCAGCTTATAGCCGACGGAAAGATTGACGTCAGCGATGTTCAGGGAAAATGGGAGGCCTTTGGAATCCAGGTGGTGGATAATCCCATGGATGGTGTCTCTAAGGCACTGGTTATCTTTGGTTCACAGCCTCGTGCTACTGCTTACGGTATGTTCGAACTGAGTCGCATGATAGGTGTCTCCCCTTGGATTTGGTGGGCGGATGTAGCTCCTGCCATCAAGTCTCAGCTCTATGTTACCCAGGGTAGGAAAGTGTGTGGTTCACCCTCGGTGAAATTCCGTGGTATCTTCCTGAACGACGAGGACTACGGTCTGCGTCCCTGGGCAGCCAAGAATATGGATAAGAACCTGAATAACTTTGGCCCCAATACCTATGGTGCCATCATGGAGCTGCTGCTTCGATTGCGTGCCAATACGCTATGGCCTGCCATGCATGCGGGTAGCCGGGCCTTCTGGTACGAGAAGACCAACATCCCCCTTATCATGAAGTACGACATCTACATGGGCTCCAGCCATTGCGAGCAGATGTTGCGCGACAACGAGTACGAGTGGGGCAGGAACGGTGACAAGTTTGGCGGTCATTATAATGACGACTGGGTCTGGCATTCCAATAAGGAGATGATTAAACGTTACTGGGCCATTCGTGTAGGTGAGAGTAGGGGCAAGAACGCCATCTATACCCTTGGTATGCGAGGCGTGCATGATACGGGTATCAACGGCTACAATAACACAGCCGAGCGTGTAGCTGCCCTGACCGAGATTATCGCTTATCAGCGTCAACTGTTGGCCGATAGCATTGGCGACCCCACCAAGATTCCGCAGATTTTCATTCCTTACAAGGAGGTGCTCGACTGCTACAATGCCGGTCTGAAGGTGCCAGAGGATGTTACCCTGATGTGGGTGGATGATAATCACGGCTATATCCGCCAGATGCCTACGCTGGCCGAGCAGGCACGATCCGGTGGCAATGCCATATACTATCATTTGTCTTATTGGGGTTCTCCCGATTCCTATCTGTGGCTTAGCACTATATCCCCCAGCCTATGCTGTTACGAGTTGAGTAAGGCTTATGATCAGGGCATTCGCGATCAGTGGATTATCAATGTAGGCGATATCAAGCCTGCCGAGGAGGAACTGGAGTTCTGTATGGACTTGGCTTGGGATATCAATAGCTGGACACCTGAGACAGCCTATTTGTATTCACGTGACTGGGCTGCCCGTACCTTTGGCGAGGATTATGCCGATGCCATCCAGGAGATCAAAATGGAGTACTACCGTCTGGGTATTGCTTCTAAGCCCGAACATGTGCATCTCTGCCACTTCGATTTCTCTAACGAGCAGATCGAGGAGCGTATCGGGCAGTACAAGGAGTTGGTCGAAAAGATGCAGACACTCAAGAGGCGTATTCCTACTACGCTCAAGGATGCCTTTTATCAGTTGATAGAATATCCTGTTATTGGTTGTTATGATATGAACGTCAAACACTTGCGAGCCCGCCAGAGCTTTCTGTATGCTCGTGCCGGACAAGGTGATTTGGCACTCTCTTACTCCAAGCAGGCACAGACAGCCTTCAACGAGATTGTCTCTTCAACTACCAAATACAATACGGGTATTGCTTCTGGAAAATGGAATGGCATGATGAATTATAAGCCCAACAACTGGAGTTACCATCTTATGCCAGCTGTTGCTTCCTCTTCCGATGTCGGACAGATTGAAAGTTCTATCCTGCAGCCTAGGATTACCATGGTGGCTGGTGGCGACTACAATGCATCCTCTGGTACTGTTAAGGCTATCCAGGGATTAGGTATTCGTGGCACCAGTGCCACCGTATGGCCTTTGGATATGACGGCTTACAGCAATGCCGCCCAGGCTCCTTATGCCGAATATACCCTGCCTGTGCAGAAGGGTCTGAATGTTATTCAGTTACGCTGTCTGCCTACCTTCCCCATCAACACCTCGTATGACCTGCGTGCAGCTATCTCTGTGGCTGGCGGTTCAGCTTCCATTATTTCCATCAAGACAACGGCACAGAGTGCTACTTGGGACGAGACGGTGGCACAGGGCTACTTCCCCGCATCGGTTCATTATACCAGTACTGAGGATAAGACTGTTACCGTGAAGGTCTCTTTCATGGATCCTGGGCTTACCGTCAGTGCTGTAGCAAGTATTCCGTTCAGCGCAGGGTTAGAAGACCTTACCAATGTCCTGCTTACCAATGCCGATATGGAGTACAACGCTTCCAATGTCCTGAACAAGCAGGGTGTTACCTCGCGTGGATACCCGCGTGGGTGGCGTAATACGGGGACGCTGAGCGGTAACTCTTGGGGTGTCAACAGCGATGCTAAGCATATCTATGGCACCAGTTGCTTCTGGGCTTCTGCCAGCCCAATGCCTAATACCTTCGAGTTCAACCAGACCATTCCTGCCAGCAAGATAGAGCCTGGAACCTATTTGGTGACTTGTAACTTGGGTGTCTTCAAGGAGAAACTGGCTACCTGCCGTCTCTTTGCCAACAAGAGTGTTCAGTATTATGGCAACGAGGGCGATTATCTGAATTCTATGCTTACGACAGGCGAGAACAACACCTTTGCCGGTTATGGCGGCAGTGGTTCAGGTAAGATGACGCTGAATCCCATGCAGGTAATTGTTGAGGTGAAGGAGGGCGAGAGTCTGAAGATAGGTATCCGCACCAGCAACCACATGGCTGACGGAACTCGTTCTACCAACGATAATCACGGTTGGTTCAAGGTCGATCACTTCCGCATTCAGAAGGTGAATGCCGTTGATGATGCTACGTCAATCAAAAAGGGACCCACCCCCGTCCCCTCCCTCTATGGAGGGGAGGTCTATGACCTTAGCGGCCGTAAAGTTAATTCTCAATTTTCAATTTTCAATTCCCAATTGAAGAAGGGTGCTTACATTGTAAATGGTAAGAAGGTTTTGTTTTAGCGGACGGTAGTTTTCTTGCCGTCAACATAATACACACCGTGGGGTAATCCTGCGGTGTTTTTTGTGCTTCTGACCTGCTTGCCGTCTAGGGTATAGATGCCCTTGTCAGGGGCCTTTTCTTCTGATAAAATGGTGTTTTTTATGCCAGTACTGTTCTCTGTTACCTCTATCTGACAAGCCAGGGCGGTAGCCTTGTTCTCAATGTACGAATTGTTGACCGTTCCTACGTGGAAGAGGCGTGAGCTCTTGGCGTCTGTATAGCTGTTGTATTTGTCAATGCCGGCATCGTCCTCCTCGTCGCCTCCTATGAAGTCAATGGTATATTTGCCAGGCTTGGCATCCTCGGGGATGGTGACCAGGAAGGTTACACGGATGGAATCGCAGCCATTACGCCAGCAGGCCGAGATGTTCTTGGGGATCTTCTTCTGGCTTTGGAATCCGTACCAGGTGTAACCGCTCTTCTTGCAGGCAGCATTGTAGAACTCAGACAGCTTGTTGCAGACAATCATTTCGTGCTGACTGTTTACCTTGCTGCCGTCACTGTAATATACCCAGTCCTCCGCAAACTGCTGGTGAGCACCCTTGGGAACGGTCACCTCCCATCCGTTGGGTACGCGTATGCCGGCATACGACCAGTCGGTCACAAAGTTCTGGGTATCCGACCCGTCGTCAACTACGGTAAAGCTCACTTCTATTGTCTGTCCCGCCTCTACCGTCTTAGGTGCCGAAGTACTTATCAACTTGTAGCAGGAGGTCAATAAGCACAATACTGTTAATATGTATAATATCCGTTTCATTTCTTCAATGTTCAATGCTCAATCTTCAAACACCGCTTTCCAATTATACACTCTGAAGAAGAAGGGGCGATAGAAGTCGGCCGACCCTTGGTCGTTGAAGTTATCGCTGAAATCCTTGCAATCCGTATTGGTGGAGAATACCAGCTCGCCCTCGCGTGAGAGGCTTTGATGCAGGTGAGGCATGTAGAAGTTGTTGTACGTGCGTGTACCTTTCTTATCCAACACCCAAGGCATTGTCCACAACTGGTGACATTCCTCGAAGGGACCCCATGGGTTCTTGCTGCGCATGATGTACAGCTGTTTGCTGAATACATAGCCCTGAGCTGTCATGTAGTAATAGTCACCGTCCTTGAAGACCCATGCCGTCGAAACGGAGCGGCTCGAGATGGCCGAGCGGTTCACTTCGTCTGCTGTAGGGTAGGTCTTTTGCCAACTGAAATTCCCCTTTTCATCGGCGATATAGTATTCCCATTCCGAACGTAGGTCGTGTGTGGTGCTACGAGCCACAACGGGTGACGAGGTGTTCATGACATCCCCCTCGTTCTTCTTGTATTGGTTGCAGGCATACAGATAGGTATGTCCGTCCTCATCCTCCCAGAGTGTCTGTCCGTAGCCTATAGGGTCTTTCTCAAAGAAGTTATGATCTACGCTAAGGAGTTTCAGGTAGGTGTCGTCGCCGGGCTTTCCCTCCAGCGAGTAGATAGCCAGAGCACGGTTGTCGCTCTGCATCAGGTTCTCTGTTCCATTATAGACACCAGCCCACAGCATCTGCAGCTGTCCGTCAACTACCGTAGCATCGCCTGCCCAGTAGAGCCATTGCTGGTCAATCTCGCCTGCCTTTATCTGAGCCTCCGTCTTCTCACCTTTGGGGTGACGCAGGTGCGTACGGCAGGTACCTTGTGCTTTGCTGATCCAGTCGGCCAGCCATACCAGGTTGCTGCTCTGTGTTCCAGGCAATCCGTCTTCGCCGGGTGTCTGAACCATGATGCTGTTACGTGGAAAGGTGCAGTTGCCACGTGCTCGGGTACTTGCCGATACCACACCGTAGAAGCTGTCGTTGAACGACCAGAACACATTGCCGTCGGGCAGCATGGTTGTCTCTACGCCGTCGCCTCCGTTCCATCCGCGTGTACGGGTGAACAGCGCGTCATACAATTTGTCCTTGTAGACGTATACATTATGGTTGGCGTTGTTGTGAGGCAGGTACTCCAGTTTCCATTCCTCTTTTACCGATGGAACGGACCATTTCTCTGTGTCGGCCTCTACCTCGTGAGTCAGGTCCTGTGCCAGGCAGTTCAGTGTCAGAAAGAGGGCTGGCAGCATCAGATGTGGACGTAGTAATTTCATTATTTCTTGTATTTCTTAGGTTTGTCTGTGTATTTGGGATAGTAGAAGGCCGGCATGCCCAACGCCATTATGGCAAACGGCTTGTGCCCGGGTGGCAGGTGCAGCAGCTCCTCCGTCTTGCGCTGGCCTATGAATTTGAATGCTATCTGCACTAGTCCCATGTAGATTTGTGATACGCCGTGTGCCTCGGCCATCAGCGAAGCGTTCTGGTACGCCATGTTGCAGTCCTGCCAGCCAAAGTCGTACTTCTTGGGTGCGCTTATCACCAGCAGGGCTTTGGCGTTGCAGGTGCAGGGACGTTGTCCAGCTTTCCATCTCCTCTCAAAGCGGTATAGCTCGGCAGCCTCATTATAAAGGTCGCGCAGGAAGAGTTTTGTCAGGGGGCGTATGGGTTTGGACATCAATACGCTGGCCAGACGCAGGAAGAACTTCATGGTAGCATCTTCCACGGCCTGTATCTCTGCTCCTTCCAACACCGTCACCACCACCTTCCTTGAGTTCTCAGAGGTGGGTGCTACGTAGGCAGCCTCTATGATATCCTTTAGTGCTTCAGTCGGAATCGGCAGCTCTGTGATGGTACGGTTAGAGCGTCTGCTTTTCATCAGTTCCATCAGTGATTCAGGCGATGGAATCAGTTCTTTTTGCACACGGTGTATGTGTTCGGGTGAGAAGCTATCATGCTGCAAGGCATCTGCCTCGCACACATCTACGCAGTGTCCGCACTGTATGCAATGTTGCGGCTTCACCACCTTGGGCACTTCGCCCTTCTCATATGTGTACACGGCAGCTGGGCAGACCCTTGCACAGCGTCCGCATCGTTTACAGTTGTTGTTGATTGTTATCTTGTTCATTTTGGTGGCTTAGTAGCTTAGTAGCTTAGTAGCTTAGCAGTTAGCAAAAACTTTTATTTTCTCTTTTAACTTTTATCTCCGCAACGCGGCTCTCTTTTCTCTTTTAATTTTTCTCTCCCCATTCCCCTTCCCTTTGGGAGAGGCTAGGGGTAGGCTGTTCCCAAAACTTTCTCAACAGGAAGAAGCAGAGGGCGAATCCTACTATGATGCAGATGGCGGCAGGGATGTTGCCGCCTACCCATTCCACCATACTCTCGTCTAAGGCTTCTTCGCCATATATCCATATTGTAACCATGGCAAACGAGTTGTTCAGGATGTGTATGATGCTGGGCACCACAACGCTACCCGTCTTCATGTATATCATGCCTAACATCACTCCCAGCAGCATGGCAAAGGGTACCTGGGCAGGATTTACGTGTATCAGTCCGAAGAGGATGGAAGAAACCCAGATAGCCTTCCAGGGGCGCGCGCCGTTGCGGGCCAGATAGCCGCAGACACCTTCACGGAATAGCAGTTCCTCTGCTATGGGGCACAGGATACCAATGGCCAGGAACCCCCAGATGCTTTTGGCCGAATCCAACATCATATCCTCTATCATATTGGGCAGGTCAGCCATTTCTGTTGCCAGATTGCCGGCAAAGATACCAAAGAAGGTGGCCACTATGGCTGTCAGTGCCCATCCCCATTTGATGTTGGCTATGCTGAAGGTCTCAGGAATGCGCATCACCTTCAATCCCTTCCAGCAAACAAGGATTGCTATGGCACATGAGACAATCATGCATGGCATCATAATTGAAACAGGGATACCTCCCTTCGGAGACATTCCAAGAGCCATTGCAATGACAACTGTGCACACGCCCGTTCCTATCTGACTGATCAGAAAGTAAACCAATACTGACAATAATGCTTTTTTCATATTTTACTGTTGTATGAATAGGTAATAATTGCTGCAAAGTTAGCAATAATTTCCATATTCGAGCAGTGTTTTGTGTATTTCTGTTATTTAGGGTGGTGGTATCTATGATAATTTTTGTACATTTGCCCATGAAAAACCTAACTCTTAAATCAGAAATGAAGAGATTTTTACTTTCAACAGGCGTTTTCCTTCTCTTTGCTTTCGTCATGAGGGCGCAGATGACAGCAGTATCCGAAAGCCTTACACAAGTGTACAACACCCCTTATGCCCGTTTTTACTCCTTCAACTATCCGTCTAAAGATGCGGCAGGGAATGATGTAGTGCTCTCCTCCATGCTCATAGCCTGGAATCCAGCCATCCCGTCGGCCACAGACAGCATAGAGTCTTTGCACATCTACAGTCACTATACCATCACTTCCGACAAAGAGTGTCCTACCTCCAACTCCAACCTTCAGGACCGTCTGCTCTTTGCTATGTTGGTGAAGGCCTCCTACGCATCGGACCCCACTACCGATTTCATCTCGCGTTGTATTGTCATTGCGCCCGACTATCAGGGCTATGGCGTCACACGCAGCATGAGTCATCCTTATCTGGCGCAGGAACTTACAGCCCGTCAGGTGGTGGATGCCGTGATGTATGGCATGCGGCTCTATCAGAAGTTGGTGGATGGTGGTCAGGCTCTGCCCGTCAAGACCGACTGGCGAACCTTTGCCTATGGCTACTCGCAGGGAGGTGCCGTCACATTGGCCGTGCAGCGTTACCTTGAGGAGACCACCCTCGATGAGGATCTGCACTTCCGTGGCAGCATCTGTGGCGATGGCCCTTATGACCTTATGGAAACCCTGCGCTATTACCTGCAGGATGACGGCGACAGCTTTGACACCACTACCCGTCACCGCAAGGGTCTTTGCACCATGCCTATGGTCATTCCCATGATTATAAAAGGTATGCTGGATACGCACCCCAATATGGCAGAGCATACGCTCGGGGATTATCTCTCGCAGCAGTTCCTGGATACCGGCATTATGGATTGGCTGGCCAGCAAGGACTTTTCTACCGGTGAAATCTCTAAAAAATGGTACCAGCAGCTGCAGAACGGCTTGGATGCCAACGGTCGCCATTATACCCCAGAGCAGATGGCAGAGCTGTTCTATTCACCCTCTACCAACGATGTGTGGGGACGACTGGACAAGGTCTTCACGCCGGGACTCTATGAGTACCTCTCTAATGAGGATAACTTCAGTACCGTTCCTTCTGAGAAGGGTGATGTCTGGCAGGATATCCATCGTGCATTGGCGGATAACAATGTGGCTTCTGGCTGGGAACCCCGTCACCGCATACAGTTCGTGCATTCGCGCGGAGATATGGTTGTTCCTTATGCCAATTATCTGGCTTTTTCAGATGCCCATCCTTTCTATCTTGATAATCTGTACCGCATTGACGACAGCCTCACGCCTTCCGACCATACGGATGTCGGCACCTCTTTCTTCCTGAAGCTCTTCGCCGGTGCTTACGGAGATTACTTCAAGTGGGTGGATGAAGGTTTGCCCACAACTGGTGTTGTGGAAATTCAAAATTCAAAATTCAAAATTCAAAATGATGAGATTTACGACCTTAGTGGGCGTAAGGCTAATTCAAAATTCAAAATTAAAGATTCAAAATTGAGAAAAGGTATTTACATCCAGAATGGACGTAAGGTGGTGTTTTAGTTCATAATTCATAACTCAGAATTCTCTGAGTAATCTGAGTAATCTGAGTACTCCGATAGAAAACGCTAACCCCTAACCCCTAACCTCTAACCCCTCAAAAAATATGAAAAACAACGTTGGAATCAGGGTTTCCTCCTTTGTTGCCCTGATGGTGAGTATGGCCTTATCGGCCTTCGCCCAGAACCAGCCGGGCAAGCCTTGGCAGGTAAATGTGATGAGTTATAATGTACAGCATTGTGCTGGTGTCGAGATGGACATCAACTACGATCGAACGGCAGATATTATCTGGCGGCAGCAGCCCGATGTTGTGGCCCTGCAGGAGTTGGACAGTGTCACTTCCCGCAGCGAGGGACTCAACCAGATAGAAGAGCTGGCCCGGCGTACCCTCTACTATCCCGTCTTTGCCGGTGCCATTGACTATGCAGGTGGCAAGTATGGTCTGGGTATCCTTACGCATGAGCGTCCGCTTAGTACCCGTCGTATTCCCCTGCCCGGCAAGGAGCCTCGTGTACTGCTGGTAGTGGAACTGCAGAACTATGTGATGGCATGTACGCATCTCGACCTCAAGGAAGAGAACCGTCTGGCCTCCATCCCCATCCTTGTCAACGAGGCTAAACGATGGCAGAAACCCTTCCTTATTGCCGGCGACTGGAATGATACGCCCGACTCCAAGACCATGAAGGAGATAGGTAAGTATTTTACGGTGAATACGGGCAAAAAGCCTACTTTTCCTGCCGACAAGCCCAAGGACTGCATAGACTACATTGCATCATATAATGCCCGTCCTGCCGTGGGTCTGAAGAGCTGGGTGCTGGACGAGCCTACTGCCTCCGATCACCGTCCCCTGATGGCTACTCTGCGTTTGCCCATCAAGTCCGCTGACCTGATGACCCTCAAGCCCTACCTGCAAGACCCTCAGCCTACGCAGATGACCGTGATGTTCCAGACAACGGCTCCTGCCCATTGCTGGGTGGAATACGGAACAGACAAGAACAACCTGAGTCGCAAGCGTGCCCTGCTAGACGGCCAAGAGGTTTGTTTCGACATAGAGAACCGCATCACCCTGGACGGCTTGCAGCCCGGTCAGCGGTACTACTACCGTGTCTGCGTGGTAGATTTGCTGATGAAGCATGCCTACGAGTTCCATACCGGTGATACCCTGCGCACCCAGCTCTATCAGTTCACTACCCCACAGGTGAACAGCACCGACTTTACCTGCGTCATCTTTAACGACCTGCACGCCAATCAGCAGACCTACTCCTTCCTCTGCGATACCTTGCGCCAGGAGGGTATTTCTCCCGATTTCATCGTATTTAATGGCGACTGCCTGCCTGAGCCTTACGACCGTGAGCACGCCCTACGCATGATCCACAATCTGGCAGACCCCATTGGCGGAGCAGAGACCCCCATCTTCTTCATCCGTGGCAATCACGAGATTCGTAACTACTACTCGGCAGGTATGCATCGTCTGATAGGCTATCCCAATGACAAGACCTATGGCGGTATCAGTTGGGGTGATACCCGCTTCATGGTGCTGGATTGTGGCGAGGACAAAGCCGATGACCACCGCGAATATGCCGGTTTCAACGATTTCACCCAGCTTCGTGCCGAGGAGACCGACTTCATAAAGCGTGAGCTTAAGAGCCCTGCTTTCCGCAAGGCCAAGTGTCGCATCCTCCTCAGTCACATCCCCGTCTTCGGTAACGATGACAAGTACCAGCCCTGTCGTGATGCCTGGGCACCGCTCCTCAAGGACCAACCCTTCAGTGTCGCCATCTCTGCCCACACCCACAAGTTCAACTATAGCCCCAAGGGCTTAGAGGGTGCCACCTATCCCGTCCTGGTGGGTGATGGTCCTAATATAAAAGGTGCCACCGTCACCATCCTGCAGAAGAAAGGCAACGCCCTGCACCTGAAGACTCTAAGCAAGAATCCAGATAATTGCATAGAAGTGGATTTGTAGCTTAGTAGCTTACGATGACGTTGACGTAATCAAATTGCTTATCATTTATTCCCAACGTGGGAATTATTTTTTCCCAACGTGGGAATATTTGATTCCCAACGTGGGAATATTTAGCCAGTCCCTACCCCATTAATGCCACTAAGACGAGGGTTGCGCCCGTCTGGTTCTGCGCAGGGAGGAGCTAGAGAGAGCTAACGCTCAAAATTCAAAATGAACTCTGCCTGCCCGAACCCAAGAAGATCCTGGCATTGGCCGACCACATCATCGGCAAGGGCCTTCGCATGCTGAACGAGGAGGCTGAGGACTGCCTGACCGCCACGCAGGTGGCAAAGACGTTCAATGGACTGAGATTCCTGAACAGTAAGTTGGGCTACCCAAACTTTTAAATGAAGAGTGAAGAATGAAAGAATGAAAAGTGAAAAATATAAGCTGCTAAGCTACTGACCTCTAACCCCTAACCGCTGATAATTGGAAACTGAATATTGAGAAATTACGAGTTTTGGAGAAATAATTATGGATTTATTTGGGAAGATAGAAAAAAGTTCTCATATTTGTAGCCGTGTATACTAATACCATTACTAATACCATTAGCAGTATTAACCATTCTTTTCAGAAACTAAAACAATAAACTAAACTAATATGAAACAGACAATGAGACTCTTTTTGTTGTTGTTGGCAACCATCCTATTGCCTTTTACAACACTGAATGCACAGAGCGTATGGGACGGCTCTGTTGCCGAATCTTTTGCCGGTGGAACGGGAACCGAGGAAGATCCGTACCTGATTGAGGATGGCGCACAACTGGCGTATATGGGACAACTCATGCGAGAGAATGGCTCGCAATACAAGGGAGTGTATTTCAAACTGATATCCAACATTATCCTTAACGAGGATGTACTGACAGATGACCTCAAGCTGAACAAAGAGAAGGAAAGCGAGTTTAACAAGTGGCTTCCCATTGGTGACTATAATAGCAGTAGTGATAAGACGTACGCCTTCCACGGGTACTTCGATGGGGGTGGTTATTGCATCTCTGGTGTCTATTGTCCAGACAATTACAGTTGTGCAGGACTATTTGCCCTTATCAATGACGGTGATGTGCATGACTTTGCTCTTCTTGATACTTATGTCAAGGGCTCCTACTGCGTTGGCGGTCTAACGGGACATCTTGGTGCCTATGAGTCCAACGAGAAAGGTCAGATTTACAATTGCTACGTGGAGGCTTGCGTGGAGGGCGGCTCTTATACAGGTATTGCTATTGGGCATCTTGGCGGCGGTTATGCTTATATTAGGAATTGTTACACATACGGTCGTATTCTCAGCGGTAGTTATAAAGGCAGTATTGCCGGATATACAGACCGAGGCCACTCCGAGAACTGTTACTCTGTATGTTTGGAAGGAGTAAACGGTACTGGTAGAGTATTTACCGGAAGTGCAAGTAAGTTGTACCATGACGCAACTGTGAACAGTTCTGCAGGCTATAGCACAGGCAAGACTACCGAGGAGATGCAGAGCAAGTCGTTTGCCGAGCTGTTGGGCGAGCCGTTCATCTATGCCGAGGGCAACTATCCTTACATCGAGGGTCTGCCCATGATAGGCGAGGAGGTAGATCTCTCCACTGTTGGCTTCCGCCTGAACCGTGGTGCCTTTGTCAACGGCAAAGGCAGCAGCATCAAATACTCTCGCGAGTTTAACGGCACTGACATAGGCAGGCCTGCAAGTCGTGCCGAGGCAGGCGAGACCGTTTATGTGAAGGTGATTCCTCACAAGCGCATGCTGCTCACGGACGGCAGTCTGAAACTCGTCAACGATGAGACGGGCCAGACGGTGAAACTGACCAGCGTTGGCGAGAACATCTGGTCGTTCACGATGCCTGAGTGCAGTGCTACCGTTACGGCAGCCTTCTACCGCAATCCCGATCTGCCATTGGTATGGATGGGCGATGTGGCTGAGTCTTTCGCAGGCGGTTCCGGAACGCAGGATGATCCTTACCTGATTTCCAACGGCGACGAGCTGGCTTATCTGGCCAAGCTGACCATGGCAAATGGGGTTAAGACAAAGGGCGTATATTATAAACTGACTGCCGACATCATACTGAACGAGGATGTGCTGACGGCAGGTCATCAGCTGAACGAGGCCGATGTGAATGATTTCTGTAAGTGGACACCAATAGGCCATTACATTAGCGATAGCGACCTTTCGCAGACTTTCCAAGGTTACTTTGATGGTAACGGTTACAGCATTTCTGGTATCTACTGCCCGGATAATGAATTCGCTGCAGGTTTGTTCGGACATATATATAATGGTAATGTGCACGACCTTTCCGTCCTTGACACTTATGTGAAGGCATCAAATCTGGGTGGTGGCATAGCTGGCTACCTGCAAAGTACAAGCGAAACGGAGACGGCCAGAATTTACAACTGCTACGCAGAAGCATGTGTTGTAGGCGGCTATAGTATGGGTCTTGCCGTAGGTCATGTTGCTGGAAGCTATTCTTCCGTGGACCACTGCTACACCTATGGATGCGCATCAGGTAGTTATCCTGCTGGCATTGTCGGCTATTTAAGTGCAGGACGTGTTGAAAAGTGCTACTCTGTCTGCAAGAGCGGATACAATGGTGTTTACAATAATTATTCTACTGTCAACGAGCTGTACTTCGACTCTACCGTCAACAGCTATGGCAGAAACGCCACGGGCAAGACGACCAATGAAATGCAGAGCGAGGAGTTTGCTGACCTGCTGGGCGAGCCGTTCGAATATGTAGATGGTAATTATCCCTATATCGATGGTCTGCGACAGATCGGTCAGGGCTATACCGACAAGGCTACAGGCTATCGCACCAACGTGGGCGCTATGTCCAACGCCAATGGCTGTACCATTAAATTCTTTGCCATGAATGGCGACGTACTGAAGATGGTACGCCGTTCCGAGGCTGGAGAAAAGGTATATCTGAGGCCCATCCTCACCCATCACATGCTGATGGCCGAAAGCGACCTTGTACTGACCAATGATGCCACGGGCAAGAAGATTGCACTGGAGAAGGAGGGAACGAATATCTATTCCTTCACGATGCCCGAGGCTGAGGTTACGGTAACAGCCCGCTTCTACATCAATCCCAAGCAGGCGATGGCATGGGACGGCAGTGTGGCAGACTCCTTCGCTGGCGGTACGGGTACGAAGGAAGATCCCTACCAGATCTCCAACGGTGCCGAGCTGGCTTATCTGGCGAAGATTACCAACGCCAATACTAGCGCAACCAAGGGGCAGTACTACCGTCTGACGAATGACATCGTGCTCAATGCCGATGTGCTCGACAGTGATTACCAGCTCATCGGAACGCCACAGAACCAGTGGACGCCCATCGGTACCAGTAACAATTACCGGTTCTATGGCGACTTCGATGGTGCAAACCACGTCATCAGTGGTCTCTATGCAGTCGGTGGTCAGAGTATTGGACTCTTCGGTTTTTCTTCGGGTTGTATTCATGACTTGGCAGTCGTAGATGCCTATCTCTATAACCCCAGCTATTCTGTTGGTATCATCTGCGGTAGCGGACTCAGAAGCGACAGTATCAGCATCTCTCGCTGCTATGCCGAGGGTTACGTTTATGGCTACTACACAGGCTTGCTGCTGGGTGGCGATAACGGACGCAGCACCGTAGAGTACTGCTACGGTACAGGTGTTGTGAATACCGGCTATACCGCAGGCGGTCTCGTGGGTGATATGTACGCCGACATGAACCACTGCTATGTAGTTACGAAGGTGGACCCCAATCGTGGCCACGGTCTGGTTAAGATTACACATTCCAACACGTTCGTACATCTTTACTACGACAGGTCTCTCTCACCCAGCGTTCCTGTCGGAATCAGCGACAATGCCACCTGCGCAGGCAAATCCACTGGAGAGATGATAAGCCAGTCGTTTGCCGACATGCTGGGCGAGCCATTCGCCTATAGCTTTGGCGATTATCCCTACATCCCCGGTCTGCCTAAGATTGGCGAGCCCGTTGAGTTCGCATCGGCTGGCTACCACGTCAACATCGGCACGCTGGTCAATACCTGCGGTAGCAGTGTGGAATACTACAGCGAGTTCGACGGCAAGAAAGTCCGCAAAGCCACACGCAGTGCCAACACAGGAGAAACGGTATATCTGAAGGTAGATCTCGGTCGTCGCATGCTATTGATAGACGGCACTCTGAAAGTGGTGAACGACATCACGGGACAAGTGCTTACGCTGACCAATGTGGCCGAAGGTATCTGGTCCTTTACCATGCCCGACTTCTCTGTTACGGTATCAGCTTCCTTCCATCGTGACCCCAACCTTCCAGACGTATGGGAAGGCGACATCGCAGCAGAATTTGCAGAGGGCGAGGGTACGGAGGATGACCCATACCTGATACACGACGGTACCGAGTTGGCTTATCTGGCTCAGCTCTGCAATGCCAACGCTGCGCTGACACAGGGTAAGTACTACAAGTTGGTCAACGACATATTCCTGAATGAGGATGTACTGACCGACGAATATACACTGAACGGCAAGCCCAGAAATGCGTGGACACCTATCGGCAAAGATGACAGCCATAAGTTCCAAGGCGTGTTCGATGGCGACAACCACTATATCACAGGTGTCTATGTTCCATCGGGTTCTTATTCTGGATTGTTTGGCTATGTTGATGGAGCTGTTATCCGTAACCTGTCGTTGTTAGACACTTACGTTTATGGCGGACATGCTTGCGGACTCGTTTATAATGCGGCATCGACAGAAGAAGTTCTGATTAGTCGTTGCTATTCCGAAGCCTATGCGCAGAGTATGTATTCAAACTATTATGCCACTCCGCTGGTTGGCATATTGGGCGAAAAGGGTACTATGGAGTACTGCTATAGCAGTGGTTTGATAGGAGGTAGTACGACACCCAAGGCTGGTATCGCAATTTCCTGTCAAGGTTCTGTTCGCAACTGCTTCTCTGCGGTAAAGAATGCTCCTGCTTTCTATACTGCCGCAGCTACGAGCGTTCGCGAGAACTGCTACTCCGACGAGGACCTTGGTGGCAGATTCGTGGAAGGTGACAGCCTCTGCAGCCGTCATACCATTGATATGTACACCACAGACTTTGCTGAACGTTTAGGTGAGCCGTTCGAGTACGTGCTGGGCAACTATCCGTACATACCAGGATTAAAGAAGATCGACGAGAACCGTGATTGGAAGACACCTGATGATCCTACTCATAGTGATGAAGAAGGGATCTGGGACGGTGCAACCTCTGTCATCTTTGCTAGCGGTAAAGGAACTGAGGCTGATCCCTACATTATCAATAATGCTGCCCAACTGAGCTATCTGGCCAAGTTGACCAATGCCAATGGCGCGCTGACCAAGGGTAAGTATTACAAGTTGGATGCCGATATTCTCTTGAACGATACAGTGCTGACGAATACTTTTGAACTAAAGGCTGTTCCCGCAAATGAGTGGGAACCCATCGGACAGGATAACAGCCATATGTTCCAAGGTGTGTTTGATGGAAACAACCATTACATCTCAGGTGTTTACATTGCTTCTGGTGCTAGTCGTGGTCTTTTTGGTTTCGTTGACGGAGCCACCATTCGTAACCTGTCATTGATTGATACATATATCAAGGCTCAGCAGGCCTGCGGACTTATCTATAATGCAGCCTCTACAGGAGAGGTGCTAATCAGCCACTGCTATGCTGAAGCTTATGCACAAAGCATCTATTCAAATCATTTCGCAACTCCGATGGTTGGTGAACTGGGTGAAAAGGGTGTCATGGAGTACTGCTATAGCCGAGGTTTGATTGGAGGTAATACAACATCCAAGGCCGGTCTTATCATCTCCTGTAAGGGTACGGTACGCAACTGCTTCTCTACGGTAAAGAATGCTCCTGCTTTCTATAACGCCGCAGCTACGAGCGTTCGTGAAAACTGCTACTCCGACGAGGATCTTGGTGGCAGATTCGTGGTAGGTGACAGTCTTTGCAGCCGTCATACTATTGACATGTACACCACGGACTTCGCTGAACGTTTAGGTGAGCCGTTCGAGTACGTGTTGGGCAACTATCCTTACATCCCCGGCTTGCTGAAGATTAGCGAGAACCGTGGTTGGAAGGAACCTGAGGATCCTACTCATGGTGGTGCTGGCGGTGTTTGGGACGGTACAACCTCTGTCATCTTTGCCAGCGGTACAGGTACTGAGGCTGACCCGTACATTATCAATAATGGTGCACAACTGAGTTATCTGGCCAAGCTGACCAATGCCAATGGTGCACTGACTAAGGGTAAGTATTACCGTCTGGAAGCAGACATTACGCTGAACAATCGTATCGTGTCTGACAACTTTGAAGTGAAGGAAACACCGAAGAATGCATGGGAACCCATCGGACAGGATACTAACCATAAGTTCCAAGGTGTCTTCGATGGTAATAACTATACAATCTCTGGTTTGTATGTCGCCTCGGACATCAACAATGGTGCGTTATTCGGTTATGCTGAAAACGTCAAGCTGCATAACTTGTCGCTTGTTGATACATACATAACAAGTTCCAGGGGTAGCGCACTCGTCAACATTGTGTCTGCAACAGACACTTCCATCGTGAACTACTGTTATGTTGATGCATATGTCAAGAACAACTATTGTACGGGTATGATTAATACGTTGGGTGCCAAGTGCGAACTTAGCAACAGCTACATTACAGGACAGCTGGAAGGAAAATACAACACGGCTGGTCTTGTCTATCTCACGGAACTCGGAAGTACGGTACACGACTGCTATTCTGCCATGAAGAATATCGGAGCTATCGGCAATCCAAAGGGCAATGTTTTGAACGTCTACTTCGACAGCAACCGTGCAGGAAGCACAAGCAATGTCAGGGATGACTTCCGCAGTGCCGAGACACCCGAGATGCTCTCTACTGACTTCGCCACACGCATGGGCGAACCATTTGAGTATGCTGTGGGCTACTATCCCTACATCTACGGTCTGCACAAGATCGACGAGAACGGTAAGGCCGTCATCGTGAGCGGCTATCCTCTGCAGCTGGGTAAGCTGGAGAATGGAGGCGGCTGTACCATCGAGTTCTATCGTGGATACAAGAAGAAGACGAAGGAACTGAGCCTGCCTGTAGTTCCTGGCAGCAAGGTATTTGTGGACAACGCTACTACCATCTATGTCAAGGTAACTCCTTCTGTCATCAAGCGACTCTCTGACGAAGGTCTTATCGTGAAGACGAAAGAGGCTGGTAACCAACTGACCATAACGGAGGTTGACTACGACCTCTATTCCTTCCAGATTACGGATGACGCAGTAACAGTTTCTGCTGCATTCCTGGACGGTAACTTCTGTGGTGATCCTGAGGTGAACAACGGACGTAATGTACGCTGGCAGTTGAACAGCGCCATGACGGGACTGACCATCGAGGGTACTGGCCGTATGGTAGGTGGCTTGTGGTCAGCATTTGCCGACAGTGTTCGGACCATCGGCATTGGCGAGGGCGTAACAAACGTTCCTGCTCAGGCCTTCAAGGGTATGAGCAAGGCTACAACGCTGACACTGCCCGCTACACTGGAGACCATCGGCACAGAGGCCTTCAGCGGATGTAAGGCAACTGTCAACCTGCAAGCATGTACACTGCTCACGGCGCTACATGCCAATGAGTTTGCTCAGTTCAGCGGTACCGTATGGCTGCCTGCTACCGTAACGGCTATCGAGGCAGATGCCTTCAGCGGTACGTACAATAAGGTGGCTCATGTATATAGCCCCGTTGCTGCCGGAACAGCGCTCTATGCCAACAGCAGTCAGGTTCCCGACAATGACGGATGGGGTGACATCGTTACCTTCGGTATCAAAGCAAACGAGGCTGTAGGCCTGCAATGGTTCAGCGGTTTCAATGTCAATACTACAGCAAATGCCGACGGAGTGATGGCATGCTATGCCGATGAGGCTCTGTCCAAGAAGATTCCTAACGGCATGAAGGCATTGCGTGCCGACGACCAGACGCCTGTTTACATCAAGGTGACACCAAGCGACACGAAGATTCTGTTCCGTGATGGTCTGACGGTGAAGGGTCAGAGCGGCAAGGTTGCCGTTACGCAGGTGAGCGACGAGGTATTCTCGTTCATGATGCCTGCCGAGGCTGTTACCATCTCTGCCAACTATGCAACGGGCGGTTACTGCGGTACCAGCAATGTGAACAACGGACATAACCTGATCTGGACACTGAACAACGGTACACTGGCATTCCAGAAGAACGGCTTCGCTCAGGGTGCAAACATCACCATGGGCGGCAATGCTCCCTGGAGGACCTTGGGCAGCAGCGTGAAGAAGGTTGACCTGGACGGCGTGACGAATGTTGGCGACAATGCCTTCGCAAGCTGTACGAACCTGGTTGGTCTGAAACTGCCTGCAAGTCCTGTCGTTACAGTTGGTGCCAATGCCTTTGCTAAGCAGATGGTGCTGATTATTCCTGCAGAGAGCTGGAACAGCTATCAGGATGCCGGATGGTCGGCTTACGAAGAGCAGACGACCCGCGACAAGGAGACCTTCAGCATGAAGGAC
>JAEEGF010007044.1_pt1 | contig 25182 bp, 16 predicted proteins | sample 9134171 | NCBI WGS metagenome assembly JAEEGF01 (sample SAMN16246542, study PRJNA631951) | gut metagenome | biome: gut microbiome; feature: rumen; material: AP-attached | host: Bos | place: Iran: Karaj | collected 2018-10 | reverse complement strand
TTCTCCAATTGGTGGCACGATAGTTCGGCTACGACAATTGTCTGGGCGTCGAGTTGGGCGACAATGTCCAACAGTGGAATCCCGATATTTCCAGCCAGTAGTACGTGGTGGTCGTCGCCGAGGCTGCAGGTGAGTATATGGTGGATAAGGGAAGTGGTGGTGCTTTTTCCTTTGGTGCCTGTGATGCCGATGGTTTGGTCGCCATAGACTTGAAGAAACAGGTCGGTCTGCGAAGTGATAGTATCAAGGTCGCACAAACCTTCAAACTTCATGGTCGGAATACCGGGCGATTTGATAATAAGGTCGAAAGGAGTGCCCGCTTCCTTTGCTTTGGAGAGGGCAGTGGCTATCTCTTGGTCGTTGGAGGCTATAGTGATAGGGGTGTCGGGGACGAGGCGGCGGAGCAGGTTGTGGGTGCTTTTCCCTTCGCGTCCGTATCCGGCTATGAGGATGCTTCTGCCTCTGAGCAGCGATTCAAACTCTTTGTGCCTGTACATAGCGTGTGAGTATGGCGATTTCTTGGTTGTTGAGATTGTGGTGTGGCGACAGCCTGTCGAGCGGAGTAGTAGGCTCGCCCAGTGGGTAGTCTTTCAGCAACGTGGGCAGTTGGTCGGAATACCAACGTCGAGCAGTCAGGCTGAGGGCCGTACGTACCTCTTCAATGGTGCCAACGCATTCAAAAGGCTTGGTGTCGGAAATGCCTACCAGTTGATTGAAGATGGGCTTGAGTTCCCCATCCTCAAGCATTGCCTTGCCGAAGATGGCGTTGAGCCGTTGGGGCGGGATGAAGGGAGAGAGGATGATATAGGCAAACAGGCATTTGGCACAATGTCCGCACCAGATGTCCTGTTTGCTACCTACGTTGCAGCTACGGAAGATGTCGTAATATCGGTCAGTGCGGCTGAAGAGCATGGCTATTTGCAGCTCCGAAAGGGGACGGAGGAAGCTGAAGTAGTTGAGCCCTTTGCCAACATATTGGTCCACATAATGACGGAAGTCGTTCTCGAATGCGAGGCTCTTAGAATATTGGTGGTTGACCGAGGTGCCCACCACGGTGGCCTCGTTGGCGCTGTCCTCGTTGGAGAGGGCAATGTTGCCAATGCCGCTGAGCTGGGCGGTGAGGATGGTATAGAATGCAAGCATGGCACTGAACGGAGTATGGCCGTTGAGACAGCCCTCACTGTTCAATTCCAATAGCTTGGAGTCTATGTTGCGTTTGACTACCGCCACGTCGTCGAGTGTATAGCCGGCGGCCTCGATGCAGCCGACGGTCGCCCCTCGGGGGTTCATAATCATCGGTACAACACGGCCCTTGGCATTCTCGCGAAGCAGGTCGAGGGTCACCACTGAGTCTTTGCCACCTCCAATAGGAACCAAGTAGTCGTTGGCTGCAGTGGTGGAAGGGGATAGGCTGCAGGGGGCATACTCGTTGGGGGCGACTATGTCCATAAAATCGGTGATAGAGGCTTCGATACCATTGGTATAAAAGAATTCCCCTAGTCCATGGTAGTAGACGTTCTTCCAGAAATTCCGTTGGCTCTCATTGAGTGAGCCGCATTCCACTTTGACGCATGGCGGACAGAGGCATTTCCAATAGCTGACCAGTTCGGCCATTCCTATGTTGAAGATGAGGCGGTCCATCAACTCAGTAGGCTGGTCGAAGTGCAGGAAAGGCCGGGCGACAACTACCGAAGTGGGGTGGAAGCAGATGCTGTCACCGATGTGGAATGTAAAAACGATGTGCAACCCATCGGGCTGCACATCGTATTGGTAACTCTCGTAGACAAACTCGGGGAATGTCTGACGGTAGGAGTTGTATTTTGTCTGATTAGACATTCACGTTGTTTTGTATTGCAGGCCGACGACGGGCAGCTCTTGCCTCTTTCGCCGCCTGGTGGATTACTTCAGCTTGAACTGGGTCTCGCCGATCTTATTGCCGTTAGTATAGAGGGTGACGTGGTAGATGCCTGATTCCAGCTCCATCTCGTCGTCCTTATACCAGCTCATGTCGAACTCACGGGTGTCGCCCGTAAATTCAAATGCCTGAACGGTAGTGTAGGTGGTACGCACACCGTTGGCATCAAACTTCTGCTCCACGGTGCCATTGTGCAGGGCGATGTTGGAGGGAGAGGTGATGACGGCATAGATGGTGATGGTGCCGGGCTCCACAACGTTGTTGGCCAACAGGAGACCATCGATGCGGAAGGCGCTGGTTGCAGAGGCACGTGAAGTGGGGCGGCCGGTGCCGTTGGAGAGGCGCTTGAGAGGAGTCACCTCGATGTCAGAGGCGGTGAGGACAGAAGCACGGCTTACCTTGGCAGCCATTTTGGCGTTCTCAACAGCCACGTTCTCGGCATTGCGTTTGATAGAAACCACCTCGTTGCGCAGGCTGTCATTCTCGTTGCGGAGAATGATATTCTCAGCACGCAGACGCTCCAGCTCTTCAAGATATTCGTCGCACTGGGCCTGCAGTTGAGCCAGCTTCTTGTTGATGGTACCCTTGGTCTTGGCAACATTCTCCTTGGTGCTGGCGGCTGCTTTCTCAGCCTCGGCTTTGGCATTGCGTGCATTGGCGTTGGCCTCATTGACGAGAGCAATCTGGTTGGCGAGGTCCTCTTGCAGGCGGGCAATCTCAGCCTGCTGAGTGGCCACCTGGCCTTGCAGCAGAGCAATCTGAGCAGCTGCCTCGGCATTGACGTTGGCAGCATTGTCGGAACGCTGACCAAGGAGGTAGGCCATGTGGGCAGTGAGGGAGTCGTTGATATTGGTGAGGGCAACCTTGTCGTTCGAGAGGGCGACGATGCGGGCATCCTGCTCTTTCACCAAACGCTTGAGGCGTGCGATGGTTTCGAGGTCGCTATAGCCCTCAGCGTTTCTCAGGTCGTTGAGCTCGGCAGTCTGTTTGTCGAGGCGCTCCTGAAGGTATGCTATCTCAGCCTTTTTGGCTTCGAGCTGGGCATTCAGTTTTCTGAGTTTTGCAGAGCTGACGCCATTGCCGCCCTTGCCAGATTTAGAGCCTTTGACCACGGTGCCCTTGGAACCGCAGTTGTTCAGTTGGTCAATCAGGTTTTGGATTTCGGCAGCCTGCGCCTGGATGGAGCTGTCTCTCTGTGCCAGTTGTTGGGAGTACTCGTCACAGTTTTGCTGCATCTCTTGATACTCCTTCATGATTTCGTCCAAACGGGTCTGCATTTCGTGCACCGTAGGCCCGTTTTGAGAGTTCTGATTACAGGAAATGAGGCAGCCTACCGACAAAAAGGTAAGCGCAACAACCGTAAAAAAGGAATTCTTTCTAACTGTCTTCATTGTATTTATGTATTTATTCTTATCTAATTAAAAAAAAAATTGTACTTTTGTAATCGAATTGCAAAGATAAATCTTTTTTTTTGAATAGTAACATTTTTGACAAAAAAAATATGAGACGACTGTTTCTGCTCACCCTTTTCTGCCTACTGATGCTTCCGTCCCTCTACGCCCAACCGGACAGCGCCACCCACATTTTTCTCCACTTGCAAGGTGGTGTCGGGTACGGCCTCTATCGCGATTTAGGGGCCTCGCCTCTCACCTATCAAGGCCTGCAACTACATCCCGAAGTCTCCCTCTGCATACAGAAGCCCGACTGGCGCTACGAGGCCTATCTGTCGGCCAGTGGTGGAGCCTATGGACTGAAGTTAGGCACTGGCTATATCCAAGCCTATGGAGGCCATCCTGTCGTGGGCTTCAGGGTGTGGCGTAAACTTGATACGGGTAGCCCTATACGCCTTTGGCTTGGAGGCTCGGTCGACGACCTTTTCGACATCCGTTACAATAGCTCTCTGGGCAATGCCAATATGGCTTTTGGCAATTTCGCTAGGCTCAACCTCGAGGGATGTGCCGAATACAGGCTGTGCTCGTGGCTCTTTCATGCCAAGCTCCAGTTGAACGCACTCGCACTTGTGATGAGGCCGGGTTTCTCCTATATGGACAACTTCGACCAAGAGATATCCAACCCCTCAGTCAACGTTTTCGACCAGTACCATACCTATCTAACACCCGCCACAGGCGTCGCTACCGATTTGGGTGCTACGCTAGTGCTAGGCAATGGCAACAGGATTGGACTGTCGTATCGATGGGGCTACCTTACCTCACATTCCTCCGTCGACGGGGTGACAGCTCCACACCTGTTTCAATGTGCCGACCATGCGCTCCTAGTCCATCTTGGTTTTATACTTAAATAGAGGGTCTGTTAATAACCAATCAATTATCTGTATCTATGAAATCTATTCATTATATTCTCTTAATATTTGCCACTCTAGCAATGGCATCGTGCGAGAAAGCCCTGATGGGTGACGACCTACCTGCCACTGCGCCCAACACCTTTGACTATCTCTGGCAGCGGTTCGACCAACAGTATTCCCTTTTTGAAGTGAAGGAGGTCGACTGGCAGGCGGTCTACGACAGCCTTCGCCCGCGTGTCTACAGTGGCATGACGGCCGACAGCCTCTTCTCAGTCTGTGCTACTATGCTCAATATCCTCAACGACGGGCATGTGAACCTCTATGCAGGTTTCGACGTGTCGCGTGCCGACTCCCTCTACTATCGCTTTTATGCTGAAGGAGGAATAGACGTTAATACCTTGGTGCTGAATTATCTTGGTGTCGGCTACCACAGCACCGGCGGCATGGTGCACAAGGGGTTGTGTGACGGCAAGGTGCTTTACATATACTATGGCTCTTTCAGCAATACGGTGTCGGTGCCACTCTTCCGCCGCATCATACGTTCCTACCCCGAGGCCCAAGGTATGGTGCTAGACTTGCGTGGCAACGGAGGCGGCACCCTCTCTAATGTAATCAACATTCTGAGCTTGATGCCTTCGCACGGGCAGCGGCTCTACAGCAGCCAGATTAAGTCTGGCCCAGACCATGACGACTTCACCCCGTGGGTGGACACCTACGCCCCCGATATGACGGACGACACCACGGTCTTCACCCGCCCGGTGGTGGTGCTGATCGACAAAGGCTGTTTCAGCGCCACCAGCGTCTTCGCCATCTGCACTCAGGCCTACGACAATATGGTGCTGATGGGCGACACCACTAGTGGTGGGTTGGGGCTCCCTTCGATGGGCTATCTGCCCAACGGCTGGCGCTACCGCCTGCCCGTCACCCGCACAAGGGCTCTCGACGGCAAAAACTACGAAAACGGGGTGCCACCCGATATTCTGCTGCCCTTCGACCGACAGGCTGCCCAAACCCTCGGTCGCGACAACATGATTGATTCTGCATGCAATTATATTATCAAATTAAAAATTGAGAAGTGAAATTTTGTGACCAGTGACCAGTGACCAGTGATAAGAGCGCTATCGTGTCACTGGTCACTATAAATTTAAAATTAAGAATTAAAAATTAATATTTGTCTGCCGCGTTCATTTGTCTAATCACTATTCACTAATCACCAATCACTAAATCTCGTGTCACTGGTCACAAGTCTCTATATATCTAATCACCAATCACAAAAAAAAACTCAATTATGGAAATACTAATCAGAGCTAGTTATCCCAACTACTACATGGTTCGGCGTTTTGCTGAGCAAGGCCCCGAAGTCTTCAACTGCGATGTTGACGATGTGAACAATACCCTAGAAGGCAATAAGCCCGGTACAGTCATCTACCGATATGAAAAAAATGGCGAGCGACACGAGTTCCCCCCTCGGTGGTACGATATGTATTGGCTGCTCAAGGCTCGAGGTGAAGAAAAAGAAAGCTACTTGCGACTGTTGCTTGCTGAGCATGATGGCACCGCCACTCCCGACCAGCTGCAATGCCTGTCGAAACTGAGAAAAGAGTTCCGTGAGACGATTATCCGCTACGTGGAAAGCCATCCCATACCCGACAATGATGAGCTGATAACCCCATTGACCGACCGCCATTTCACCGACGACGAGATAAGCCACAAGGGACGTATGCTGGTGGAACTGACGCAAAACTGCTACCCTGTGCCCGACTTCGTGATTCTTACTGCCGAGTGTTTCAAACATCCCGAACACTTAGAGGAACGCCTGCGTCAGGCCATCCATTATCTGGAAGTGATGACCAATCAGAAACTGGGCGATAGCGTCCATCCTTTGGTCTTTGCCATCCGGTGTGCCATGCCCCAGTACATTCCCGGACTGATGCCCACCCAGTTGAACATTGGCGTGACCCGTACCGCCTATGAGGCAATGGCGTGCAAGGGTTCTCGAGCCACCATGGCCAACAGAGTCTACCTCTCCACCCTCCATACCATTGCAGAAATGTTGGGCAAAGAAAGCAAGTACGAAGAGTCGGATATAAAACTCTCTGATTCAGAACAGCGCGAACGTATCGTCACCATGGAGGCTCTCATCCGTGCGGCTCGTGAAGATGGCGACCGCTTGTTGACCGATGCTTACTACCAAGTGCAGAAGCTATTGGAGCATGTCCGCGACTTCTATATAGAAAATCAGGACCTCATACTGACCTTTATGCAGGGCCGACAGGCCTTCCCTTCGTTCATCTTGCAGCGGATGGTGTGGACCATAGGCAACAACGAGTCCTATCCAGGCGTGCTCTACAGTCGCCACAGCCGCACTGGCAAGGGCAGTCAACTTGAGAGTTATCGCAACATCTTTGGTGAGGAAATAATGACGGGCGATGTCACCTCCGAGGACCGCTCCTATACCAACCGTGAGGACATTAAGGAGAAGTTCCCTGCCGTGTTCCATTTCCATCCTCTGCTTGTCAAGTTGGAGGAACGCTATCATTCGCCCGTCACAATCGAGTTTGCCGTCGAGTCTCGCCCCAACCAGCTGAGCATGTTCTCCGTGCTGCAACTCAATATGTCGGAACTAACTGGCCGTTCTGCGCTTATCTCCGCCATCGACCTCCTGCGCGAGGGGCGCATCCAGAAGCAGCACGTCATGGATATTATCAAGCCTTACCACTTGCGTCAGATAGTCTCTGCTGCAATTGACGATCAATCCCTAAAAAAGTTGCAATACTTCGGTGGAGGGCTGAGTGTGCTGCCTCGTACCGCCATCACCGCCGTGCTGTGCTTCAGTGCCAGCAAGGCGCGAGAGATGGCTGCCAAAGGCAATCAAGTGTGCCTCTGTCAGGAACGCTTTGTTCCCGAGGATACCATTGTGCTCAACGAGGTTCATGCCATCCTTAGCCTCAGCCCTGCCGCCATCCATGTGGTGACAGCCTGCCGTGGCTACGGTATTCCTGCCTTGGTCAATCTCAACAAATACGGCATCCGTTCCGAGATTCGCGATGGCGAACGCGTGTTGGTCAACAGCGAGGGGCAGGTGTTAAAAGAATTAGACCACATTACCCTTTCCAGTCACCGCCAGACTATTTTCAAGGGCGACGCAGTCTTTAAGCCTGCACGCTTCACTAAGTTCCTCCGTGGTGAGAAAGTCCAGCTAGCCCCCGACGAGGTGCAGTTCTTCAACGATATGAAGAGCGCCTACGAAACCTATCAGGAAATTGTCACCAGCGAGCAAGCCTCTGTGATTGACGATTTGGACAAACTTGCACGCCTTATCCGCCTTGAATTGCAAGACAAACCCGAGGTGGCCAAAGGAATTGTGAATAATTGGTACAGCGACCACTCCGACCAATACGTACAGCAGGTGCTGCAGAGCAAGATGGGGTCCCATCAAGACCAATCGCGTGTGTTCAACCTCTTGGGCAACACCCGTAAGGTCCATTTCTTCCAGACCGTGTCGCAGATCTGTCTCGACAACGGACTGTCGGGACTCCGTGCTGGGTCGTTTATGATAGGGCGTTTTGTCTCCAAACCCCTTCCCACCGCCGTGTGGAATCGTCTGTCCGACCGTCAGGTCGCGTTTTTACTCAACGAATATGTGTTGTACGAGAAATACCTCCATGTGTTGGAAGAGGTGGGTGAGATACGCTTGGCTCGTGCCCATAGTCGCATCGAGACCGAAGGAGTCGACAATATGGTGATAAGCAATTTCGAAATGCACAACTTCATCCCCCTGCTCTGCTCCATACACGACTGGGGCCTGGTAGCTTCGGCTCTAGAAAACATGGAACACCAAGACAACACCCACATCCTTATCGAAAAGTTGTCCCGTCCGCTTGACCAGATTTTTGATATGACCCAGAAGTGGGTGGTTGATGAGATTGAAAAATGTCGCAGCAACCCCAATCAATGCTAACATCCCTATCTCCAATGCGTCGACATTGTTTTACGATAATCATATTACTGATAGTTGCGGCTCCGTGGTCTAGGGGGGACACGCTCCCCCCTCCACGTGACCACGATTTTGAAACCCTCTACTCCATCCAACAACGGCGCACTCCCACACACAACCGATATTGGACAGCGGTGAGCAACAGTTTGGCACTCTCACCTGTGCCTGCCATAGGACATGGCCTGTACGGGTGGGCAACAGGCGACCGCCAAGTACTATACAATGCAGCCGAGTTGGGCGGCTCTTGGCTGCTGACGGCTGGTGTGACCATGTCGCTCAAATATCTCATCAATCGCCCTCGCCCTTACGTAGCCCATGCCTCCGACTTGGTCTGCCTGCAACCACTGCCAGATCCCTCTTTCCCGTCCGGACATACCTCCTTCTGCTTTGCCACAGCCACCTCGCTGTCGCTCATCTATCCTCGGTGGTATGTGGTAATTCCCTCATACCTATGGGCCACAGGCGTAGCCTATAGCCGGCTCTATATCGGTGCGCACTATCCCACTGATGTGGTAGCAGGGGCCCTGATTGGAACCAGTTGTGCCGTAGTGGCCTATTGGGTTAGGAACTGCATCATGCGCCAACATCCCGACCTGGCCTTGGCCAACCCCTCACAGGTCTCGTTCAGCTTTGCCTTTCATCTCTGAGCAAAGATTCAAGACCAACTAGATATCCCTATAGGAGGCGCTATTCTAAGCAGCGGACAAGGTTGTCGGCACCCTCGAAAATCTCACTGATGCGGGTGGCTACCATATAGGCTGGGGTGGTGTAGACGAGGTTCTTGTCATCTTTGCAGACCTCGGTGGAGGTGCAGTTTTGGACTTTTGCGCCCAGTTGCTTGGCCACGTCGGCTGGAGGGCAGGGCTGGCCTAGGGTGAGGGTTACACCTTTGGGACCAAGAACCTTGGCCAGTACCATGGGTGCTATGCACATGGCTAAGATAGGCTTGTGGAGGTGGAAGGTATCAAGGATGGCTTTTTCGACATCGGGACGGACCGTCATGTTAGGACCATCGAATGCAAAGGTCGACAAATTGCGCGCGGCACCCATGCCACCGGGGAGGGCAAGAGCATCGAAGTTTTCGGGATTGAACTGAGAGAGGGACTTGATGTCGCCACGGGCTATGCGGGCCGATTCGACAAAGATGTCGCGTGTGCCGCACTCGTTGCCATCGAGGTGGCTGACAACTGTGTACTGCCCTTCGGGGGCGAAGCATTGATACCGCCAGCCGCGGCGATCGATAGCAAGCATTAGTGAAAGGGTCTCTTGCAGCTCGCTGCCGTCGCGATTGCCGCAACCCGAAAGAATGATGGCTATTGACTTCATAATGGATGAGATTGATTATTGATGGATTGATAAAAGGTCTATTTATAGTCCTAGAATTGCCTCAATTTGTTCGGTCTCTTTGATATTCCTAAGGCGGTTGTCGACCACATGGGCCTCGGTGCCCTTGAGCAGTTCGGCGAAAGTCTCTTGTACGGTGATGACGGCTTCGAGTTGTCGGATGTAGATGTAGAGCTCGGATAGGTGGTTGATGGCTTTGAGGTTAAGATACTCTTTGTCGAGGCGGCTATAAGCCTTTTTTAGGTTGCGGAATGGCTGAAGGCCGGGCTGTATGGCGGCATCAAGTTGGCGGTATTGGTCGTATAGTTTGATGGCGCGCAGGCAGTTGTTTTGCATGTCGTAGAAGTCGTTGAGGCTTTCGATGAAGAGGGTTCCACCTTTGACGTCAATAAAGGTGGGGGTGAGTGCATAGTGTTTGCGGATGTTCTGGTAGCCGTTGTAGACGATGAGGTGCGACATCCATCCTTTGGAGATGGTGTCTTGGGTGGCGTTGATAAGTTGGCGCATGGCTAGGATGGTGTCGTACTGGCGTTGGATAGTCTCGAAACCAGCCATCTCCAGACCAAAACGGGAGGCATCGTCGAGGGTCTGATACTTGGGCGTCATGGGGTTGGCCTCACGAATCTGTTTGTAGCTCTTGGCTATATCGCTATATTTGGAAGTGCAGTTGCGGGTGATGCTGTCGCCATGCTGTTGGATGCTTTTCAGTCGGTCGTAGTCGTGGAGGTAGCACTCCTGCACCTGTATGAATTCGTTCAGGTTGTCGATGAATATCTCTGCATCAAGCTGCGTGTTGAAGGCCGGAATCATGTTGACGGTGGCAGCAACCTCTTGATAGGTCTTGGCAACATCGCGAAAGCCAGGGGCGTAGAGGTTGACTATACGTTTGCTGGTGGCGGCGATCTTCTCGCGTAGGTCGATAACCGTCAGGTAGCTGTTCTGGATGTCGACGATATTCTGCAGGGCGGCGATGTAGTCGTAGTATTGGGTGAGGGTTGAGAAGGTGGGTGGCGGTGTGGCTTGGCGGAACACTCGCTGATAGGATCGTAGCACATCGGTGTGGTTGTGTCCGCAGCGCACTTTCAACGTATTGCCAAAGTTGTTGATTCGTGCAGGGTAATTGCTGTTGCTCAAGAGGTTTTCTATCACATTTTGCTGAAACTGGGAGAACCTGTCGAGACTGGCGGCATAGAGGCTGTCGGTGCGCTTGTTCGACAGGTCATAGCGGTTGTAGACTGACAGGTAGGCGTAGTAAAGGTCTTTCAGTTCCTTCTTGCGGGCTTTGTCGCTGATGCCGATGCCCTCGCAAGCGTTTACGATGGTGCGGTGGTTGCGGTGGATGGTATCCTTCCTGAGGTTGAGCGAGGTCTGCTGGATGGCGTCCTGACGGATATGCTCACGCTCAATGTAGTCGTGGGCGCGTCGCAATACAGTTTCGGATAGAGCCTTGATTTTTTGAGAATAATAACCATAGTCTTCGATAAAGTGCGAGGCATCGATCCACACTGTGTCGTGTTGGTGTCGATAATCGTAGAGCAGCACATTTTCCATGGCCATGAGCTTGGCATTGATGGTGACGCAGGTGTCGGTCATGGCAGTATTGCTTCCGCCAAGGCTGTCGAGGTAGCGGATGAGGAAGATGGTGTCGTCGAGAAAACTAGGGCGTATGCCGAAGTTGGGAGCAAGTTCTTTGACGGACACGGGTATAGGTGCCTGAGCGTGGCTGCCCACCATGGCCGTCAGTAGAAATGCAAGTATGGCTATTTTTTTCATCTTTTCAAACGTCTAATCACTATTCACTAATCACTAATCCCCCCATCGCCCTAATCACCGAAAGAGCTGCCGTCGAAACAGTGGGTGCATATCTTGCACTTCGGGAGTCCGATAGCTTTGCAGACGGTGTCGAGAGTGTTGAATTTCAGGGTGTCCACACCGATGGTCTTGCGGATAGTCTCAACCATGGTGGCGTACTCTTTGGAGGATGAGTCGCTGTAGGCTTCGAGGTTTCGTACTTCGCCATGTTCCAGCTCTTCAATGACGCGGCGGGTGATAAGTTCGCGGTCGGTCTTGGAGGTGGAGAAGTTGAGGAAGTTGCAGCCGTGAAGGAGGGGAGGACAGCTGATGCGGATATGGATGCGTTTCACGCCGTTGGCGTACAGCATCTTGGTTTGGTCGCGTAGCTGAGTGCCACGGACTATACTGTCGTCGCAGAAGACCACCTCTTTGCCCTCAAGCATTTTTCGCGAAGGGATGAGTTTCATCTTGGCAACAAGGCTGCGGGCCTCTTGGTTGACAGGCATGAAACTGCGAGCCCACGTGGGGGTGTATTTTAGAATACCGCGTTTGTAGGGGATGTGTTTGCCCATAGCATAGCCGAGTGCCATGCCCACGCCCGAGTCGGGGATGCCCGAGACATAGTCGGCATCCACGTCGTCGGTGCGGCCCATCTCTTCGCCTAAACGATAGCGTACCTCTTCGGCGTTGATGTCCTCATACTCCACGCAGGGGAACCCATAGTAGATCCAAAGGAAGGAGCAGATCTGCATCTTATCGCTTGGCTTGGTCAGTTGGGTCAATCCGTTGTGGTTGATGAGTACAGCCTCGCCAGGCTGGACGTGATAGATGGTGGTGAATCCGAGGTTCACATAGCTATGGCTCTCGGAGGCAACAGCATAGTCGTTGTCGCGTCGGCCGATAGTAAGAGGTGTGCGGCCATAGCGGTCGCGGGCGGCGATGATGCCGTTGTTGGTGAGGATGAGGAAGGAGACGCTGCCTCGCACCAAATTGTATACATTGGTGATGCCGTCGGCAAAGTCCTTCCCCTGAGTGATAAGCAGGGCTATAAGCTCAGAGGGATTGGTGCGCCCCATGCTAAGCTCGGTAAACTGCTGGTTTTTGCTGAGGCATAGGCCTTCCAGCTCACTAATGTTGTTAATGCGCGACACCGTGCAGACGGCAAAGCGTCCGAGGTGCGAGTTACACACGATAGGTTGGGCATCTGTGTCGGAGATAACCCCAATGCCCTTGTTCCCAAGCATCTCGTGGATGTCGGAGGAGAACTTGGTCTTGAACTGTGTGTTCTCGATGTTGTGGATGTTGAGGTGCATCACGTCGTTGTCGATGGTGCTCAGACCGGCACGACGGGTACCAAGATGTGAGTGATAATCGGTGCCATAAAACAGGTCGGTGGCACATGGTTTTTCGGTAATAACTCCAAATAGACCGCTCATAAGGGTACAATTGTTATAAAGACGATGTGTTATATATATTGGATAAAACTATAATTCAACCCGTTTAGAGGAGTACTCATTTCAAAAATAAAAAACAAAGATACGTCTAATTGTTCAATCTTCACAAGCAAAGTTATCAACAATTGTTGATTTCTCCACTAAGAAGGGGGTGACTTTGCCTGCGAGTGAGGCATCGAAGGGACGATGTAGACGAATGTAGTTGTCGGTCCACCCCTGCATGGTATTTCCCGTTGAATCAGTGTGTAGGCTGTGTTCCCACAACACTGTTCGTTCTTTGCCTAGTTGGCTCTCTACAAAGGCTTGGCGTTTGTGGTTGGAAAGGAGGTGTAGCTCTTGGCTGCGAGCTTTACGTAGGGCGACTGGCACCCGTTCAGGCATCCTCAAGGCGGCGGTGTTCGGGCGGTCGGAATAGGGAAAAACATGCAGGTAGGAGATGGGCAGGCTGTCGATAAAGACCTTGCTGAGGGCGAAGGTTTCGTCGTCCTCGCCGTTGAAACCAGCTATTACATCGGCAGCGATACAGGCATCGGGCATCACCGACTTGATGTGCCCCACACGGCTGGCATATAGGGCAGTATCGTAGCGGCGGCGCATCAGCCGTAGCACTTTGTCAGAGCCCGCTTGAAGGGGGATGTGGAAGTGGGGGAGGAAGGCGCGCGATGTAGAGACGAAGTCGATAATTTCGTCGGTCAATAAGTTCGGTTCGATACTGGAGATGCGGTAACGGGCAATCTCCTCAATGTCGTCGAGCCTGCGTAGCAGCTCAACGAATTGTTCACCGCGTTGTTGACCGAAGGTACCGGTGTTGACACCTGTCAGCACAATCTCGCGGGTGCCAGTTGCCGCGATGGTGCGAGCCATGGACACCGTCTCCTCAATGGTGGCGCTTCGGCTCCTTCCGCGTGCCAGGGGAATAGCGCAGTAGCTGCAGAAATAGTCGCAGCCGTCCTGAATTTTGAAAAAGGTACGAGTGCGGTCTTCTCCTGAGAAAGAGAGTTGGAACGACTTAGGCTCCTCGGTCTCCACTCGTGGTGCTGAGCTGGGCTTAAAGCCCTGTTCGGTAAGGATTTCGAGTAGCCGATGCTTTTGGTCGTTGCCCAATATGATACTTACGCCAGGAATTTTGGCTATCTGTTCGGCTCCGTTTTGGGCAAAGCATCCTATCACTGCCACCACGGCTGTGGGATTCAGTGCCACAGCTTGGCGGATGGCGTTGCGGCATTTCTTTTCAGCGATGGCGGTCACGGTGCAAGTGTTGATAATATAGATATCAGCCCTTTCGTGATAGCCTACAATGTTAAAACCTGCTTTTTCAAACTGACGTTGTAAATGACTGGTCTCCGCAAAGTTTAATTTACATCCCAACGTGTGAGTAGCTATTGTCATGGCAGTTAATAAAAGTTAATCGACCTTTCGGCCATTACCCAATTGAGAAAAAAGCAGTATTTTTGCAGCCGATTTCAAGAAGTGAATAGAATTGCTTTCGTTCTGTAGGAGAAGTGTTTAAATTCATAATAAGGATTTTGTAATAGTGTTTAATGGGAAAATGGGACACCGAGAGGAGTCCCATTTTTACTTTTTACACTATCTGTCAAAATCAAATTCTCCACCGTCCTCTATGGTTTGTTTCTGAAGGTTGAGGCTTCGCAACATGAGCATGCAGTCTTTGTCGGGGAAGACATCGAAATCGGGCTTGGGGTCGAGGTTCAATATTTCTCGGCCTTCGTGGTCGCGGGTGGTGCCGACGATGAGCTCGGTTGCTACCATGATGCGTTCCTCCTTGTTGGCCAGGGTGAAGCGGTCGTTGCCGACATGGCCGTAGAGCACTTCGGAGTTCTCTAGGTCGATCAGCTTGGCGCCATTGCTAAGGTAAACGATGGTGCTCTTCTTTCCCTGCGGAGCCATGTAGTTGATGTCGTAGATGGAGACAAACCGCTCTTCGGGAAGGAGTAGGCGCACTAGGCGGTCGCGCATCAGGCCTTTCGCCCAGGTCTCGTCGACCACCACTTTGCCTTGATCGTAGTATCGCCAGTGGCCGTCGCGTTCGCCTCCGACGTAGAAGCCTTCGCGCACCAGCTGCTGGTCATCGTTATACTCCACCAGCCGACCCTCGATGCCGCCTTTGACATAGGTGGCGGTGATATAGCCCTTCTTGCCAATGCGTTTCCACCAACGGCCGTTGCGGTGGTTGTCGCTCCAGTTGCATACTTCGGCGGTGTCGCCCTCGGAGGTGAAGAGTACCTGCAACCCATGGCGGATGCCCATCTTGTAGGTGGTTATCTTAATACGTTTGCCGTTCTCGGAGAAGAATTCCCACACCCCGTCGCGGTTCTTCTGATTGAAGTTGCCTTGGGCCAGTAGGTGGCCGTCAGGGTCGTAGACGTGGTGTTTGCACACCTTGCCCGGAATGGTGTACTCATTGCGTATGCGGACTGTTCCGTTGGGGTAATAGTAGGTGAAGGTGCCGGTCTCCATGCCATCGATGAATTCGCCTTCATAGATTTTGGCTCCCTGTTTGTCGATTTTCTCCCAGTGGCCTTGGCGACGACCTTGGTCGTCGGTCTTGTTCTGCGCCTGGCAGGCAAAGCCTGCTATCATTAGCGCCACAATAATCAGTCTGTATCTCATTTTAAATTAAAAATTAAGAATTAAAAATTAATATTTGTCTAATCACTTAAATTAGTGAACAGTGATCAGTGAACAGTGACACGAATGGGGTCGTATCATGTGTCACAAAAAAGCGCTCGTATCACAGGTCACTGGTCACAGGTCACTATAAATTTAAAATTAAGAATTAAAAATTAATATTTGTCTGCCGCTTCCATTTCCCTTTTACCTTAAAAGCCTTTTAAATCTTATGTGAAACATATTGTTTTTAATTTGTTTTTAATCAACAGAAGTGGTAGAAATATTTTGCAAAAGTACAATTTTTTTTCAAATATATCGTTACTACCCTACATTTTTTTATGAACAATTGAAAATTGAGAATTGAAAGAACATACCCCGCCACTACGTGGCACCCCTCTGTAGACATACCCCGGCCTAACGGCCACCCCTCTCAAGAGGGGACGGGGATGGCTGCCGCACAACATATCAACGTATCTACATATCAACGTATCTTTATATTTTTGGTTCTGCTGTTCTCGGCGCTTATAGTGCCTTTGCGGGCGCAAGAGCTGAGGGGTCGGGTGTTGTCGGATGGACGACCTGTTGAGTTTGCCAATGTGGGGGTGGTGAGTGCCGCCACGCCCTATGGAGGTGTGACTGACAGTCGAGGTTTCTACCGCTTAGCCGTGAGGGGAGCCGATAGCATCACCGTCCGCGTGTCGTGTACGGGGTTTGACCCCCAGGAGGTGCGTTTAGCTTTAAAGAAGGGTGAGAGTCGTACGCTGGATTTCGACTTGCGGCGTTCGGCCACTCAGCTCGATGTGGTGGACGTGACCGACCAACGCATACGCTCGTCGGCCTTTGAGAAGATCGACATCCAACGAATAGAGTATTCCGTAGGGCCGACGGCTGGGGTAGAGGCTTTGTTGAAAACACTGCCTGGCGTGACGTCCAATAACGAGCTCTCTTCGCAATATTCGGTGAGAGGCGGTTCGTTCGACGAGAATATAGTCTATATCAATGGGGTGGAGGTGTATCGCCCCCAGTTGGTAAGAAGTGGGCAGCAGGAAGGGGTGAGCATTATCAATCCCGACATGGTGGACCATGTGCTGTTTTCGCCCGGTGGGTTCGACGCTACGTTTGGCGACAAGATGTCGTCGGTGTTGGATATCATCTACAATCGCCCCGTGGAGCGGAAGCACAGCGTGTCGCTCTCGTTCTTGGGGGGCAGTGCCTCGGCGCAGGGTCGTGTGGGCGAACGGTTCAGCTACAGCTTAGGCTTCCGAGAACATAGCAATCGCTACCTATTTCGCAGTCTTGATACCGAGGGACAGTACACCAGCAACTATACCGACCTGCAGGCGGTGTTAGGCTATCGTGTGAACGACAGCTTGGATCTTTCGATGCTTGCCATCTGGACACGCAATCGATACAGTCTGATTCCCTTTGCCGCCACCACCTCTTTTGGAGCGTTCACCGAATGGTATGAACTAAGGGTCTATTTCGATGGTCGGGAGGTGGACAAATACAACACTCTGTTGGGAGCCGTGACGCTCAACTATCACCCCAACGATGATTTGCAGCTCAGGTGGACCACCTCTGCCCAAATGGGCAACGAGGAGGAGCTGTATGATATACAGGACCAATATATGCTATATGAGGTAGGCGTTGGCGAGCAGGCAGGCGACACCAACCATTTCGACCGCGGGGTGGGTACTTTCCTTGAGCATGCCCGCAATTATCTCGACCGAGGTATCTACAGCAGTGAGCTGAAATTGTCGCGATATGCCCTGTTGGGTGGCTGGACGTTTGGCCTCAAGGGTCAGGTGGAGATGGTGCGCGACCGCATGAGGGAATGGAAGTGGGTGGACAGCGCAGGCCATAGCTTCCCCACCGACCACCACCAACCCGGGGTGGACGACACAGTGGTCTTCAACCCTGTGCTGCAGCTGGCATGCAGAGCCGACAATCGGATTACCAACCTCCGAGGCATGGCCTATGCACAACGCGAGGTGAGCCTCTTCACCCGACACGACGATGAGGTGAAACTTACGGCTGGCGTGAGGGGACAATATTACGTCACCTCCTACCCGCAAGATTCTCAATTCACAATTCTCAATTCACAATTTATCGTGTCGCCTCGACTCTCGGCCAGCTACAAACCCCATGGCCGTTACGATGTCCTTTATCGTCTGACGGCGGGTGTCTACCAGCAGCCCTACCAATATCGCGAGATGCGCCGGACGGATGGCACCTTACGTACAGATTTGCCTGCCCAGTGCTCCTATCAGGCAACGGGTGCAGTCGACTGGAACCTGCGTTTGTGGAACAAACCCTTCTGCCTTACGGCCGACATCTATTATAAGTATATTACACATCTAGTCCCTTACAGCATCGACAACTTGCGTGTGCGCTACAATCCCGATTTGGAGGCAGTCGGCTATGCAGCAGGCGTGGGAGTGCGCATTAACGGTGAGTTTACCCCCGGACTTGACTCGTGGGCCAGTATCTCGTATATGAAGACCCAAGAAGATATCTTTGGCGACGGGCTGGGTTGGTTGGCCCGACCCACCGACCAGCGATTTAACTTCAAGATATTCCTACAGGACTATATGCCCGAGATACCCTTTTGGCGCATGAGCCTGAGCCTGATATATGGTACGGGTACTCCTGTCACTCATCCCTACCAGACCAATCGCACCGTCGAGTATCGCCTGCCACCCTATTTCCGAGTGGACTGGGGCAACACGATACAGCTTAACCGCTTCGAGCGTGTACGCAAGTCGAAGCTGGGGCGGCTCTTCAACGACATCGCCGTGGGTATCGAGGTCTTCAACCTGTTCGACTATCATAATGTAGTCTCCTTCCTCTGGGTCGCAGACTATACCAATCATTATCACCCTGTTCCCAACTACCTTACTGCCCGTCAGATCAACCTGAAGGTCAGTGCAACGTTTTGATTTTTTTTAGTGATTGGTGATTAGTGATTGGTGATTAGTGAATAGTGATTAGTGATTGGTGATTAGTGATTAGTGAATAGACAAATGAACGCGGTAGCCAATTTTTAATTTTTAATTTTTAATTTTTAATTCTTAATTTTTAATTTGTTACGTTTTCACTTTTCAATTTTCAATTTTCAATTTCCATGCTTCAACCCCCATCGCTCGAACCTCTTTTTCCGCATACTCACATGCTACCTAATGGCAATGAGCTATGCTATTTCCCCAACAATGCCCTAGGGTTAGTCAAACTCGACATCACCCTTGAGGCGGGTAGCCGCTACCAGCCGCTCAAGAGCCTCGCCTATGTCGCCAACCGTCTCGTGGGCGAAGCCACCGTAGAGCATGATGAGAAACAGATGGCAGAGTTTTTAGACTTCAGAGGTATTGTGGTGGAACGTATGACCGATGTGTGTGTGGGTGCTCACTCATTCTATTTCTTGCGCCGCTATGCCGATGACCTTTTCCCACTCATACGCGAGATGTACGAGGCCCCTTCGGTCAGCGAGTCTATGTTCTCTGCCTGCGTCGCCCATCGTCGCCAGCAGTTGGCTACGGGTTTCCAAAAGACCTCCTTTGTGGCCAGAAATAAGTACTACCAATTGCTGTATGGGGCCGAACACCCCTTGGGCGTATACGCCACGCCCACCGATGTAGACGCACTCAACATCGATTCAGTCATCGACTTTATCCACCAGCGTTACGACCTTGCCAATGCCCATCTTGTGCTGAGCGGCAGTGTGGACGACGAGTTGCTGGCATTGGCCGACCGATACTTGTCGCCTATCAAGCGTAAGTCAGTTCCCGAACCCCTCCTGCCACCTCCTGCCCCTTCAAATTCTCAATCCGTAGGGGCTTACCCCCGTGTAAGCCCTAATACACAGGTAACCCCTTCCGATTCACAATTTGAAAAAGTTCAGTCGACCATTCGCATAGGCCGTGTGCTGCCTATGCCGTGGGACAGCCCGGACTATGCCCGATTCATGGTGCTCAACACCGTGCTGGGCGGCTATTTCGGCTCGCGTCTGATGAGCAATATTCGTGAAGAGAAGGGCTACACCTACGGCATCTACAGCATGACCCAGATTCATCGGGGCAGCATAGTCTTCTCTATCATAGCCGATGTGGCCGCCGAGGCGGCGCAGCTGGCCGTAGAAGAGGTGTTTAAAGAAATGCGGCAATTGCAGCAGGAACCCGTGTCCGAAGAGGAACTCGATCGTGTGCGCAACTACATGACCGGCGACTTCATCCGCAGCATCGACGGCGTGTTCGAAGTGTCGGAGCGTTACAATCACATGGCTTCGACCCTAGTCACCGAGCAACTCACCACCAACCTCCTCGATGCCATTGAGAACGTCACCCCCAAACAATTGCAGACGTTAGCTCAGACCCACCTTACCGACCTCCTTACCGTCACTGTCGGTCCCTGACATAGACCCACAACAACAAAACAAGGGTTGGCCATCCAACGCTCCCAACACTTACACTCAAGGCACTCTATTGTTCTCCCTTTTATTCTTTTATTGTTTCGTCCTTCTTTTTCACTTCCTTCTTCATTATCACTATTGTACATCATTCTTTTCTTTTTCCCCTCCAGACCCTCTACTCACCCTTCTTTATTCCAAACTGTGAATCCAGTATCAACCGTCTATATTCATCGTATATCTCATCTGCCGTCAACATCTCATTTTTTAACACATTATACTTTTGAACCAAATTCACAATATACTTCGGAACCAAATCCTTGATATGCTCACCTTTTAACTTTTCATACAATTTATCTCTCCCCAACTTTAAATCCTTTTCTGTTATAGGACCATATGGATAAATCCAACAATCCGCATAATCCAGTTTTCCGAATCCCAGTAGAGGTGCTTCTTCACCAACTACTATTTTTTTATATCTTTCAAAACCGTATCTCAAACCTTCTGAATTGAGTGGTACATTGTCACCAATTATTTTAACAAAATGATTAGAATCACCATCTGATTTAACAAGCTGAAATCCGTTCACAATAGACTTTTTACCGTTGTCATCATTCAGATATACATTATATACGGCAACACATCTAAATGAAATCGGAATATGTGGGGATCTCCATACTAACATTTTTTCATTCAACAATTTCAATACTTTTATTGATACCGATTCCCAACTCTCATACGTAGAAGTGCTCCTACCCGGAATCCTCACAGCAATCTTTGATGCCTTGAAAAAATCGGAAGCTTTTATCCCTTCACCCCGATTATCTATCACACAACATTTTCTTCCAGAAGAATTCTTTCCTTTTTCATGCAGAACATATTCGCTCAGGGGTTTATAGTCAATGTTTAATGGCACAGGTAAACACCAATTTACCATGCAAAAATTAAAATACTGTTCTTGAAACTTTTGCTTTTTTTCATTGCTTGAATATCCCTTCAGACACTCTTTATGCATATTTTCATATGTCAACTTTATGATATCTGTGATTAATTGGTTCAAAGTGTTTTCACACCATTCCTTTCCCTTTTGTAGTAATTCATCACGAGATAGGGTCACCAATTGATCCGCCTCCCTATTAAAAAGATGCCATTTTATTCCCATGCTTCTTTGATTCCCAATATAATTAATAAAATCATTGACCTTAACCCCTCTCAAAGAAAGGCCACTACTACGATTCCCCCAAAAAACAACCTCCAATATTGAACCGTACTTTTTTTCTTCAATATAGAAATGACACTCTTCTGTACCTATTAACCTGTACAAACGAAAATGCTCTTTCTCTGGGAATTGGTCTTCCACTTTAATAAATTCCAAACCCCTATGCTCATCGTTTGAACCTAGTTTTTGGGTTAGAAATGGAGACTTGTATTCAATAGGAATAAACTCCATGTCGCTGAAACAAGCGTTCACATACGAGTCTATTTTCTCAGCAATATAATAGCTATAGTCACCTGACACTTTTTCCAAATCCTCAACACGTTCTTTACTTATCTCAAACAATTCTTCAAAATGCTCCTTGCCAATCTCTATAGTAACCGTTGTACCATGTTCTACAGGTTTGCCTTTACGTTCAAATATAATGTTCTCTATTTCCGAGCAGTAACTACCTTCCACTGAAGAACGGAACACAATCTTTCTGGTATGCTCTCCTGGATAGTGTGTTTCCACCGTAAACTCATCTGTCACATAGAATACCGTTTGCAGTCCCAATCCAAAAGCTGCTGTAGGTTGCAAGAAATAGGGCATTTGCTTTATCGTTTCATTATAGTTCTTGTCTGCTTTCCGGCTGGCACCCACCTGACTGGTCATCCGAATCAAACTCTCCTCCGAAATACCCGTCCCCCAGTCCTCACAAACCACTCGCACCACCTGTTTCTCTTCCTCATAAGCTACATTTAGACGTATGGGGTATTTTTCATATACCCATGCAGGAATATCGCTTGAGAACTTGATATCGTCAACAGTTTCTATTTTCCTATCGGGGTTATTTAATTTAAAAGGCATGTGATTATCAATATTCTTCCATATCTGTAGCTTGGTCGCGTCCAAAGCATTCTGCACTATCTCACGGATAAAAACCCTTCCTGGATTCTGATAGATTGCACCACCTTTCAACATTTCAAACGTACGTTGTCCAGAAATATCAAATCTGAGATTCCTTAACTCGGGCCGAGTCTCCTTTCCATTAAACAATATTTTGAGGCTATTCTGATGTATTACAGGGGGATTTCCGCCCAAGTCATCAGGGGCAATACTACTCCAGTGGAGATGCTGTTTTTCCACTTCTTCCTTCAGCATCTTTTCCAGGTCACATGCGACACGATATGATGCATCTGTCTTGCAGTTCATTGTGAATTCTATGCCATTAGGAGAAATCTTTTGGTGCTCCAACGACAAGTGTTTATCATAATGAGCCTTAGAGGATTCTGGCATTTCTTCTATCGTGGCCAGAGAGAAAGCATTGAAACGGTCACTGTCCATATCAAGCAAATCGCCCAAACGAATCATACAAGCAATGAAACGTGGGTGAACGGTATCGTTACCAACACCATCCTCTTCTGCATGTAATTTCATCACTTCGTCAAAACCCTCACCATGTAGTTGGGCAACGTCAGCAAGTAATTTCTTATATCGTTTAGAAAAACCGTTTATATAGAAATGATTTGCCAACATTGCAAACCACCCTTCATCATCTTCAATATACTCCTTGCTTCTTTTCGCATGTCCACCACGCATCATCTGAGCAGTAATAAGAGTGACAGCATTCCTCAACTCTAAAGCCCAAGCAAACCCCTTATCACGGTCATCTTGACGACACCTATAGTTCAATAAGAGGGTTGATGCATGCTTGATTTGCGGGTCAGACTCTTTGGCATATTTTTTCAATCTATCTTCCATCTCAGGCTTTTCCCACTCTTTTTTGAGCGTGTCATACGAAAAACACATTCCGATGTCGTGCGTTAGTGCCGCCATCAATATCAAGAAAGTGTCGGTAGCACCGAGTCGTTCAATCCTGTCGTGTCCCAACAGCCGCTCTATATTCTGAATCAACTTATTCGAATGGGAGAAATCATGTTCACTATAATGAGGGAAATTCACTCCGATTGTCTTCAATGCAGCGGGAATCTTATCTTCATTCTGTTGCCATGCGGAAATCAACGATTTGTAGACATGATTAGCGTCACATATAGCTTCCAGATGTTCCACAAGGGTAGTATTATTATTATCTTTATTATTGTTCTTTTTGTCCATATTATTAATTATCAATATATTTTACATGAAAATTCACAAATGTTGGAATCGATTTAAAAATGCAAAAATATGTTTTTTTCCCCATTTCTGCAAATCGGCTTCTTCGACAAACCTTTTAGAGTGCGGTATGAACTTGGATAGAATTGAAAGAATAAATATGAATCAGTGTCTTAAATATTTATCGAATATCATCTATATGTAATTGATTTTTCAATAATAGCGAAGATGCGGGATCAGGGCTGACGCATCAAAATTGAATGTCTGTCGTATGTGCCGAGTGTGTTCTTCTCGGACAGAGGAATCGACCTTGGAAAGGCTGACTCTCAGTAACCCCACACTGTGAAGCGATGGATTGGATCGCGTTCGCAACTTCATAATGGGCGACTTTATCCGCAGCATCGACGGTGTGTTTGACCTCTCCGAGCGATACCGCCAGATGGTGTCCACCCATGTCGGCGAACAACTCACCACCAACCTCCTCCACGCCATCGCCCACGTCACCCCTGCCCAGCTACAGACCTTAGCCCAGTCCAGCCTTACTGACCTTGTTACCGTTGTCGTGGGAAGTCAATCAATGTAATGTAGGGGCAGACACCGGTGTCTGCCCATATAAGCTCTGTTGTTGCCAGGTGTATTCTTTTTGTATTCTTTCGCCTTTCCGCGGTGTGAGTACATTATTTTGTTTCAATTTACTTTCTATTTTGTTTCACTAGTGTCCCGTTAAAAATGGGACTAGTTTAATACGAATCAAACAACTCCGGAATAAGGGGATCAGATTGCTCTTTGACATCATGGGAATAAGTCTTATCGAACAGTTCTCTTAGCGGTGTCTTATCAGTGAGTGAAATGCTGAGGATTTGCAAGACCTCATAGGTCGAGCGTTTCAACTGCATGTCCTGCTGGACAATCGCCACGAGGCAGTAAGCGGTGATAGCAGCACTAATCTGTATTCTGACAGCGTTCTCCGTAGTGCCCCAGAACTTCTTGATCTTGAGGTGCTGCTTGAGCCACTTGAAAAACAGCTCTATCTGCCACCGGTTCTTGTAGAGGTCGGCAATCTGCTGGGATGTCAAGTCCGTCACGTTGGTCAGGAACATGAGCACGCGGTCTTGTTCTTCGTCATAGTATTTGACGAGACGCATATTCTCGGGATAGTCCTTGCGGCTCTTATAGACTGTCAGTTCAATCACTGCATCAGTGAGTATGTTCTTTGGCATCCGTCGTTTCCACTTGACGCACCTGTACTGCAGGTTGGTCTTGGCTCTGATTACGAAGAAGGACTCCATCCGCTGTATGCGGTAAAGTTCAGCAAAGTTATTGTACCCTCGGTCAAACACATAGTAAGCGCCTGTCTCGTAAGGTATTTCTGGCATTACCTTGGAATCGTAGACGGAAGCTGTGGTGATATGATAGAAGGCTGGCACCTGTGCCTCCAAATCATAGAGGACGTGAGCCTTGACGCCACCTTTCTTCTTGCGGAACTTCGCCCACCAGAACACTGACAGGCAGAGCGGTATCGTTGTAGAGTCGAATGCATATACCTTGCCTCCGAGCTTGAATATGTCCGTAGCCCGTCTCTCCCTGGCCTGTGCCATCATGTAGAAGGCAAATTCCTCAAAGATGCGATAGTTGCGGTTCTGGTTGGCTGTGGCAAGCGTCGTCTTGGCGATGGTTTTTCGACCTAAGCCGAGGTGGAAGCACTTGGACTGATGGGCTTCTAGAGCCACAATCAAGTCTCGCAGGCTCTCACGGTTACTGAGTTGCCCGAACATCAGTGCAAGTAGCTGGTTCCAGCAGGTGAGATATTTGACATACTTGTCGCCACCATATTTACGGACGAGATAATTGAAGTGATTCCTATTGAGGAACGCTGTTAACTGAGAAAAGACAAACTTATCTTGAAACATATGCAGACCTTTGAGGCTGCAAAGTTACAAAATCAAGTCCGTTGACTCTTAAAACTGCTCGGAAATGACTTTATTTCAGCGATTACAGAGAACAATTTATCCACTTTAACGGGACAGTAGTGA
>JAEEGF010083152.1_pt1 | contig 25191 bp, 19 predicted proteins | sample 9134171 | NCBI WGS metagenome assembly JAEEGF01 (sample SAMN16246542, study PRJNA631951) | gut metagenome | biome: gut microbiome; feature: rumen; material: AP-attached | host: Bos | place: Iran: Karaj | collected 2018-10 | reverse complement strand
GGCGGTAGTAAAAATCAGAAAGCATCGAATTTACGCCACATATCAAAATCAACTGTAGTGATAGTCTTTATCCTGCAAAAGTAAAAAGTGAGATTTGGAATGAAATCCTGGAAAATCCTACCGCCAAGTGCACATATAGTAGGAAACTGGCGGTAGGATTTTAAAAACATGAGGTTTTACCCAGTAAGAACCGTGGCGCCAGCCACAGTCCCATTTTCAAACCTGCTTGACCACCATATATCTGCCAAAAGTTATGAAGTCAAGGGAGCGAAGCTCCGTAGGCTTGCCCTTGACTGAAATATCTTGGCAGATATGATGTGGCAAGCAGGTTGAAACAACAAAGAAGCATCGCCAATAAGTGACGATGCTTCCTCGGCTAATTCCCTATTTACTCTTCATTCTCAAGCGGTAGTTCAAACCAAAATGTTGCCCCCTTATGCTCTACGGAGGAGACGCCATATTTTGCGCCATGAAGTTCGAGCACATTCTTTACTATTGAGAGTCCCAAACCAGTGCCTTGAATAGCTCTACGATGTGTAGAAGAATCTTTATAATATCTGTCCCACACATATGGAATGTCTTCTTGTTTTACACCATCTCCAGTATCCTTTACTTCGATTCTAAGCTTGTTATCTAAAACCTTTTGGATGACAGTTACCTTCTTATCATCTCCAGTGTAGTTGATGGCATTGTTTACCAGATTGTAAAGCACCTGATACATCTTTTGCTCATCAGCGTACACACTAATCTCATCATCATAAATGAAGTCTATAGCATATCCATCTACTTCTCTAAGCTTATTGTAGCGTTCCAACACATGACGAATGCTTTCTGTGATATTGTACTGGGCTGGTTGCAAGGTTATGGTTCCAGCCTTTAGTTTTGAAATATCCAGCATATCATTTACAAGGCCTGATAATCTTTCTGTCTCGTCTATGATTACCTGCACATTTTCAGGAGTGTTTTCCCCTGGGATATCTCTCATAACTTCAGCATATCCCTTTATCATAGTTAGCGGTGTGCGAAGGTCGTGGGACACATTTGCAATCAGCTCCTTTTGAAAGCTGTCGGCCTTGCCAAGCTCTGTAGCTGTATAGTTTAGTGTGTCTGAAAGCTCTGCCACCTCCATGTAATCATGGGAGTCAAACTTTACCGAATAATCTCCGGCGGCAAGTTGCTTTGCCCCATCGTTTATCTTAATGATAGATTTTGAAATGGTGCGACTAAGGGCTACCGCCAAAATAAAAGCGATGACAATGATAATCAAAGTGATGTATTTCATCTGGGCCTTTAATGTATCCACTGTGGCATCCACAGGAGTAAGTACAGAATTTATCATAATGACCTGTTCTGTACCTGCATTATCAATGATTCGCACGTAGATAACTGACTCGGCCATATCATTTCCTATATTCTGACGAAAGTCGGATGGCTTGTCTTCCTTCGGAACGGTATATGGAATTCTTCCATTTCCACCAGCCTGCTCTTTGAGCATTTCCTCAGTTTGAAGTAACAGTTCAAGAGGGATTTTTTGCATCTCATTTCCCTTAAACTCTATCACTGCTTCGCCATCGTTTTTCTTGGCCTGCTCATAAAAATATTGGAACATATGAGGCGGAATTGATGACATTTTAGAATTTGCAATATACTCTGCATTATACAAAGAGCCGCCTTCGCTGTTTGTAATAAGAATGCCTAAGTTGTGATTGGCTGCAATTTTTTCGATGTCTTCCGTACAGTCCTCGCAAGTAAGTACAATATTCTCAACCTGATCTAAAACGGCCTCTGTCTCCTGAGTTTTTATGGTTTTATAAAAGTCATCCAAATAGACAATCTGAAAAAACCATAGCACTCCTAAAAGTACTATGGTAAAAATCAAGAATATTAAAAAGGTTTTCCATTTAATACTAATTTTGCTGGATTTCAAAACTATACCTCGAATCTATATCCCACACCACGTAATGTAACAAGTAGACGGCGATATTCTCCCAGGCTGTTTCTAAGAAGCTTTATGTGAGTGTCAAGAGTTCTGTCGTCTCCGTAGTAATCATATCCCCACACCTCTGTGATAAGCTTTTCACGCTCTAGGGCGATGTTTTTATTGCGAACTAAATAAAACAAAAGCTCGTACTCCTTAGGAGACATCTCGATGCGCTTGCCATCAATAGAAACTGTTCTAGCAGTAAAGTTTACTTCCAAACCTTCGTAGGTAAAAACATCGGCCTCTCCTTCTACCACGCGACTGCGATTTGTAACAACCTTTACTCGCATCATAAGCTCTTTAGGAGAAAAAGGCTTTACCACATAATCATCTACGCCAGCTTCAAAGCCATGAATCCTGTCGTACTCTTCGCCTCTTGCTGAAAGCATGATAACAGGAATATCTTTGATTTTTTTAATCTCACTGCAGGCAGAAAAACCGTCAAGCTCAGGCATCATGACATCCATAATAATGACGTCATAATCACTGTTCTCCTTTACCTTTGCAATGGCATCCATACCATCGCAGGCCTCTGCTACTTCATAGCCTTCAAACTCACCGTATTTACGAATTATTGAACGAATATTTTCCTCGTCGTCTACAACTAAAATCTTCTTCATATAAACTCCAATATCAATCAGTAATTGAACACTATGTATTTTCCACCCTCAATGTGATGTCTAGGTGAAGATTGTCTAAAATTCTTGTATATAAGTTTTCTTTGCTTTTCTGATGAAATAAGAAAAAATAATCCAGACAACAATAAACGCAAACAGGAATATCACATTAACTACTTTAGAAAAAGGGATATAGCCTGTGTCATTTACAAGTCCCTGAATGCCAAATAGAATACAGAATGCTCCAAAGATAGCTGTCTTTGGCATAAGATATTTAGATAGTGCTTTAACATCTTTGCACTTAGTAAGCTCGTCGGCAGTAATCATCATTGGGTCTACTTCACCTTTTTTTGTACATTTGATTCCCGCAAATACAAGATAAGCCCCAAGAACCCCTATGATTACATCAAATACTGTCATAAAGTTCATATCCATTATTCAAAATCCTCCAAATAACATTATCATTTTTTCTATTATAGCTTTTCTGATGGCCCATTACTAGATTAGAACCAGGAAAGATGTTGCTGCTAGAATTATTCCTCAATTCACCATTTATTAACACATTTATCTGACAATCCATTTGAATAATAAAACTACTTATTGTATTATATTTCTATACATGAAGGGGGGCCCGAGGCATGAATATAACAGGAAAAAAGATTCTTGTGTGCGACGATTCGGTATTAGCTAGAAAGCAGCTGATGGATGCGGTTAAGGAAATCGCTGATGGCGCTACATTTATCGAAGGCAAAAATGGCGCTGAAGCTGTGGAACTGTATAAGTCAGAAAAACCAGATATTGTTTTTATGGACATTGTAATGCCTGAAAAAGATGGCAACACTGCCCTTTCAGAAATAAGAGATTTTGATTCTGATGCGATTATTATCATCGTTTCATCGGTAGGTACTCAGGAACAGTTGAAAAAGGCTATCCAGTTGGGTGCAAAGGACTTTATTCAAAAACCATTTGAAAAGAATCAGATTCAGGAGATTATTGAACTGAGACTTGGAGGAAAGTAACTTATGTACACACAATTCTTGGGTAACTATTTACTCCAAAAGGGAATTGTAAATCAAGAACAACTCTTCAAGGCAATGTCCCGTTTATCCCAGACTCACATCAAGCTGGGCACCATAGCCATTCACGAAGGTCTTATGACGGCCAGAGAAGTGGATGAATGCTTGTATGTACAAACTAGAGAGGACAAGCGTTTTGGTGAAATAGCCATCGCTAGGGGCTATCTTGATGACAATCAGGTGAAGGACTTATTACTCCTACAAACACCTGATTATATTTTGTTGGGCCAAAATCTGGTTGAGGATGGAGTATTCAGTTATGAAGAATTAGAACGAATTTTATTTGACTATAAGAGTGATTCTGAAATCTATGATTTAAGCCTGGACGTTGAAAATGAAGAAACCGTTAATACGATAATCAGCACATTTTTCACACAGGCGGAGATGCCTGTATCAGAAGTTAATATTATGTATCTTCAGCTGATGTTTAACAGCCTTATCCGTTTCATCGGCGAGGATTTTGCTCCTCTTACGCCAATGGTATTAGAGGAATTTCCAATCACATTTGGTGTATCTCAGGTAGTTACTGGTGATAAGGAATATATCACCCATGTGGACTGTGACAGAGAAGCTGCCATCGCTTTTGCATCTAGATATGCCAAGGAGGATTTCACTGAGTTTGATGAATACGTTATCGCAGCCTTCGAGGACTTTTTAAATCTTCACAATGGTCTGTTTATTGTTAACATTTCAAATTCCTACTCCAGAACAATAAGCCTTGCTCCACCAGAGGTAAAAACCGAAGGAGTTCTTACTCCTTCAAATAAATGCGTAGACTTCCCAGTGGCCTATCCATTTGGAACTCTTCATTTAATAGTTTGTTATTAGTAAAAAAATAAGCCTCCAGCAAACGCTGGAGGCTTTAGTTTTATTATATTCCAAGGAATCTTTGTACTTCTGCACACATATCTTCTACTTCAACAACTGTATCATGTCTAACCTCTGCTGAGCGGATTTCTTCGATGGCATTTGGCACCTTTACCTTGCCAAGCTCTGAAAGCTTGTCCACTAATACAAAATCCTCTTCCTTTTCGTAGGATGGGTCGATAGAACCCATTACCGCACGTGTGAACTTGAATGGTGAAGCAGTTGAAGCAATAACTGTAGTTTTGTTATCTCCTGTTTCTGCCTTGTATTTGTTATAAACGCTAGAAGCTACGCCTGTGTGTGTATCAATGATATAGCCTGTGTCCTCATAAAGTGAGCTAATAGCAAAGCCTGTTTCATTTTCAGAAGCATAGTTGCCATAAAAGCAATCAAGCTTTTCACCCATGGCTGGAGTAATTTCGTATTTGCCTGTAGTCTTAAGGCTTTCCATAAGCTCCTTATTTTTCTTAGGGTCATCTCCAGCAATGTGATAGATAAGTCGCTCAAGGTTACTTGAGATAAGAATATCCATTGAAGGTGAATTTGTGAGGATAAACTCACGGTTTTTATCGTATGTTCCTGTTGTAAAGAAATCGTAAAGGACTCTGTTTTCGTTTGATGCGCAGATAAGCTTATTAATTGGAAGTCCCATATTTTTAGCATAGTAAGCAGCTAAAATATTTCCAAAGTTTCCAGTAGGAACTACTACGTTAATTAGCTCGCCGGATTTAATCTTCTCCTCGCCTAAAAGCTTTGCATACGCATATACGTAGTAAGCAATCTGAGGGACAAGTCGGCCAATGTTAATTGAGTTTGCAGATGAGAACTGGAAGCCTGCTGCATCAAGCTTTGCTGCAAGTTCCTTATCATTGAACATCTGCTTAACACCAGTCTGGGCCTGATCAAAGTTACCTTTGATACCAACCACGTGAGTGTTAGCTCCCTTTTGAGTAACCATCTGGCGTTCCTGAATAGCTGAAACACCATTCTTTGGGTAAAATACAACGATGCGTGTTCCCTCTACATCAGCAAAACCAGCAAGGGCTGCCTTTCCTGTATCACCTGATGTAGCTGTAAGGATAACGATATCGTTTTTAATATTATTTTTACGAGCGGATGTAATCATAAGATGTGGCAAAATGGAAAGAGCCATATCTTTAAATGCGATAGTAGCGCCATGGAAAAGCTCAAGGTAATATGCATCGTCTGCAAATACAAGTGGTGCAATCTCTTCTGTATCAAACTTGCTGTCATAAGCGCTGTTGATGCAGTGCTTTAACTCATCTTCTGTAAAGTCTGTAAGGAAAAGCTTTAGCACCTCATAAGCTACCTGCTGGTAAGTCATTGTAGAAAGCTTTTCTATAGAAACATCAAGCTTTGGAATAGATGTAGGAACAAATAGTCCTCCATCGTCAGCAAGGCCCTTTAAAATAGCCTGTGAAGCTGTGATTTCCTGCTTTGATTCATCTCTTGTACTAACGTAATTAATTCCCATGATTATCCTCTCCAAATCTTTAATACTTTTTCAAATACTGTAGCACAGTGAAGAATTAAAGTCTAGCTAAAAATGCCCATCTTTACTCTATTGCCTTTAGTGATTCTGTCATACTGATTTCATCTAGCTTGTGGCCCATAAGGAAGTTAATGATTAGGGTGAATAATACTGTAAGTACAAATGATAAGCAGTAGCTAAGTGGTGTAACTCTAACATCAAAGGTAATAAGGTCCACGATAATCTGGGACATGATAAAGGCGTGGAAGAATTTGCCCAGCACAAGACCTACTGCTGCACCCATGATAGCTAGTAATATGTTTTCTCTAAAGACGTAGGCTCTGGTTTCTTCCTTGTAAAAGCCTAAAACCTTTACAGTGGCGATTTCCCGGACGCGCTCAGAGATGTTGATGTTGGTCAGGTTGTAAACTACCACTGCTGCAAGGGCCATGGCAGAGCCGATTACCAGATATACGATAACATTTAAACTCTTCATCATGTTGTTGACGCGCTCTAGCATATCCGATGTAGGAATAACTACGCTGACCGAGTTATCTCCCATCAGCTTGGCACCAATTTCATGGGAATTGTCCCCCTCGTGGCAGACAGCATACAGATTCTTACGCTCTGGTAGCTCCCCAATATACTTCTCATAGGTGCTAACATTCATGTATATATAGTTGTAGATGAAGTTTTCGTTGATAAATGCAACCTTTAGCTGAACAGGTGACATATCCTCTGAAGAGATAGTTATCTCATCTCCCACTTTCATGCCATAGCGGTCGCTAAGGCCCTTATTAAGAACGATTTCATTATCCCTCAGGTCGCTCATAGAAAAATGGTTGCCCTTCACATCATGGATATCGTAGAACTTATCTATACCTACACCGTCATCATATACATTCATGTAGATGTTTTTGGTGTTCTTTTCAAACTTCATATCAACAGAGGTGTGATAGAACAAGATATAATCATCCTCATTGTATCCTATCTTTTCCATAGCACGAACGCTTCCCTCTGCCCCATTCTTTAAGGTAATATCCAAATCATAAAGGGAGATACCTGTGTACTGGCTATTTGCAATGTCACCGATGGAATCGTACACGCCAAAACCTGCAACCAAAAGGGCGGTACATCCAGCGATACCCATAACCATCATTATGAGCCTGCCCTTGTATCTAAAGATGTTACGTAGACTCACCTTCTTTAAAAACTTTAGCCTGTTCCAGAAAAATGGAATGTACTCTAGGAAGATTCGCTTGCCAGCCTTTGGTGCCTTAGGTCGCATAAGGGATGCTGCCATTTCGGTCATTTCCACACGGCAAGACACAAGTGTGACTCCCACTGAACACAGTAAAGCCACTCCAAAGCTAATAGCTAACATCTGTGGGTCGAAATAGTAATCCACGCCCCTGGTGTTGTACATCATCTGATAAGCGTACCAAATAGCCTGTGGGAATCCAAAGGTACCAAGGGCAAATCCTATAATGGTTCCCAAGATTGCAGATGAACCAGAATAAAATGCAAACTTGCCCATAATAGCCCCATTGCTATAGCCAAGAGCCTTTAACACACCTATCTGTGTGCGCTGGTCCTCTACCATTCTGTTCATAGTAGTCATGCACACAAGTGCTGCTACAAGGAAAAAGAATATCGGAAATACGTTACCAATAGCCCCAACGATAGTGGAATCACTTTCGAAGCATACATAACCTGCGTTGCTGCCTCTCTTAAGCAAGTATGTGGATGCTTCCTCTATATCATCTATCTCAGCCTGGGCATCTTCTAGCTTCTTTTCAGCATCAGTTATTTCTCTATCAAAATCCTCTTTGCCCTTCTCATACTCTTTCAGGCCATCCTTGTATTCCTTCAAGCCCTGCTCATAGTCCTTTTCCGCCTTATTTAAAGACGACTGCAAGGTATAAAGCTGGGCAGATTTTTCCTGATACTGCTGAGTAAGATAAGCATACTGCTGCTCATCCACCATTTCTGGACTTATTGTGCGGGCCATGTCCATCTGCTGGATAGCTGCTAGCATCTGATCTAAGCCATCTATTAACTGGTCCTCCAAAGAAGCGTACTCATCAATCTGCTTCTTTCCAGACTCTAATTGTTTCTTTGCATCATCAAGCTTGGCCTTAGCGTCATCTAGTTCAGCCTGGCCCTCAGTTCTGCCATCTTCTAATTCCTGCTTAGCATCATCTAACTCATCCTGGGCATCACCTCTGATGCTTTCATATCGCATCCTTGCTGCCTCATCCAATGCCGCCTGAATAGCAGGCTCATTTTCCTCTATCAAGGCATCATACTCATCACTGTAAAGCTCCGGATCAGAATCCAACTTCACGTATACATCAGTGAAATAATCAACCTTGAAAGCCTCCTTATTTACATAGATAAATCCATCCAACACGCCGGTGCCTATTGATGTGGTGCCTCTTTCGTACTGCACATACAGAGGAGACTTTACAATGCCAGTAACCTTAAAGCTACTGTACTTGAATCTATCCCTATCTTCCTTATCATTCTGGTCTGCCACATAGATGGTGGAACCGATGGCGCTTTCATCCAAAACTGCAGCGTCCACCAGGCACTCATTTTCATATTGAGGCAGACTACCGCTCATTAGCACTATTTTATTAATGTCAGTTGGAATAGTAATTAGCTTGACTATATAGTCTGTAGATTCGTGCTGCATGCGCACGTCAAAAGAAATGGATTCCTCCACTGCTCTAGCGTCGATATTGTCCTTAAGATACTGAACCTCATCCTCTCCAAATCCCAGTGATGAAATCAATCTGAAATCATAAAATTCATTATCCTTGAAATACTGATGCATGGACACACGTAGAGCCGGGTCAGTGACCTTTAAACCAGCAAAGAAACCTACGCCTAAAGCCACTATCAAAAGCAGCGCCATATATCGTCCAAAGGACTCTTTTATTTCCCTAAAAGCTGATAGCCAAAATTTACTCATAGAATTTACCAAATAATATTATCAATATCCTCAGGGTGCTCATTCATTTTCATGCTGGCTACTGTACCAGATTTAATAGTGATAACTCTGTCTGCCATGGCTGTAAGGGCATGATTATGAGTGATTACGACAACTGTCTTTTTATTATTTCTGCAGGTATCCTGTAGAAGCTTTAGCACTGCTCTGCCTGTAGCATCGTCAAGAGCTCCAGTAGGCTCATCGCATAGTAGCAACTTAGGATTTTTAGCAAGGGCTCTTGCTATAGCAACTCGCTGTTGCTCTCCACCTGAAAGCTGGGCTGGGAAATTGTTCATTCTATCCTTCAGCCCCACTTCCGTAAGAATCTCCTCTGCCGGAATTGGGTCCTTGCAAATTTGAGCAGCCAGCTCCACATTTTCCTTTGCAGTCAAATTGCCCACTAAATTGTAAAACTGGAATACAAAGCCCACATCATAGCGTCTATAGCTAGTCAGCTCTCTAGCATTGTATCCAGATACATCTCTATCAGCTAAATACACTGCTCCAGAGGTCAGAGTGTCCATGCCTCCTAATATGTTAAGAATGGTAGTTTTACCAGCACCGGAAGCACCAACGATAATGCAAAACTCCCCCTCCTCAATTTCAAAATTAACATCGTGAAGTGCTTCGATTTCCACCTCACCTGTCTTATATATTTTTCCTACATTTTTAAACTCTACAAAAGACATAAAGTTCCTCCTAATGGCATACTCCCCACTGTAAAAGTCATAATACCATAGAAGTGTGTAAAAATAGCGTAGACTCTATGAACGAAAAAGGCCCCCTAGGCCTAAGCCTAGAGGGCGCGAAGAGAAAATATTATCAATCTATGTCTAAGCGTTTTTACGCTTTTTAACAATAAGTGTAATACCTAAGATTACGATTACTGCTGCAACCACATCACCTGCGATTAAGCACTTTTGCCATGTAGCAAGCTTATAGCTTACAGTAGAACCTGGCACGATACCCTGCATAGCGTTTGAGTTAGCTACCATGTAAAGAGTGTTGTGAGCTGCTCTTCTCATTGCTGCTACGCCTGTTGCAGATGACTGATCTGAAAGGCTACCATCAGCGAATGTGTTAAGCATTAAGTCGTTACCAGCGCGAACACCAGAATCTGGGTCCATGTATGCGCTGCCACCGTAGTAATCTGTAAGGACTGCACCGTTGAATCCCCACTCGTCACGAAGGATTGTTGTCATAAGACCATATCTAGCTCCTGACCATGTGCAACCAATTCTGTTGTATGAGCTCATGATTGCTGTAGCTGCGCCTATTGTTGATGTCTGAAGGTTTCCGTCAGCATCATAGTAATCTACATCAGCCTTTGCTTCCTTAACTGTGATTTCGAAAGGTCTTAAGTAGATTTCACGAATTGCCTGCTCGTTTGCCCAAGTAGCAATACCATTACGTCCATCTTCCTTATCGTTAAGTGCGAAATGCTTTAAGTAGCAGTATGTACCATACTTCATTGCTCCGCTAACCTCTGATGCTGCAATCTTACCAGCAAGGAGTCCGTCTTCTGAGAAGTACTCATAGTTACGTCCAGCAAAAGCATTTCTATGTGTGTTCATAGCTGGAGCATACCATCCGTTGAAGCCGTTGAAGAGACCTTCCTCACCGATGATCTGTCCCATTTCCTTTGCAAGCGGGGCATTCCATGTAGCAGCAAGTACTTCCTCTGCTGGGAAGCCGATAACTACTGCATCTCCACCGTTTGCTGAAACCCATGTTGACCAACCCATTGGTCCATCGTAATCGATTGTTGCTGGCTTACCAACTTTTATAAGCTCTGCTGTATTGTAGCCAGCATTTGCAAGCATGTTTGCAACTTCTGTCATATCAAGCTCGTCTAATAAAAGCTCCCAAGCTGGGTCATTGTAATCAAGACCTCTAAGGTTAACGAGCTGGATACCGTTATCAGCCTTAGTAGTAGGCATATCAGCTGTGAAAGCTACGCTGCCTTCCACATTGCCTGTGAATTCATCTGTGTTCTCATCATAAACTGTCTCGTGAGCAGTCTTGATGTAATCCTCAGCTTCCATATCCTTCTCGGTTGGAGCTGTAGGGAATGTTCCTGCAAAGTCATCACGTGTAAAGTTCTGTGGCTTGCCCTCTGTAGCAACATCCGTAAATTCTGCAGATACATCATCAAACTGGTTTGTAGCTGCAACTAAATCTGTGCTTCTCTTAGCATCGCCAGAGAATACTGCTTCCTCTAACTCATTTGCGAAATACTTTGTAGCATCAGCCTGGTCGATTGTTGCCCAGCTGTGTGCGTTGTCGCTTAAGTAGAAGCCATATGTACCAGCTTCAACAACATAAGCCTTGTTGTTCTTGTAATCGTAAGATGCTAAATCTTCTGCATTTACTGTGACTGTAACCTGCTCTGACTCACCTGGGGCTATAACTCCTGTCTTATCAAAACCAACAAGTACAACCTTGCTCTTCTCGATGCCACCCTGTGTGTAAGGTGACTCAGCGTAAAGCTCAACTACATCCTTACCTGCAACATCGCCTGTGTTTGTAACCTTGATGTTGAATGTGTACTGTCCACCATTATAAACTGGTGTGCCATCAAACTCTTTCTCAAAAGTTGTATAGCTCAAGCCATAACCGAATGGATAAACAACTGCCTTGTCATAATCAAAGCCAGCATAGTTGCCTGCCTCTGCCTCAGCTGCAGCTGTCTCATAATATCTGTAACCAACGTAAATACCTTCTTCATACTCGTTGAAACGGCCTGACTCATATCCACCAATTGAACCATCTACATTGCTGTAGAAACAGTCATCAAAGTTTACATATGTAGGGTCCTGTGTAAGATCTGATACAAATGTATCAACTGTACGGCCTGATGGATTAACAGTTCCGTTTAAAACCTCTGCTACTGCTGTAGCCCCCTGGTCACCAACGCAGCCAACCCAAACAGCTGCATCGATGCCGTAAGCATCATCGTTTAAGAAATCAAGCTCGAGAGTGTTTGCTGTATTAAGTACAACAACCACCTTGCTGAATAAGCCTGCATCCTTCTGTGCCTTTACATATGAAAGCATATCCATCTCGCGGCTATCAAGCTCCAAGTAAGACTTACTCTTATCTGCTTCTGTAGTAGCGAACTCAGACATATCTGTAGGAAGGTCGCAACCTTCGCCACCAACACGGCCTATGAATACGATTGCTGCATCGCCGTATGTTGTGAAACTATCCTTAAGTTCCTCTGGATAGTCCTTTACTGGAACTTCAGCGATGATGTCCCCCATGAACTTAGCTGTACCCATTGAAGATACGAAACCACGTCCTGTGTACTCAACGTCCATCTCGCCCATGCCTGTCATCATCTTTTCCTTAACAACCTCTGTTGAGATAGGATGATTTGCATAGAAATCAAATAAGTCCTTGTTTATTTTGAAGCCGTTTGCCTCAAAAGCTGTCTTGTAATCTACTGGTGTGCTCTCTGTAGCTGCACTACCTGCACCTGTGTAGATTGGATCAACAGATGTTCTACCAAATAATGAAACGTTTGTCTCATCTGTTGTAAGTGGAAGTGTCTGGTTGTCATTCTTAAGAAGAACAATTCCCTCTTCCTCTACCTCTAATGCTTTCTGCTGGCTTGCTGTAAGTAAGCTTTTAGCATCAGCATGCTCTGACTTATAATACTCTCCGTCCATTGCACTTGCGTGCTCATTCTGTGTGATAACTGCCTCACCTTTACCGAAATACATGTTCATTACGGTATAAAGTGGACCTGTAAGAACGATTGATACAATAATTGCAAGCAACGCTACGATTGCAACAATTATTGACCAAACTCGTGTGAATTTCTTCACGCTCATCTTCATTCCCTCCTAATGTGTTGATTGATAAGTTGATTACAATTTATCACAGAAAAAGGATTTTTCTGGTCCGGGGTACGAAATGCAAATATACGGTACAAAATGCTTCTAGCAAGGTTTTTGGTTCTAAAGTATAATTTCTATAGGAGGATTTAAATGTATCAAGCAGGAATTATAGACGATGAATTAGATATTCTTAACGCCACAAAGGCAATGCTGGCTAAACAATTTACTGAGGCCAACACCGCTGTAGCTTTCGACTTCTTCACCAACAGTGAAGATTTTCTTTCAATGCTTGAAAAGCATTTTAACTATGACATTCTATTTCTTGATATCGAAATGCCTGGCATGGATGGGATCTCTTTGTGTAAGACCATTCGCAACATTGCCCCAGATGCTCTAGTCATTTTCATTTCGAATAAAGAGGAATTGGTTTTCCAGACCTTTGAGGTTCAGCCTTTTAGATTTATACGTAAATCCGAATTGAAGGAGCTATGCCCTTCTCTTGTGGATTCCATTATCGCAGAACTTAAGCGACGCACACCTCAGACCATAAAGATTACTGAGGCCAGTGGTGATGTAATCTCCTTCGATGTTAGAAACATCCTTTACGTTGAAGCTCAAAGAAAAGAATGCAAAATCGTTACCAAAGATGGAGAAGCCCTGGTTAAGCTGAAACTGATGGATTTAGAAGAAAGACTTAAGGATTTCCATTTTATAAAGGTTCACCGAAGCTTTCTTGTAAATATGGACAGCATCTTCAGAATCACCAAAACAAATGTAATTTTAACCAACAACGAAGAGCTTCCAATTAGTCGTGGCTCAAGCGAAGAGCTTAAACAAATCTTTATTAACTATTCAATGTCATAAGGAGTTTGTATGTTATATCAGTTTTTTAGAGACCTAGAATTAGAAGGTGTTATCCACTTTGTCATCCTTTTATATATATTAAATTCGCTTTTTCCAAAGTACAAAAAACCATGGTCCAAGGCCAGCTACTGGGGATTTAGTATGGGCATCTTTCTGGTAATCAAGTACCTGCCTTATGCCCTACCATTTGTTAGCTATAATAAACCATATTGGTATTTTTATATTATAGCGCTGCCACTATCCTTGTTGTTTTCGCACATATTCTTAGAAGGATTGTTCTTCCAGAAGACAGTATACATTTCATTCTTTATTGCATTTATCGAATTAGGAAAGATGGTATGCTCTCCATTATATGAAAGAGAAATGAGCCTGCCTAGAAATGAATACATATTTTTAGACATGGCACTATTTGTAATTCTAACATTTTTCCTTTTGGCTCTTGGCCATCTATTTAAAAAGACTCCACTAATCATCAGAGAGTCACACATTCAAGCCAAGTACTTTCTTGTACTGTATTTGCCAATCAGCCTATTAATCTACTACATTGCCAGACTAATCAACATTCCTATTTGGAAGCAGTTTGAAGAAGCAATACTGGCACTCATCATCATTCCAATATTGCCACTGTTTTACGATTTCTTTTCTACTTTTATTCAAGGATATGATGAGCAACGAAAGCTGGATAAAGCACTTACTGAAACAAGAGCCCAGGTCTTCCGCTATCGCTATTCTTTGGAGTTAGAGGAACGCATTAAGAAGGAGCGACATGAATTAAAAAATAACTATCTTTACATTCAAACTCTTCTTGATGAAAAGAAATACGACAAGCTTCAAGAATACTTAGATGAGAATATCGGAGAAAAGCTTCAAAAGATTTCTTCTGTTTCAACTGGAAACACTATGATTGATTACATTCTTAATCGAAAGATAGCTGAAGCACACAAGCACGGAGTAAAGGTATACTCAGAGATTTTACTTCCTAGTGAGTTGCCAATTAATGATGATGAATTCTGCACTATCTTCTTAAACCTATTTAACAATGCATACGAAGCCAGTTTATCAACTGAAAACCCTGATATTCATGTGACTATCAAATGCATCCAGAGTTATCTAAGCTGTGAAATCTCTAATAAAGTAGATGCTAAACAACTAACAGATAACCCTGATTTAAAGACTACTAAAAAGGATGCCGCCAACCACGGTCTCGGCCTAAAGATTGTCAAAGACACCATCACAGCCAACGACGGAATCTTCACGACCAACCTAGACGGCAACTACTTCAAAGCACAGTTTATGATACCTATGAAATAAAAAAGCGAGGGCTGATGCCCTCGCTTTTGCCTTAGTCCCATAAAATTTTAATTAGTATGCGATACCCTGTGCGATCATCGCATCTGCAACCTTTTCGAAGCCTGCGATGTTAGCGCCTGCAACGAAGTTGCCTTCCATGCCATACTTCTTAGAAGCATCGTCACATGCGTGGAAGATACCTTCCATGATGCCCTTAAGCTTAGAATCAACCTCTTCGAATGTCCAGTGAAGTCTCTCAGAGTTCTGTGACATCTCAAGAGCTGATGTAGCAACACCACCTGCGTTTGCAGCCTTAGCCGGTCCAAAGAGAACGCCAGCTGCCTGGAATGCTGCAACAGCTTCTGGAGTTGAAGGCATGTTAGCGCCCTCTGCTACTGCTGTTACGCCGTTAGCGATAAGCATCTTAGCATCTTCTTCATTAAGCTCGTTCTGTGTTGCACATGGAAGAGCGATGTCTACCTTGTACTGCCATACACCGTGCTCGCCGTTCTTCTTCTCATGGTACTCTGCTGATGGTCTAGCTGCAGCGTACTCAGAAAGACGTGCTCTCTTAACTTCCTTTACTTCCTTAAGAAGCTCAACATCGATTCCCTCTGGATCATAAATCCAACCTGTAGAATCAGAACATGTAACTGGCTTTGCACCAAGCTGATATGCCTTTTCAATAGCGTAGATAGCTACGTTACCAGCACCTGAAACAGCTACTGTCTTGCCTTCGAATGACTGGCCCTTTGTAGACTTAAGCATCTCCTGTGTGAAGTAGCATACGCCGTAACCTGTAGCCTGTGTACGAGCAAGAGAACCACCGTATGAAAGTCCCTTACCTGTAAGTACACCTGTGAACTCATTTCTGAGTCTCTTATACTGGCCATACATGTAACCGATTTCACGAGCACCTACACCGATATCACCAGCTGGAACGTCTGTATCAGCACCGATGTGCTTTGCAAGTTCTGTCATAAATGACTGACAGAATCTCATGATTTCCATATCTGACTTGCCCTTAGGATCGAAATCAGAACCACCCTTACCACCGCCGATAGGAAGTGTTGTAAGTGAGTTCTTGAAAATCTGCTCGAAACCTAAGAACTTGATTACTGATAAGTTTACTGAAGGGTGAAGTCTAAGACCTCCCTTGTATGGTCCAATGGCTGAGTTAAACTGAACTCTGTATCCACGGTTAACCTGTACCTTACCCTGGTCGTCAACCCAAGATACTCTAAACTGGATAATACGCTCTGGCTCAACGATACGCTCGATAACACCAAGCTCCTCAAGCTTAGGATTAGCTGCAACAACTGGCTCAAGTGACTCTAAAACTTCGCTAACAGCCTGAAGGAATTCCTTCTGCTCAGCATTTCTAGCTTCAAGTCCGTCATATACGCGCTGTAAATAACTGCTTTTAAATTTCATTTTGGTATTCTCCTTTACGTGCTTTTCCAAATCTAGGAAAAATAATACATCATTTAGCGCTTTAAAGCAATAAATTTTTATACATTAATCTCAGCTTTTACACCAAGAATGTCTTTGTTTGCCTCAAGAATAGGTGAGATAACATCTCTAAGGTAAACCTGAACCTGACGAGGGCTGCGACCAACGTAGCGGCTAGGCTCCATTGTAGCCTCAAGCTCCTCAAGTCCCATTGGGAACTGGTCATCAGCTGCGATAAGCTCCAGTAGGTTGTTCTCCTTACCTTCTACCTTGACATTTTTGCCTGCCTCCATAGAAAGTGTACGAATCTTCTCGTGAAGCTCCTGTCTGTTGCCACCAAGCTTTACGGCATCCATCATAATGTTTTCTGTAGCCATAAATGGAAGCTCTGACATAAGACGCTTTGTAATAACCTTGTCGTAAACTACAAGGCCGTCTACAACATTAAGGCAAAGGTCCAAAACACCATCAGTAGCAAGGAAGCCCTCTGCGATAGAAAGACGCTTGTTTGCTGAATCGTCAAGTGTACGCTCAAACCACTGTGTAGCTGATGTGATAGCTGGATTAAGAGCATCAATCATTACGTATCTAGAAAGTGATGCGATACGCTCTGAACGCATAGGATTTCTCTTGTAAGCCATAGCTGATGAACCAATCTGGCTCTTCTCAAATGGCTCCTCTACTTCTTTAAGGTGCTGTAAAAGTCTGATGTCGTTTGACATCTTGTGAGCGCTTGCTGCAATGCCAGCTAAGATATTGCAAACTCTAGTATCTACCTTTCTTGAGTATGTCTGGCCAGAAACTGGATAGCATGACTTAAAGCCCATTTTCTCAGCAATCATTGGATCAATCTTATCGATTGTGTCATTGTCGCCATTGAAAAGCTCTAAGAAGCTAGCCTGTGTACCTGTAGTACCCTTTGAACCAAGAAGCTTTAATGTAGAAAGAACATAATCAAGATCCTCAAGGTCCATAACAAACTCATTAAGCCAAAGTGTAGCACGTTTTCCTACTGTAGTTGGCTGTGCTGGCTGGAAGTGTGTAAATGCAAGAGTAGGCTGGTCCTTGTATTTGTCAGCAAAGCTTGCAAGCTCAGCAATAACATTTACAAGCTTCTTTCTGATGAGAAGAAGTGCATCGCGCATAATGATGATGTCAGTGTTGTCACCTACGTAGCAGCTAGTAGCGCCAAGGTGAATGATACCTGCAGCCTTTGGGCACTGCTTGCCATATGCATAAACATGGCTCATTACGTCGTGTCTTACTTCTTTTTCACGAGCTACAGCCACATCATAGTTAATATCCTCGATGTGCTGCTTCATCTCGTCAATCATCTCCTGAGTGATGACTGGCTTGCCGTCCTGTGAGAGGCCAAGCTCCATCTCTGTCTCTGCAAGGGCAATCCAAAGACGACGCCATGTAGAAAACTTCTTATCCTGTGAGAAAATGTACTGCATCTCCTTGCTAGCATATCTCTCTGAAAGTGGGCTACTGTATCTATCTGTATTACTCATCGTATTCTCCTCTTATATCATGTTTTGGTGGTTCAATTGGATATTTGCCATCGAAACATCCGTGGCAGATTTCTAATCCATCTACCATTTGAGGCAGACGGTTGAAATCAAGGTATGCTAGTGAATCAGCTCCAATAATTTTACATATTTCATCCACCGAGTGATTGTAGGCGATTAACTGCTCTCTACATGGCACATCTGTGCCAAAGTAGCATGGCCATAAGAATGGAGGTGATGAAATACGAACATGTACCTCCTTGGCTCCTGCATCTCTAAGCATTTTTACAATGCGGTCGGATGTAGTTCCTCGAACGATCGAATCATCTATCATGATGATTCTTTTGCCATTTACCACCTCGCGAAGTGCGTTAAGCTTTACCTGTACAGATGACTCTCTGCTCTTCTGCTTTGGTTTAATGAAGGTACGGCCTACGTAGCTGTTTTTCACAAAAGCTGTGCCGTAAGGAATGCCAGATTCTAAGGCGTAGCCTTGAGCAGCGGCGTTACCAGATTCTGGTACACCCACAACAAGGTCTGCCTCTACAGGCGAATCCTGCGCTAAAAATCTGCCGGCTTTGATTCTAGATTCGTATACTGAAATGCCATCGATATCGCTATCAGGTCTGGCAAAATAGATATATTCGAATATGCAACGACCGTGCTTGCTCTTATCCATACAACGACTTCTGTCTGATTTGATGCCAAAATCTGGTGAAATAGTAACAATCTCGCCAGGCTCCACATCACGGATGTATGTGGCACCAATAGTATCAAGGGCACAAGTCTCTGATGCGATAACATAAGCATTGTCGCGTTTTCCAATGCAAAGAGGTCTAAAGCCCTGAGGATCACGAACTGCAATAAGCTTTCTAGGGCTCATGATTACGATAGAATATGCTCCCTTTATCTTGTCGCAAGCCTTTGTAACAGCTTCCTCAACTGTTGCACTGTTTAATCGCTCTCTTGCAATGAGATATGCAATGGTCTCAGAGTCGATTGTGGTCTGGAAAATGGCACCTGTTCTAGAAAGCTCATCACGAAGCTCCTCCGCATTGATAAGATTTCCATTGTGGGCCATTCCAAGAATTCCCTTAATGTATGATATAACAAGTGGCTGAGCATTCTCTCTGCACGAAGAACCTGCTGTTGAATATCTAGTGTGTCCTACACCGATATCACCATGCATTCCCTCTAGCATTTCCTGGTCAAATACTTCATTTACAAGTCCCATACCTTTTTCAAGAGAATAGTTTCTCTTTGGGCCATTTGTATCTGAAACGGCGATACCACAGCTCTCCTGCCCTCTGTGCTGGAGGGCAAAAAGGCCATAATAAATAGAGGAGGCAACGTCACCACCATCAAAATCGTACATAGCAAAGACGCCGCACTCCTCATGCAATCCGTCCCATGGCATGTCCTTTACATTAAAATCTCCCATAAAATCTCCTATAAACTACGGGTCGACATCCTAAACCAAGAATTATTCATCGTTTTCACTATACTCTCATAATTCTTGTTTAGAATGTCTCCCCTTACAATAAATTAAAGGCTTAACTCAGTTCCAGTGAGGAGCTTGTACGCCTCAAGGTACTTTGCGATTGTCTTGTCGATTACATCCTGTGGAAGAAGGTAATCAGAATCTGGATTTGCCTTTAACCAGTCACGTACAAACTGCTTGTCAAAAGATGGCTGACCATGTCCTGCCTCGTAACCCTCTAGTGGCCAGAAGCGTGAGCTGTCAGGTGTAAGCATCTCGTCTGCAAGAACGATGTTGCCATCCTCATCAAGACCAAACTCGAACTTTGTATCTGCAATGATGATTCCCTTTGTAAGTGCATAGTCAGCACACTTTTTGTAAAGAGCAATTGTATTATCGCGAAGAGCAGTTGCATACTCTAAGCCGTGACCTGGAAATTCTTTTTCAAGAACTTCGATGGAACGCTCAAAAGAGATATTTTCATCATGATCACCAATTTCTGCCTTAGTAGAAGGAGTGTAAATAGGTTCTGGTAATTTGTCAGATTCTATCAATCCCTCTGGAAGCTTTATGCCACAAACAGTACCGTTCTCTTTGTAGCTTGCCCATCCGGAACCTGTGATGTAACCTCTGACGATGCATTCGATTGGAAGCATTGTAAGCTTCTTGCACATCATTGACTTGCCCTTGTACTCATCATTCTGGAAGAACTCAGGCATGTCTTTTACATCAGTTGAAAGCATGTGATTTGGAACGATGTCGCTAGTTAAATCAAACCAGAACTTCGACATCTGTGTAAGCACTGCACCCTTATTAACTATCTTGTTCTTAAGGATAACGTCGAATGCAGATATACGATCTGTTGCCACCATAATAATGCTATTGCCATTATCGTATACTTCTCTTACTTTTCCTTCTTTAATTGGTTTCATAAATCAAATCCTCTCTTTTATTTATTTAGTTTTATATAAATAGCAATGCTACTTATTTCTTAATTAATAATGACTTACCAGTCATCTCCTTTGGCTGCTCAAGACCCATGATCTCGATAAGTGTAGGAGCGATGTCGCAAAGAGCTCCGCCCTCTCTAAGTGTATAGTCACTATCGTAGTTAACTAAGATAAATGGAACAGGATTTGTTGTGTGAGCTGTGTGTGGCTCTCCTGTCTCATAATCAATCATCTTCTCAGCATTACCGTGGTCAGCACAGATGAATAATGCACCATCCATCTCCTTAACTGCCTCTACGGCCTCTCCTACAAGTGAGTCAACACGCTCTACAGCTGCAACAGCTGCTTCTATGACGCCAGTATGACCAACCATGTCTGGGTTTGCGAAGTTAATAACGATAACATCGTACTTATCAGACTTGATAGCCTCTACAAGATTCTTGCCAACCTCTGGAGCTGACATCTCAGGCTTAAGGTCATATGTAGCTACATCCTTTGGTGAGTTAACAAGGATTCTTTCCTCATCCTTGTTAGGCTCCTCAACACCACCGTTGAAGAAGAATGTAACGTGTGCGTATTTTTCAGTCTCAGCAAGTCTAAGCTGCTTCTTACCATTGTTAGCTAAGAACTCGCCGAATGTATTTGTAATGCTCTCTTTCTCGAAAGCGATGTGCTTGTTAGGGATTGTCTCGTCGTAATCCTTGAAGCAAGCATAATATAAATCAAGGAACTCTCTGTCGAAGCCTGTGAACTTGTCATCGCAGAAAGCTCTAGTAATTTCACGAGCACGGTCTGGACGGAAGTTGAAGAATACAACTGAGTCTCCGTTCTTTACAAGAGAAAGTGGCTTGCCTTCAGCATCAGTGATAACTGTAGGAAGTACGAACTCATCAGTAACTCCATCATCATATGACTTCTGCATAAGCTCTGGAACTGATGTGCCGCATACACCCTCGCCCTTAACTAAAGAGTTGTAAGCCTTTTCAACACGGTCCCAGTTGTTATCACGGTCCATTGCGTAATAACGACCTGAAATAGAAGCAATCTTACCAACACCGATTTCGTCCATCTTTGCCTGAAGTGCTGCAAGGAAATCCTTACCAGATGCTGGTGGAGTATCACGTCCATCAAGAAATGCATGAACGAATACATTTGTAAGGCCGTTCTTCTTGCACATCTCAAGCATACCGTAAAGGTGCTCGATGTGGCTGTGTACACCACCGTCTGAAAGAAGACCCCAAAGGTGAATGTCACCATTATTCTTCTTTGCATTTTCGATAGCTTCAAGTAAAACCTTGTTCTGGAAGAACTCGCCATCGTTAATAGCCTTTGTGATACGTGTTAAATCCTGATAAATAATACGGCCGGCACCGATGTTCATGTGTCCAACCTCTGAGTTACCCATCTGACCATCTGGAAGTCCAACGAACATTCCTGATGCCTGACCCTGAACGAATGGACATTCAGCCATAAGCTTATCCATTACAGGTGTCTTTGCCATAGCAATTGCATTTCCCTTTGGATTGTCATTGAGACCATATCCATCGAGAACCATAAGTACTACAGGTTTTTTACTCATAGTAAATCCTCCTTATATCTAGCCTAGCTAGAAAAACTATTTATTTTTTACTAATATGTCCAGTCTCATCTATTTCAGCTGAAAGCGATAAATGATTGAGACTATCTATGATATTGCTGTATGCATTATCTTGCGATTTTAAACGTCTGGTAACTCCAGCGCTAAACTTACATGGAATAAAGTAGGACTCTATCTGCCCCTCTTTTGTGATGCGAAGCTGAGCAAGCCCAGTATCATAATCAGCTGGCATGTTTCCTGTGGTTGAAAACCAGTAATTGCCAAGGCTGTAATAAATTGGAACATCATCCATGTACTCAACTGCCTGTAGGCAGTGGGTGTGACCACCTATAATTGCATCTGCACCAGACTCCACAAAGTTTCTGGCAAGTGCTAGCTGGTCGCTACCATAGTGGGCTGTACCTTCGGTACCCCAATGGGTAAATACAATAACAAAATCTGCGTTAGCGTCTGCCTCCTTGATGGTTTCACAAAAAGCCTCTGGATGAAGACATTTCATAACGCCGGCGGAAACGCCTGTGGCTTCCTTTGTGTAGTGAGTAGAACGCTCTATCTGAGTGGCCGCAACGATTGCTATCTTTCTGCCACCAATGATGAAATACAGCGGCTTTCTGGCTTCATCTAGATTAAGGCCAGCGCCTACATAAGGCATTTCATACTGATTAAGAGTCTCAAGTGTATCTAGAAAACCTATCTCGTCATAATCATAAACATGATTATTAGCAAGGCTCACTACATCTGCCCCAATGGTGCCAAGCAGACTAACCCTGCTAGGGTCTGCCCTAAATGTATATGCCTTTCCAGCAAGAGGTGTACCTCTGGTGGAATATGCAAACTCGTTGTTAATCATCAGGATATCAGCATTTTGCATCTCTGCCAGCAAATCCTCTGAAAAGCAATCTGCTATGCCATTCATCTGATGATCCATATAATCTGTGGTGGCAACTCCCTCTGCAAAGGAAATGTCACCGGTGAAATCCAGGACTATATCTCCTGTGATTTGCTTATCTATGACATAGGTCTTGTCGAAAGTATAGCTTTGAAGACCTGTCTTTTGGCAATAATCATACCAAAGCACGTGAATGCTTTTGCCTGTAAGCTGATACCAAATCTCTGGTGTTTCAAAATTGGCATAGCTAGCTATCTCTTGGATGACATCGTCGCCATATTCCGACGTAACCATCCCAAGAAATGATTCGTCTATAGGATGACCTCCTATAAACTGCAAAGTACTGTTGTTCAAGATTGTGTCCCATGCATCGGATAAATCAACTATCTCTATCCTTTGAGGGACGCTTTCATCAAGATTTACAGTAGTCATCTGTGTATCTGTCGAGCCGCATCCTGTAAGTAATGAGATGATAACTGTAAAAGTTGCAAGACAAACTCTACATTTCTTCATTAATCTGTGCCTTTACTCGGACCACAGCCTCCAAAGCCCCTTCATAACCAGAATCAGCGGCCATTTCATAGTACGCTAAAGCTGTTTCCAAATTCCTCTCCACTCCGTATCCGTTTTCATATAGAAAACCTAAGTTTACCTGAGCAATTGCATATCCCTGCAATGCTGCAAGCTTTTGATAATATACTGCAGACGCAAAGTCTACATCTACCCCGTAGCCATTGTAATACATATAGCCAATTTGATTAAGAGCTGGCGCATAGGCAAGGTCTGCTGCCTTGAGATAATACTCTAATGCCTGCTTATAATCTTTATCTACTCCTAAGCCATTTTCATAAATCTGGCCTAAGTAATAGTCCGCCTTGGGATAACCGTTTTCAGAAGCTGCTGTGAAATAATCAAGAGCTATCTCTGTGTCGGTCTCTACACCAGCGCCCTTCATATAAAGAAGGCCAAGTGCAGTATTTGCTTTGTTCTTAGCATATTTGTCTTCTAAAGCTTCGCTATCTGATTTAGCTGCTCTAGTGTAGAAATCAAATGCCTTTTTGTAATCTGTAGTAACACCGATACCCTTTTCGTAAACGTATCCTAAATAATAAGAACCGTCTAAGTCACCAGCTACAGCTGCCTTATGAATATATTCGTAAATAGTAGAAAGTTTTTCTGAAAGCTCTTCATCTTCGATGGTAGGCTCCTCTTCCTCTTCAGTATCTTCTGTAGAAAGGGAAAGTAAGTCTTCATCCATAGAAAGCTCTGCCAGCATAACCCTAGCCTTACCAACATAAGCATTTACTGAGCCGCCCTCTATAGCAGCATCAAAAAGCTCCATTGCCTTTGTAAGGTCCTGGTCTACGCCAGTGCCTGTAAGATAGAAATAACCGAGAGCACATGTACCGTCTGGGTTACCAGAATCCGCAGCCATCTGATACCAAGAAATGGCCTCTCTAAAATCCTGTTTAACATCCTCGGTGCCGTACTCGAGCATACGACCAAGCTGAACCTGAGCATCTACATCGTCTTCGTATGCAAGTACTTCAAGCTCGCTGTAATTAAGAACTGTGTAATCCTCTACCTCAACATCGTCGAAAGCGACCTGTTCGGTAGTGGCGGAATCCTCAATAGTTTCAAGCTCATCCTCCTTTTTACAACCAAAAAGAAACAGAGTAGAAGCTGTGGTAATTAAGAATAAACGATAAAGTCGTTTCATTAAAAATCTCCTTTAAGGACTTTATTACGTCCGTCAGCGCAAATTATATCATAAAGCCCCCTTATTTTAAATAAAAAAAATGCACCAACAAAGTGGTGCATTTATAAAAACTTTAGGAGTTTTTTACTCGTAAATTAAGCATTAACGATTTTGCCAAAGTCTGGCTTAAGTGAAGCGCCGCCGATAAGACCACCGTCAATGTTTGGCTTGCTAAGAAGCTCAGCAGCGTTTGAAGCGTTCATAGAACCGCCGTACTGGATACGAACAGCCTCTGCTGTAGCACCATCATAAAGCTTAGCGATAAGCTCACGGATGAATGCACAAACTTCTTCAGCCTGGTCAGCTGTAGCTGTCTCGCCTGTACCGATAGCCCAGATTGGCTCGTAAGCGATAACAAGGTTCTTTACCTGGTCAGCTGTAACGCCTGAAAGGTCCCAAGTGATCTGACGCTCGATCCACTCCTTGTATGTGCCAGCCTTGCGAAGTGCAAGAGACTCGCCACAGCAAAGGATTGGTGTAAGACCAGCAGCGAATGCCTTCTTAACCTTTGCGTTGATGAGGATATCAT